>Ga0247824_10001915_pt1 | contig 11612 bp, 11 predicted proteins | sample 13C_PalmiticAcid_FD_194412 | JGI IMG/M metagenome (GOLD analysis project Ga0247824, IMG submission 194412) | Soil microbial communities from agricultural site in Penn Yan, New York, United States - 13C_PalmiticAcid_Day48 | ecosystem: Environmental > Terrestrial > Soil > Agricultural land...
ACATCCACAACCGCCTCATGCGCGCTTACCCCGAGGTCCCCGAGTGGTGGTACCTGATCTGCCTAGCCCTCGCCATCGCCCTCGGCATGGCCGGCATCGCCGCCTGGCCGACCAACACGATCCCCCTAGTCGTCCTCTACGGCATCGCGCTCTGTCTCGTCTTTGTCGTGCCCATCGGCATCATCGCCGCCATGACGGGCGTGCAGGTCACGCTCAACGTGCTCGCCGAGTTCATCGGCGGCGTCTGGGCCGAGGGCAACGCCGTCGCCATGTGCTTCTTCAAGTCGTACGGCTACGTCACCTGCGCGCACGCGCTGTCGTTTAGTGCGGACCTCAAGCTGGCGCACTACCTCAAGATCCCGCCGCGGTTCACGTTTTGGGCGCAGATGGTGCCGACGCTCGTGTCGACGTTTATTAGCGTGGGCGTGCTGCAGTACCAGGTGCACATCAGGGATATTTGTACCAGGCTGGCGCCGTTCCGGTTTACGTGCCCCGGGCCGAACACGTTCTTTACCGCGGCGGTGTTTTGGGGCACGGTCGGGCCGAGGAAGATTTGGGGTGCTGGGGGCCAGTATGCGGTCACGCTGGTTGGGTTCCCGTTTGGGGTGGTGTTGGTGGTGGTGTTTTATTTGTTGAGTCGGCGGTGGCCGAAGAATGCGGTGATTCGGAATGCGCATCCGGTGGTGATGCTGGGCGGCGCGTTGGCGTGGGCGCCGTATAACCTGGTGTACATCTGGCCGGCGGTGCCTGTCGCGGCGTTTTCGTGGCTGTATTTGAAGAAGCGGTATCTGGGGTTGTGGTCCAAGGTACGTCTGTCCCCTATCCTCTTCTCAGTAAGAGAGAACCGAGACTGATGTGCGGAAAGTACAACTTTGTCACCTCGGCGGCGTTCTCGTGCGCCGCTGCGCTCAGCGGGATTGTCATCTTTTTTGCGCTGCAGATTTCGGATATTGAGCTGAACTGGTGGGGCAACTCGGTGATCAATGAGGGCTGTGATGGAACGGGTGAGTGTGTGTTGAAGGTGTTGCCTGAGGGCGAGTACTTTGGTCCGAGGATCGGAGAGTTTCATTAGGTCTGCCCCAAAGCATGAGTGTGCTAGGGGTTTACGGGGGATTCCAGTGGGGGACGCCGTGGAAGCCTCGGATGAGAGGACGTAAGGGAAGTTCTGAAGCAACGCTGTGAGTTTCGAAGAGTTGAGTGCCCGGTTAGTTCAGCTAGAATACTGCCTATTCTTCGTCAATCTCTGCTTCCTTTTCACGGGCCTTCTGTTTCACTGCACGGAGTTGTTCCTCGCAGGCCTGTCAGCATCGCTGCAGAAACACAACTGAATCGTCGGTGAAACTGTGGGGTTTTCGCCGCTGAGGTTTGCTCTTTCTCGCTCAGGCGTCTTGATCAACGCCTGATATGCTGACAGTCTGACATGGCATGTTTTGGGGGCTCACCTCTCGCCTCTACCGGAGTGGCACCTACGAAGAGTATCTCTGAAACAAAAGATGGGTATGATGTATTAGTAAGTTGTGTATCTTAAGAGTAGTGTTAATTATCCAAGTCACCACTGTGATGGCTTGTTCAGCTCGGCCTGCGAGTTCCCCCCGGCCGAGCCCCGTTCGAGGTCGACATACTCCCCCTTGCCGGGCCCTTCGTCCTTTGTCCAGGCCTTCCCCAGGCTCTCCATCCTCACCGCCGTGATCCCCTTGGATCCGGTCGCCCGCTGCGCGCCCGATGTTCCCGCCCCGCTGCTGCCGGCGATGGTCTGCCCCGTCCCCCAGAGCTTGAACAGCGACTTGAGCCACGGGACACAGCCGCAGATGAGGCCCAACTGGACCTCGACAGCCGTCCAGATCCACATCTCCCAGCCATACCAGGTGACGTCGTACGTTTCGAACAAGACATAGTGGACCCAGTAGATGCGGAAGCAAGAGGCGATGACGACGACCAGGCCGAAGCTGAAGAGGGTCACGAGAGCGAGGCGCTGTGACAAAGGGAGTCGAGTCAAGTAAAGAGTCGGCAGTGGAAGCACCCAGACGAAGAAGTCGAGCAGGGCGGCGATGATGGAATAGGTCATTAAGTAGGGGACCTCGTTGTGACAATCGCGTGCGTACACCGCGAGGTTCCAGTAGCTTGAGAAGGGCCTAATGTCGGAGTTAGGAATCCCAGGTACATACAACTGAGGTATCGTGCATTCAAATCACGATGGCTGGGTTAGAAAGACGTACCGGCATTGGGCTAGCAGAGCAATGGTAAAGAAAAGCCCATTCACAACGGAAGCTGTGATACCGACGACTTGATATCTCGCGAATCAGCTATTCCGCTTTCTTTGCATATCACAGGGCAATACGTACAAGACAAGCGGCGGAACCACGTATGCCGGGGTGCGAGCCGTAGGTAGCTGCAGAAAATCGAGGTCCTGACCAGCGCCGTCGCCACGCAAAACAGGACCTGGCACGCGTACGAGACCTGGCGGCTCGTCACCACTTGGGAAGCGTTCAAGTCCCAGACATGGAGGTCCCAGCCGTACCGGGAAGAGGCCAGGACGACGCATACAGTGACTCCGACACCGAGGATCTAGGACACAAGGTGAATCAGCATCTGCTGGTAGGTACGACGAATCTTTGGGGCCCATACCGCTCCGGCGACCATCAGCCAGTCATCCCAGTCGACGCTACGCATGATGCGTACTCGCACATACATGCGCAGGCTGAGGAGTATTGTCCCGATGCAGAGGGCGAGGAGCTCGACGACGATGAGAGCGGGACCACGAGTCTCGGGGTTGGTGAAGTTGGGGGCCGGCCAGGAGGCCACGACCTCGGGAGGCGGCGACCTCATTTTGGCGGCGAGCTGAGCCAAAAACCTCGGTCGAGATGAGGTTGCTGTTGGCTGCTGGCTTTGGGTCGCGACTCTTGGGTAACGGGTCGGATGACGACTCCGGTGGCGGAGGTGGGCCGAAGGTCGTGGGAGGAGACTGGAATCAAGGGTGAGATCCAGGGGAGATATGCTGCCTTGTATACCTTAAGGTACCTAGGGTCTCCGTACTCGTATTTCCTTCAACACATGGCAAAACTGCCGGGTTCTCTCGCTGCTCCTCCACTCCCCGCGAGCATCGTCGATGCCATCGGGCCAGGCCCCAACCCCGAGACTCGGGCAGGCTGGGATCCGATTATTTGACATGCCTGGGCAGCCCGTGCGCACGCAGGCTCCACGGGCAACGCTTTCCCAGCAGCCAGGTTTCCCCGTTGCTAGCGCGGCCCTCCCCCGCACCGTTTGTCCCCTTTCGCCCCCCTCTGGCTCCATGCTCCCTGTTCGAGCTGCGGAGCGGTCTCTTTCGAGCGCACTCGCCGACCCCATCCCAGACGACGACTGGCCGATCTCGTGGCCCACACACACGACACCAAAAACTAGGGCGAGACGTCTCCACAAAAACGGTCGTTCCGTCTCTTTTGGGGTCAGGCCAGGGGAAAGCCAATCTCTGCACGCGAGCCGCAGCTGGGAGTCTGGAGAAATGAAATGCCGTGGCGCTGTCATGTGCAGTGGTCACATCGTTGTGCACCACAACCCGCTGCGTCACGCTGCAGCTGACAGCGGTGGCATATTGAGTGGGAGGTAACAAGGTGCATTGCAGAGGAGGCAGAAGCAAAGGCAACGTTCGAACACAAACACCGACAAAATGGAACCCTGTGCGGAGTTACCAGTAATGGTTGGAGACGGGAGGAAGGAACAGATGCAACGCCAATCTCTGCCAAGCCCTGCCAAGGATTGCCCTAACTCTTAGCGGCGACAACCACCACGCGCTGAGCAGGCGCCACCTCCTGCGTGCTGCGACCGGTCTCCAGAGGAGTCGCCTCGCCATTGGTGACTGGGGGCACTGGGGCACATTTGACTACCCAGGTACCCGAGCTGTGGTGTGACGGAGCTCCGGAGACATTTGCAAACCGGCCCGTACATCCTCCGAAGCCAAACACTTCCGGCTAGCGGGTTAGCCGCCGCCACAACAGGAGTGTAAAACATCTGGTTGCTGACTCGGCGACTCCATGTACAGGGAATAGTAAGTTGGTGTTCATTGTGCTGTCTGTGAGTTTCTTTTCGTGACATCTTTAGAAGAAAGCCGCAACTGTGTACATCAGTATGGCCTGATGGCTCGATGAGCCTTGGGCTTGGCCCGAAGGATCGGACCGCAAGTCTGAGGTTTTGGCGTTATTTGCCTGGCGAGACGGTCGGCCTCACCCTGAAGTAATTACGTCTCGCCTTCGAGCTCCTGTCCCAGCTCTCGCGGTGCTGCCCACAGGTAGACATGGTACCCGCGGATCACAACTTTTGGACAATGAGGAAAAGTAGCATTTGGTAGTAATTATTAGGTCGTGGCACATTGTATCTGGAATCAGGAAGTAGATGCCGACGAGTGGTGCCGGTAGGGAATCCTTCCTCCAGGCTGCGACCGCAGCGTATTGTTTAATACCCGTCGTGGATGAAAAGTTGCCCCATCTTCCGTAACTTCCAATCCTCTCTTGATCACGGCCAACTCAGACCCTCGAGCAAGCAGAATCTCGCCGCCACGGCCAACTTCAAAAAGCATCTTTCTGACCACCATGGCGCCAATCCAGTCGTTGGGGAGGAAGAAGTGCTGCGCAAAGGAACCATCCGTAACAAGGCCGTCACGGGAACCGGGCGGTTGGAGTTCGACCGAGGCAATCCAGTGGTCAGAGGTGTAGAGCACGAGGCGGGTGCCAAATACGCCAACGATATGCTCAACTTTGGACGGCAGGGTGCCGAGCTCGGTTCCCGGCGCAAGCACTCCGGGTTCGGTCCCGTCTTCGAGCTTCTGGTCGTTCCAGAGAAGGATCGTGCCAGCCTCCCCGGGATTACGTGACATTGTTGTCGCGGTCGAAGATTTTGATATCCTTGTTGTGTACGTTGCGAAAACCTGTGGGTGGCAGAGGGCGGCAAACCGGTCAAGGCGGACGTCTTGGTCCAGGGCGAGGGGAATTACCCGAACCTGAGCCAGAGTTGCCCAGTCGTAGACTATTAACTGCCGACCGGTCTCGCCTATGAAGAGGAGGAGGTCCGACTTGGAACCCGGGCGGGTCATCCAGCTAAAACCAGGGCTCTTGGCCGGGGACTCCATCTGGCAGATCCAGACCCCTTCACCTCGTTTAGGCATCGGCCACAGCGTGTCCTGGTATTCTGTGCTCACGAGAAATCTCTCGTGTCTCGAAGACATCAGAATCTGTCTCAGCACGCCCATGCGCGGATTGGAGGTCCGGCCGTCGATCAGCAGCGGCCCTACTTCCCACGTTTTTCGCTGTCGTGGTTTCGAGTTGGTGGGCTGTGAAACCCTTCTCACTGTGAACCGCCCAGAACGGTCACCACAAGCGAGGGTCGACTCTCGCTCATCGAAATAAAGTAGATGAGTGCCGCATTGGGCGCTCTGGACGAACAAGAGCTGCTTGTCAGGCTCCGGCCCGGATGTATCGTGGACGTAGACAGAACCGTCCTCCGTCCCGCAGAAGACCACGTTGGATTTGTGGCAACAAGCAATGGAACATATTTTCGGGACCGGGCGGGCCAGAACCTGATGATCGATCTCTTGTGGCCCTGTCGATACCGAGACAGTGTCGCTGTTGTCATCGTCCGGCGTATCGGTGCGAAGAAGAACGGTAGGCTCCCAAACCCGGCACTGATTACTGCGGATCTCGATGAATCGCAGGCTATCTGAAGTAAAGGAAAGAGCCTTTGGAAGAATTGGGGTGTCAAATCGCACGCGGTACAGCGGGCGAAGGGTTGCAAACTCGAACAAAGTGAAGTTTCCGACCGAGTCGGCTCCGGCGAGCGTCCGGCCATCATGTGAAGCTGCCAACACCAATGTGTTTGCTGCCCTCGCAAAGGCGATGGCTTCTCCCCTGTCAATGTCGTAGACAAAGAGGTCTCCATCCAAGTAAGTGGCTGCGAGGAGGTTGGTATCGAGAGCGTGGCCGAACGCAGCAGCACGGACGGTCGTGGCACCCTCGGCGAGCTTCCGGCTGCCGAAGACGTGTATCGATCCTGTCTCCTTCTCGTACATGTCGTGGATTCTGTCGTCGATGCAATCCCACAAAACAATGTTCTCGCCCCTGTAGAGCACAGCAAGAAGGTGCGTGGCCAAGCTGAGCTCTGCCAACATGGGAATCCGGGACCGCATCGTGTCGGGTAGATCTGTCACCCAGGTCACGTCCTCGTCGTTGATGAAAGCATTGGCGTCGAGATCCCACTCAACCAGCCGGTTTTGTTTGGTCGCGACCCGCAAAACTGAATCATCTTCCACAAACCCCAGACTCAGGCATACGGAAGTGATGTTGAAGGAGCAGAGTTCTGAGCCATCGGTAGAGGACCAGATCCGAACGCTTCTTGCGCCGGCAGAGGCGAGCCCCCTCCCGCTCTCCATGAACGCCAAGCCCCAAACCGGCTCGCCGTGATGGAGGACGTGTATCTCTTGGAAAATCGTGTCGTCGTAGACCAGCACGTGCCCTGTCATGTTCATCATGCCCACCGCAAAGTACCCTGGCCCGGCAGCCACAACATTCGGTTTCATCCCCTTGGCGTAGGTGATGGTGGCGAGACAGTCATCCCAGCCCCGGGAAGACAGTCCCTGCACACTGAGTCCTCGAATTGGGTTCGTAAACTGTCGGTATGTGGCCGAGTCAGGAGGGCAGAAGGGCGGGATTAGGTGATGGATCGCTTTGGGTGATCGTCGGAGCCATCCAGAGAAGTTGGTCACGAGATGGATCAGGTCGTCCCCCCATTTTTCTAGAAGGGCAAACTTTCCCTGCCTCTGCGCAAGGCTCACGGGAGGGGAGTTCTGTGCCCTGCGGTGCAAAAGCGAGTTGATGGTCCTGCCCGCTTGAAAAATGGTGTGGAGATCGCCGGTTGTGGCCGTGAACTCGATCCACCGGAGAAGGTTGTTGCTGCCGAGAAAGTTGGAAAGCATGACGAGAAACTCTTCGTCGTTGAAGTGAGCAAGATTCAGATGCTGAAAGAGAAACTTGGATGCGTAGTTAAGAAAGGGATTGGGATCCCGAGCCGGGGTTTGGGGTGAGGGTGAGCGACCGTGGCCAAGCTGAGCCGTGTCAGATCTGGAGCCGAGTCTTCTCACCCGACCAGGTGCTGTTTGATGGTCCTGTAGCAGGAATCTGAGACACACCATCGCCAAGCGGCGGTGGCCTTCTCCTTTTGTGAGGACAAACTCCGACTCTACTCCCGTGCGAGTGAAGAACTCGCGGGCCGTGGAGTGCACGAGCTGGACCTTGCCTTGTTGGTCCAAGCACACAAGGCTCCCGCAGCACCTTGAAATTGTCCGCTGAACATCATCAATCTTGTCGTTGATGTCCATCTCGATAGGCGTCTGTATCTCGTCCACGCTGAGCGGCCGGAATGCGTAGGTCGTCCACGCGATGAAGGCTTTTGCGGGTGCCTTGCCAAACCGTGCCGTCTCCATCTTCTCCAGGATGTCGCGGTAGACAAGGTCCATGTTGGATGGTGTGCTCTCCATAACCTTTGTGATCTCTCCGTCGCTTGTCACCTGGCGGAGCTCTGAGCAGACGATGGATGCCCACAAGAAACAGCCCTCTGACCGCCCGAGAACTTGCGAGGCTAGGATTTCGGGCGTCGGCCATTTGTCCGACGCAAGACGCGGCAGGTATGGGAGGTTAGTCTTGAGCAGAATCGAGATGTCGTGTAAGGTATCCTGCTCCGAGATTGTGTAGCTGCGGATGTCGTGCTTTGGGTTGGCTCCTTTTTGGTATATGTCCATGGTGTCTCTAGACGTGACGAGGACTGAGAGGGGCCAATGGTCTTGGATTCGAGTGAGGAAGCTGAGCATGTCAGCTGCGTCCTTGCATTCATCCATAGCGTCGATGACCCAGAACTGAGGCCTGCTCAGCTTGACCTTGAGGATCCCAGAAACGAAAATCTTTCTCCATAGAGAATGGGAGTCAACTTTATCAACCGGAGCATCCTTCCAATCTGAGATGATGCTTCTGAGCTTGTCGTAGATGCTTGCGTGTAGCATTGCCATTTGCCACGCCAACGACCGCAAGCCGCCGTTTGCCGTTGACTTAACGCTATCTCTCGACTGAAAGAAGAAGAAGCTGCAATTCGAGCCTTGGTTGCGCAAGTCGCCGATAATGTGGCTTGACAAAACACTCTTTCCAGCCCCCGGACGGCCGCGAAGCCACAGAAAGGAGGAGTCCATAGTCCCCTTCCAGGATTGGTAGCAAGCTTTGGTGGCAAACCATTCGCACGACCCGGGGAGCTTGGTAGACTCTTGGGCCATCAAGTCGTCCTCGGGGCTGTCAGAAACGCCCAAAAATCGGTCGAGTGCACCCTGACCTTCTTGGACTGCGACTTGTGTCTGCTGTTGGGAGGAATCTCTCTGGAATGAGATGACGGTGGCCAGGGCATTCCTGACCGAGACGTAAGATGGGTCGTGTGGCGTTGAGAACTTGGCAACGTTGCGATGATCGGCATCGAGAAAGGTCCTCCTTTCATTTGCCAGGTTCATGACAGCGCTGGCCTTCTCGACGATGAGCATCTTGTTGACCCCAACAGCGGTTGGGCGTGTTTCGTAAAAGGAGAACAGCTGGATGTCGCCACTGACTCGCGGAAACTCCTCGCCTAGAGCTTGGATCAAGGGTGACTGAGGAAAGAGGTCTTCGACAAAAGGGCGGGTTCCAATCATAGCTGTCAGCCGAGAGAGGGTTTGGGCGATGGCGGCGCCTTGGTGGGGAGTGGCCAGAAAGAAGATGGAGCTGACGCGGTCGACGACTGACTTGAATTCTGTGTCCCAATGCCCTAGGATGTAAGCCTTCTTAACAACAAGCCCCCCCATGCTATGGGCGACGAAGATTAATGGCGGCTGGAGGGCAGGCGTGGCCCGAGTTAGTGACTCGCGGAGAGCAAATGGCAAGTTGCACATGACTTACCTGTTTCCCCTTGTTCATCAAGGGTGAGTCCTTAATGGCGGCGAGCAAAGACCGAGCAATATCGGGAACATTGATGATGGACTCTCGAGTCACCCCCGCCGGGTACCCAAAGGTGTGGATGCGGACATCCTTGAAGGCGTCGTCCTCAGGGAGCCACCGGCGGGGCCAGAAGTGTTCAGGGTTGTTCCCCTTGCTCCAGGTGCTGTGGGAACCGCCGTTCAGGCCGTGAACAAAGATCAGATCGGCGACAGGGGCCGGGTGCTCGAGAGGAGGAATGGACAGAGAGGTGAGCCCCAGGGGCCCTTTAGACTCCCGCTCCCCGCCATCCCCAGTGGCTCTCCGGTTAAAACTGAATGAGGACCGGGAGAGGAAAGACCTTGTCGGCGAAGCTATACTCGTGCGCGTAATGCCGCCGCCGCCGGTGGGAGGATCCATGGGCAAAGTTCTAGGTGCCCACAGAACAGCGACGTAGGCCGGAAGCCCGAGCGGCGGAGTCGTGGGAGGAACCTGCTGTGGGACGGAGTTCCCGGGGGGTGACCAAGTCGGACCCGAAGAATCAGTCGGATCCGAACAACCGCGTTTATCCCTTGACCAAAACGAAAGATACACCAGCGTGCGGAGAACTGCATGCGCGCGCGTCGTCGGCAATCTGGCACTGTGTCAAATTCAATAAGATAAGTTCCCCTCTGAGACGGGAGAAGCGACAGGCAGGCGAGGGCACTTGGGCGGTATCCCTGCCTCTCCCGCTCTGGCCAGCCATCATCCCAGGTCAAAAAATCTGGGACGTATGCGCCCCTGCCGCAGTTCCGCTGCAGCGGCAGGTTGCCGTATTGGGAGTCGCCTGGAGACAGCTGCGTCGACCAATGACTGAATTGTAGTAACCGCCCCCGAGCGCCCGCACATGTATGCGGACCTGTGCAGAACGGTGGATCCCACAGCGATTTGCCCATTCGCCAGTCTGGCCTCAGGTTGTGCTGCATTTGGCCATGCACCTTTCTGCATGTTGGTTCCAACGCTCTCGCACCGCGCCTCATCCGCCTGTCCCCGCGTCCCGAATGAAGGGGGCACAGCAACAGGGCGGGAGGCGAGGGCTGTTGATTCTGTTGAAACGGCAGAAGGCTTCCATACACGGTTTGCAGGTCTCGCTTCACCGCTCTATGTTCACGTATTGTATTCCCGGGGTAGATCAACACCCACAAATCCTAGAACAACCTGAACTCCTCGAGCTTATCAGCCCAACATGACGGACAAATCTATCTGGGACCAGGAAATTCCTGTCCCTGCGGAGCTGATCGAAACCGTGGATCAGGGGGTTCGGGACAGTATGCACCACCAGTTCTTGGGTCAATGGTCAGGCTCGCTGACCAAAGTCATCCCCCCACGCAGAACTCCCGCCAGGAACCAAGATCCATGGCATCTCTCCCAGCGGGTCATCTTATTTGGCTCGAACTGCGAAGATCGATGCCACTGACGAAGAAGGGAACCCGACCCCTTTCTTTATCAAGGTGACACCCCGAAACACCGCTGCTGCTCTTGCTGTCTCTTCTCACTCTTAGGTGTCATAGGTCCATCAGTTCGACCACGGCAAGAACATGGTGTCGGCCGAGCACTATGCAATGTCGCTGCTCTACAGCGTCGCCCCGAAGCTGGTCGCTGAGCCCCTGGCCTACGGAGACTCCCGAGACCTACTTCTTCGTCTGCCGGTTCCATGAGCTCTCGAATAGCATCCCAGGTGAGGAGGACTTTCCACAACTCATCGCCGACTTTCACAGGCGTGCCATATCCCCGACGGGCGAGTTCGGGTTCCCCATCACTATGTACGGAGGGCGGAACCCTCAAACGTTTCCCCTGTCCAAGACTTGGGAGGAGTGCTTCTCGAGGGGCCTGGCAAATCTCTTCGATCTGGAGGAGCAGACGCACGGCCCGGACGAAGAGATGCGACAACTCCGCGAGGAACTCACGGCCAAAGTAATCCCCCGGCTTCTGAGGCCACTGGAGACGGGGGGCAGGACCCTGGTACCGACCCTCGTGCATGGAGACTTGTGGGATGGCAATGCTTCAATTGACGTTGCTACCGGCCGTCCCTTCATCTTCGACGCAACGCCACTCTATGCCCACAATGAATGTGAGTAACCCCACCCCCCCTCGGGTTTCTGTGAGCAATGGCTGAAGGTGTAACACAGATGAGCTGGCGCCTTGGTGGCTCCTCCGCCACAAGATGACGCATGCCTACATTGCTCAATACAAGGAGTGCTACGAACCCTCTGAGCCGTCTCGAGATTTTGAGGATCGGGGGGCCCTCTATGCGCTGTAGGAATTCTCCTTTCTCTCCACGTTCGTCTCTTTGCCATTTGGCTAACTCTTGGTGCAGCAGATTTGATCTCCTTTCATCCTCCTTGTATCCCGGGAACCTTCAGTTCAGAATTCTGTGAGTGGCCCTTGAGGTGCCAGGACTGACATAATACATCCAGACGGCCGGTTAACGCTTGGAATTTTACAGTGCGCTGGACACAATGAGAGAGCTGCTCAAGAAATACCCCCTTGGTTATGAGGGCTATCTGTTGGAGGCGGGCAGCGCCGACCTCGCAGCGGCGAATGTCGCAGGATTCGAGGCCAATCGCGACATTACGCTCCAGGGGATGCAGGCCGTGGCCACTGCAG
>Ga0247824_10001916_pt1 | contig 11606 bp, 13 predicted proteins | sample 13C_PalmiticAcid_FD_194412 | JGI IMG/M metagenome (GOLD analysis project Ga0247824, IMG submission 194412) | Soil microbial communities from agricultural site in Penn Yan, New York, United States - 13C_PalmiticAcid_Day48 | ecosystem: Environmental > Terrestrial > Soil > Agricultural land...
CTTGTGCTTCTCCCCCCCCCCCCCCCTCGTCTTCTAAAAAAGACAAGCTTCAAAACTTACCGCTATTATCCGTCGCGGGTCGAGCCAGCTCGACGAACAAGCCTGTCGCTTCCTTGAGCAGCAACCCCCCACTTTCCTTCAGCAATCTCTTGAAGTAGCCCGTCAGTGTTACTGGATGAATCGTCTGGATAGGATCACGACCACTCGGATCTCTCTCTCGAACCTCCTTGAGATAAGGAATCACACCACCAGCATTGACACAGCCTGCACGGCACTTGGACTCGATGACAAACGGAACCAGGTCGGTGATTGTTGGTAATCTGGTCGCTCTCGAACGCACTTTTCGAGCACCCATAGGATTGCCAGCATTTCATCACGAACGTCGTCCGAAAGCAAGTGCTGTGCGTTCGCAACTGCAGGTGAATGAGGACTCGTACGTCGCAGGAACTGTAAAATGTTGCGTGCATCCAGCTCGTGATGGGTTGTATCAAATCTCGCAAGTCGATCAAGCAAGGGTTCCTAGACAGGGTGTCCCTGCAAACCATAGAATTCCACGCAATCATATGCGTTTATTGGCAGCTAACCAATGTCCGTCGGGAAGGGTTCAATGCATCAAGAGAGGATATGCATCTTGGGAGGATGCATCTTGGGAGGGATGACTGTAACGTTGTCTTGCTTTTGTTCGGAGAGGTTGGCGTGTCCTTCTTGTCAAAGATGGATAACAAAGACGGCGACGGAGAAGGTGCCGCTGAAGGTGCCTTCACATTTGCGTCGCTGCTACGCCTTTTGCTTCCCAAAATCGCGCTGCCAATGCCGCCAATGCTGCCAAAGACAAGAAGATCTGCAAACTTTTGACCCACATTTGACCCCTTCGTGTGTTGATGGTAGAATGATTGTACATCCTGATGAGTATTGTTGCTACTACCGTTCCTATACGAGCTCATAGTACTTTCGCAGACGGAGGTATTGCAGCTGAGTATAGGGGAGGTTGAATGTGTTATTGGCAAACAGGAAGAAGAAACGTTACGCCCAGCCGTGTAGCCATCCGATTTCACCGGTGGGCGGATTCATGGTAGACTTCTCTATCATTTTTTTACTGTGGTCAAAAATATCGTGTGGAGTGTGCTGATCAGAATCGTCCTCCAGTGTTTATGGCTCCGCGAAGGACCTCCTTGACGGTTGTGCAGCCCCACTTGACAGTTTCCTTGTCTCGATCTGTTGAGCAGACCTGGCCTTTCTTGACAAATGCTTGCAAGAAGAAGATGATCCCCTGTGCCAGCGTTGGGTTGACGGCTGCTCGTATAAATATGTCTGCCAATGCCTGCGCATTGTACTTTGGCTTCTCCTTTGACGTCCCCTCCTGTAGCTGTAGCTGGGGCTGGGAGGACAGAATGACGTTGGTCAACAAGAGTTGGAAGAACGTCGTTGGCTGCTCTTGCAGGGACGTAAAGGTCACAGTCTTGAGCATGACCAGGCTCAGGTCCTGCGATGTAATCAAGAACCCGTACATCTTGCTCAAATTGACGATTCTCCGGAGAGGAACCTTCTTGCCACTTGCGTCCACCCCGTCCTCAAGTCCCACTACTTGGCCATCCCTGACTTTCTCCATGCCCCCCACATCCGTAGCACCCATCTCTCTTAAGAAATCCCAGAGCGCGTATTGAAAGGTAATCTTGAACGAATGATCGTGCTGGCTCAGGCGTTGACCCACAAGTGTGTAGTACGGGTTGTAAACCATTTCCTATCGTGTCAAGGGCTACTCTGTTAGGAAGGGCGTTTCACAAGTCCGTGAGAGCATGGGGCAATGGATGTCATAAAGGATAGCTTACATTTCCAGCGCAGTGCAGCAAGACGCGTACGATCTCTCGTTGTTGCACCTCTTTCAAGTTCAATCTGAGTAGCCTTTCAAAGGCATCCATGTAATCTTCACTGCTCATCAAAACGACAAAGACACTCCGCCTCACGTCTGTGTTCATTTTGTTTTTCCGTGCAAGGGCGAGCAGCTCATCCTCAGCTTTCAACACATCGTCTGCAGTTGACGTCGAGAAAGACTTGTGCGTCTCCTCTCCAACCATGTTATTCTTCCAACTTGAACCAACCAGCCACCACTTGCCCTTAGTTTTTACCTGCCTGATATCGGTCAAGCCCACACGCATGGGTTCACTCGCAAAGGTTGTCCTCTTCTTGCTCAGTCCTGACAAGAATTTCTTCATCCGTGTCGTGCTCTCAGTGATGGTCCCTGACGTTGTCGAGTTGGTCGACGGTCCCTTCATCCGGTTTGCTTTGAGAGCCGTCAGCGTTTCCAGCAAGAATCTGGTACGAGAAGAGATGGGTGTTGATGATCCTCCTTTCGTAGAGGCCTGGTTGGCAAGCACTGTAAAGTCCTGAATGATGGTCTTCAATGTTGTAGGATCGTCCTGTCGTAGTTGGTATCCCGAAGTTTTGACAATTTTGACCACCAGCTCAACGTTCAGCTCCGACAGCTCAGTCATGAACCATCGAATCAGTTCGTAGACCAGGACACACGCAATGACTTGCATGTTATACAACTCTGAGACCAGAACAATCAAGTTTGTACATTGCTTCACGGCACTCAGTGTCTCCTCCGTCATCTCTGTGCTCTTTGTACTCGAGGCAAAAGCATGGTGGGCATCGAATTGCTCCACAAGTGTCTGGATAAAGTGTGCCGCAAATTCGATTCCAACCAGGCGATAGAGACTAGCGACCACGGTAGCATAGAGGATCACAAACGAATCCAGCAAGTTGGCTTTGGACGAGATAGATGCTAAGATCATGTCCGTGATTGTTTCCGTCACATCTAGCAACAAAAGAGCTGTCAATGATGATTGAACTCATACCATCCTACTCGAGACAAGATGGCGGTAAAGACCCTACCTGCTCTTGGGTATTGGCGATAGACGCCTTCAATCTCCATGAGTATCGATTCGATGTTGCTCTCGCTCAATTTGTTGAGCAATCCCTGGAGCTGGCGACGAAGTCGAAGAAGCTCCTCGGTGTTCTTCCGCGGTATAGCCTTGGCAAGTGCGGATGCACCTCCTTCTGCAGTGGCAGCAGCTTCTGCAGCAGCTCGAAGATGAGGTGGGATGTACTTGCCTGTTTGTGCTGTGGTCGCATCTCTTGTTCTTTCAGTTGCCTTGTCGAGTTGCGTGTCTTCCCCACTGCTGCTGTTGTCCTCGGAAAGGTCATCGTCTTCCAAGTCTTTCAAATCTTCCGGATCCTCGCTTTCGTCGTCTTCACTTTCAGGCCCTGAATCGCCGTCATCCGATTCTCCGTCGAACCCTTCCATATCATCCTCCATATCATCCATGTCAGAATCAGCCATGTCCTCTGGATCAATGCCCTCCAATTCCTCGTCGAAGCTGTCCATGTCGTCTTCTTCCTCACTGTCGTCCATATCACTGTCGTCATCTTCACTTTCTGCCTCGAGAGCACTCCTTTTCTTGCCCGCAGATGATAATGATCTTGACTTGGAGAAGGAGTCGTCTGGGTGTTGCCCAGATTCTTTCCTTGTGGTAGTAGATTTTGGGCGGATACCCCTTGATCCGAGTTCAATGCCTTGCAGAATGTCGCCAAGACCATCATCCATGAATGACTTTTTCGAACCCAGTTTTTCAACGTCTTTGCGCTTGAGACCCAGTTTCTTTTCGTAATGGCGAATGTACTGCTCGTCTTCATCAAACCCACTCTCAAAGCTTGACCCGCCTCCAGCGACAACACCATCCTCCTGCAACATGGCGTAGAATGCTGGATTTGACTTTGACAGTTTCTCGAGCCTCCTGGCATCCAATTCGCTGCTATCCTTGGACGAAGATGACTTTTTGGCCTCTTTCAGCTTCCTGGTTTTCTTTTCTGGTGAGGCGATATCCGTTACTAAAGTTTCGCCTTCGTGCTCGTCCATATTGACTTCCAGACGTTCCGGATCCAGCTTCTGCTTCTTGTTGCCTTTCTCGTCGCTAATCCTATTACTGCTCGCGGAGGGGGTTGAAGATATATGCTGTTGTCGTGCTAAAAGTTCGATCTTGGATAGAGTCGGTGTACGGAGCTTCTTTTTCTTTGCTCTTTCCCGTTTCCTTTGAGCTTTTCTGCCAGCTGCTCTATTCTTGAACCTTTGACTAAAGTCGCGATCGTCTCCGTCAACAAAGAACTTTGAAGAGCCTGTCAGCGGCACAATAAAAAGGACAGAGAATGAATACAAAGAGGTGTGAGTGTTAATTTTTCTTCTATCCGTGGTGAACGGTCAACACCTTGGGTTGTTAGAGAGCGAGAGAACGTACTGTTTTCCATTTCTGCACTCAACGCTGCTGGAAGGTTGGTGGTGCTGGACTTTTGACGACCTCCTGGAGCACCACCATGACGAGCCGAACCCCGACCGCGACCGCGACCTCTCATGCCTCTTCCCTGGTTGAATGGAGGTGCCATGGCTGTCGTTTGGTGAAGTCTGTAGAGTTTGAAGATGAGTTGTGAGAGGAGCGGTTGAGAGGACTACCAAAAAAAATGTGCTCCAAGGAAAACAAATACAGGTGTATCGCAGTCACCACCAACCTGGTCGGATGCAGCCTGGGGGAGGGAAGACAGGAAGGGCCAACTATCCATGATCCCAGAAGGACAATGGCCATTGTCATCCCTCTTGACACAGGGGGGGTCCTCCTGAGGCCGCTTCAGGGCGGTAGGGGGGAGGAAAAGGCAGTCTCCCAGGCCCATTCGTGCCAATTGCGAGCGCAAGATGGTGTGTTTGTGAGGTCCCACAATGAGAATTCGGCGGTTGAATGCAAATGATGCAGTCACCCGCGTATTTAGCGCAGAGTGGCCACATTCGATTTGGCCCTCACCTCAGGAGTGGGCTTTGATGGCGCTTGGCTGCAGGGTGGAAACACTCCTGGCCAGCCGGCGCTGTCCTAGCACTCGGCACTAGGCATTCCTTTTCGCAAGAGAAGACCTCCCGTGATGTATATCTGCGGCCGGCTACTTCGAGAACGAACGCCTTGGGATCGCAGCTCGGTCGTCCTCGCGGCGGCCTTGCTCTCCCTCGGCAGCAATCGCCATTCTTTGCCAGGTGGAGTCAGGCCATAGCGCCAATTCTCCATGTGGAAAACCGGCGAGGGCATAGCCCAATCCCTCTCTCTCTCTCTCTCTCTCTCTCTCTCTCTTACAGTTCTCAAAAGAAAAAAATTTCTCACCAAACCACCTCTCCCCCAGCCCATCATTCTTTCCGTTCCGCCTCCTCTGTGTGACACCTCCTCAGGAAGTTTGTGTCCCCTTGACCAAGATGATCAGAATTAGATCTGGTGGCGACCAAACAGGTCGCTGATCGCACAACTGCCTCAGCCCGGCCTCTCTGATCAACCACTTTACCTTTCCTAGCTGAGGGGTGAGCCCACTTTCAGGGAGATTGAACCCAACATGTGCTCTCTGTTGATAGAGAATTGCTACTGCGGCCTAGCTTCTTTTTCTTCTCAACTCTTTCTTTCTCCTCCACCACCTTTGCAACTGTGGCCTGACTTGTTCAGCTTTGCATCGTCCGTTTTTGCTGTCAAAGCTACCACAAACTAAATGTCAGCCGCCAAGGAAGGAAGCAGCAAGGAAAGTGGCACAACAACCCTGGTTCATGGGAGTATGAGTTCATCGTCTAGCTTGGAAAAACCTGAGGAACCCGTGGACGAAAGCACCCTGAAGTGGCGACAGACCGTTGATGGTAACAAGTCTCCGAATGGTAAGCCTGAACTTTTTGCTAGAATGCACGTTGAAATCACAAAGAGTAAGGTCGTCGTCATGTTAACCTGCCAAACATGTTCATCAATAGCCCTTCGCAGGTGGTACCTGAAGAGTGGCAGTGATGGTACCTGCTGTGGTAGCGATAGGTAGAGACAAGGCAAAAATCGATCTTTCTTGCACCTTTATTAGTTGATCAATGACTAATCACCTTATGCCGTTGAATAGTCCGACCCAGCCGCTGACAATTAATATTAACGATCGTTGGGAAGCTGAACTGCCGCTCAAGGGAGTTGAAGATGGCTATTATCGAGTTGTGCTCTGCGTCACTCCAAGGTGCACGGATCTTAGCTCTGTTAACACAGTGACTATTGAAGGCATCGCGAAACGAACGGACGGTCTCTATACTCAAAAGGTGCGTGAGGCATAATGAACACGGAATCGTTCAAATTATCGGTTGGTGGCAATTGTCCTGACGTGGTAAGAGACCTGATCTACCCTCTTCTAGCCCGCTGATGACTCGACAGTGACAATTGTTCCCAGAGACGAGATCTACGGGTTCCGTAAGTGCTTTGACAATTCAGAAGAAGGCTGCTCGTATGGTAAAGGCGCGGAGATAGGGTCCTTATAGCCACAATTTCTTGCTGCTCTTTAGCCCCGGAACAGTTCACGCGTTTGAAGTTACACAGACAGGCCTACTATCAAGCTGATGCGATAGCCTTATGCGTCATCATCCTATTTGGAATGGAGGACGAGGCGCAAGTAGTAGAGTCCCCATTTATGGATATTCATTACATCGAAATTGAACCGAACCAGGCTCAGCGACATGAAGAAAAAGGCAAGTGGCATCTCATACCTCAATGGATCGCAATCAACGTGGATCTTCTATTAACGCTTGCCGATGTCCATTGTTATAGACCATGTCGTGTATGGCGATGAATACCCAACCCAGGTCATCCGTGTGGGCATTGAAAACACACCTTGCACCAGGCCTGTTAGGATCGCCGCAGTGGCCTTTTCGGATGCAGGAGAGTTTGTTACAACCTTTTACCTCACTGAGGGGTTCGGCCACATCGACATCTGGGACATTAGAAGCCAGAGTGGCAAGGGCTCTTCTTCGTCTCCGCAAGTTATCACTGTTCCCTGTGCTCAGGCCAAGGTCGAAGTCTCCAAGGCAGATCCTTCGTCGTCACCCGAGATCAATTTGGACATCTCCAAGTATGGCTCCCAAGTGGCTCTCTGCACTGAGGAAGAAACCAAAGGTGGTATTTCGTTCAGAGTGTTCAAATGGAATCCGGCATCGCCAGTCGATCACGATCTTTCTCAACCTTGGCCCCTCCAGAGTACAACGACAATCTGCGACAATGGATATTACAACATGTTTTCGTATCATACCAGTGATCCATTGAACTCCAAAGAAGAGGATGAGCGTTTCTGCATTTGCGATGGACTTTCCTTTACAGTGTACAATACAGTGGGTAAATGGACACAAATTTACAGGATCTCCATGCAACAAAACCTCAGCTTTCTGGCTGCAGACCAAGCTTTGGACAGCCTCCAGGGTCGCTACTTTGCTTGGTTGAATACAAATGGCGTTATCTCCGTCTGGGACTTTGAAACAGGAAAGCTCGTCTCTCACATCCTGACAGGAGATGATTCGGCGAGCAACCCCGAGCTCTCTCTTGATGGATCCATGTTAGCCGTTACCATCTCTGGAACTATTCAGTTTTACGACACTTTTACAGGAATCAAGCTTGGAGTCTTTCGGGAAGGGTTGTCTGAGGAGTCCGATATTGATTACGTCCTTGGTCAGGATCATTTTCTGACTTACAATCTCCAGGAGTCTACTGTATCGAAACCATGCAAGCACAATGTCCGGAGCGTCGTGAATGTTCGCAACATGTCGATTGTCAAGAACTACGACATCCACGAAGACTACTACTCCCAATATCTACAGGCGGGCAAATCCATGCTCTTTACTTATACAGAGGTATATGTCGCCAATCACGGATCATGCTCAGCAGCTTCATGAACGTTTGAAATGTCCTTAACACCGTTCAACTTTGTTCTGTTTCTTAGGGATCAAATGTCACCATCCGTAACATGGGCGACATCTTGTCCACAGCTGCTTCAGACGAATGTGGAGTTGATGGTGTTTGCCCAAAAAAACCCGTCATCCCCATTATCCTTTACAGTGGTTGTGACCACAGGCTGGAAAACGTAGAGGGAACCAAGTTCATAGTGGAGTGCCGAGTACCACTAATATCTGGTGACTTCACGAAGGAGATCGACATCACCGTGGACGATGGCGCGGCCGATGGAGAGCAGCGCACATTGTCAATCCCTGTGGGAGTCGATCTCGAAGATTTTTATGCGTTCTTCATTCCAGCCACCTCCCAGCTTGTATACCTGGCGGAAAACAACTTGATGATCTGGACTCTCTACGCAGAGGATCCAATCTGCGAGTTGAGCACCATTTGGAAGGTTCAGGAGGACCCCCCAGGGACGCTTCCATCGGACCACGTTACAAGAGGAATTGTTTCTGCACAGGTGTGTGAACACGGCCGAAGCTTCAGCATTGAGCTCACCAGACCAAAGTGGTACAGGGCGACAGTGAGTTATCGCGAAATGGTGACTGAAGGAAGACCCGATACGTTGACAATGCCCATTTCAGCTTCGGATACACTATCAACATCCGAGGAGTATCGAACTGTTCAAGGAGTCCTCCATCTCATCAACGTATACAGGGACGGAACTGTTGATTGCAAACAGGCTATCGTTCGTTACCTTCAAGAACGGATCAGACCGAGCCCAAAACACCCAGCCTCTAGTTTGGCAACGATCTGTAAAGCTTGGACACTCGAAAACAGGGGTGTCATTGAGAATCTGGTGGATGAGCTTCTCCCTGATAACCGGATTACCTGGGTCCCAGACAGCAAGTTGACAAAAGAACAGGACCCTCTGGCCATTATTCTGAAGCATGCAATGGACAACCCGATCGCTATCAAGGTTGCAAAAGTCATCATGAGCTATTGCGTGACCCGTGCCAACAAATCCATGAACTTAGCTTTCCTTGCCCCATTGTTTGGTTCGCTTTACAATATCATGGATCTGTTTCCGGACGAAGCGGCACGGCAGTTGAGCCGTATTGCCTATATTCCTGTGAAGAATCGCTCATACATTCTGGACAACCATATCCTTGTACACCAACCTCAGTTCCGTCTGCAGTTTTGGAAGCCGAACAATCAGCCGCTGTGCAAGACCAAGTATCCTATCATGCAACTCCATGTCTCGGACGAAATACCGGATGTATCAATTAAATCGTTCACTCGCCCAGTCTTCTCGACCTCATTCGACGCACTCTGGTACTACAGAGATGCGAAGGCTCTGGGATCAAGTGGTGAGGTCAAAGCGGAAGCCTCAGACACTACCACCACGACTTGGTGGAGGACATTATTCCGGATGATCCGACTCAAAACCCAACTCAGGGCTCATTCCTACGTCGAATGCTATGACTTCAACCTTGAATTCTTTGACAATCCAGCCATCACAGCACTGGTTACATACAAGTGGTAAGTGGATTCCCTGGAACAGGGTGAAAATGTGAAAGTAGTGGTCTTGACCGCTGCTATATGCTCATTCGTACTCTGTTAAAATGCATAGGAACACAATTGGCTATATATACTGGGCGGTTCGTTTCATCTTCCAATGCTGCTATTACGCGCTTGTGGTCATCGCGGCGATCATGCAAGTATACTACCCTGAACCTAGCAAACTCGTCGGACTGTTCATCGCTATCATTGCCTTGTCGGTCGTTTTCCTTTGGCTTGAGCTGTTGCAAGCTGTTCGCAATTTATCTCGTTACGCAAGGTAAGAGAGATTGTTTGAGGAACGAAAGGTGTATAGGATTCTACTGGGTGCGTACTGATCACGATATGTGTTCTATTTTTCATGCTAGATCGCAGTACAACTTCATTGACATGTGGGCGTTCTTACTCCCAATGGGTGCCTCGATTCATCAGCTTGTTATCATATACCAAAAGGATTCTACTGGTAACACCAAGTTGCTGAGCTTTTCTGTCTTGATCGTTTTCTTGCACATGGTAAGAAGAGACACTCGTCAATGGTGTCGAAACCCTGTTGTTGATCTGTCTTTGGCTCTTAAAATGATTGCTAACGTTTATTTAACGGTTACTTCATGCTCAAAGCTGTTTGAGTTGAGAGTCTTCAAGAGTGTGTGCAAGTACACGGCAATTATCCAGCAGACCGTCTTCGAGATTCGGGTATTCTTCATTATCTTCGCGGCGGGTATTTTCGCGTTCACGATTGCAATATTGCATTTGCTCCGGTCCTGCCCCTACGAAGGGTGTGAAGCACCAGAAACAGGCTTTTCTGATCACTTTGCTGGGGCGTTATCGGCGACCTACTTTTTCATGGCAAGTCTAAGGTTATTCTATGTTGTTTGTATGTGTTTCTGCATTGGACCATCCTCTAACCATGGAAAATCTTTTTATTTTCATATCGATGTATCGTATTCATGTTCACAGGGCGGAATATGGGATCCTATTGGCGACGAATTCAAAACTCACAGATGGGCTTTCCATATCATGATGGCAATCTACTTTTTCTTCACCGTGATTGTGATGCTGAACGTCTTGATTGGTAAGATCCCCTTCAACGTGTGGCCGTAACGTGTTATCCCCCTCCTTGCATTGCTTTGTGTACTGACCAATACTTACCCCGCCGTCATATTCTCCGTTTTTCTTTCTTATAGCTCTGATTAACAAGGCGTATGAGAAGGGCGACGACGGCTGGCGTCTCGTTTGGATCGAGTCTCGTCTTCGTTTCATCGAATCTGCAGAGAACATGTCCTACCACATCCCTGGATTCCGTCAGACGCACAACTATTTCCCCAAGGAAATCTATTTCTCTGCCACCTTGCAACAGGTCAAGGAGTACCGTCAGAAATACAATATCAATAGCAAGCAGAAGGAAGAGGAAGATGACGAACTCAATATCGCAGAGGACTGGCTGCAAGATATTCTAGGTGAAGATGGCTATCAGGATGAGGAGGATGAGGAGGAGGAGGAGGATACCGAGACCGAAAACGGTAACAATAACAACAGCAACAATGAGGACAATAGCGAGGACGGTGATGGAGATGAAGATGCAGACGGAAACGACGGAGGAGATGAGGGTGATGATGGAGACAATGGAAATAATGGCAACCAAGGGGTGAGTGACACATCCACGACCAAAGCTGTTGACAAGAAGCTAAAGAAGAAGCAAAGCGAGAGCAAGCTTGACAGGAGGAGCAGCACGAGGGAGAAGAAAGACAAGAAGGAGAAGAAAGACACGAAAGACACGAAAGACAAGAAGATTGCCAGGAAAAAGGGCACGAAGGTTGCAATAGAGCCAGGCTGGACGACAGATGAAGAAGGCGGCAACGAAGACAAAGACGGTGGGGCACCGCGCGCGCAGGATACCAGGACTATCCGCAGACTGAACACTAAGATTGGGGACTTGCATGATCAGGTGGGAGAGTTGAAGACGCAGATCGGTGGCCTCCAGAAACACCTTGCCACGCAATTGTCAGCCCAGCGGCAGCAGGCCCAACGGCAGCGCGAGGAGTATCAAGAGCTCAAGAACCTCCTGCAGGCTTTACACAAGCAGTGAGGGGCACCTGCAACATATAGCCCGTTTGTAAAGTCACCAACAAATATATTTTTTAGAATGAGCGGTCAATTCAAACAAACAGCGGGACTAACTCTCGGCCTGGTGGCCTGTGAAATGCGAATCACTAACCGTCATGCCTATCAGTCCTCAGTCCCGAACAATTGCTCATTCATTGAACATGAATCTTGCAAGCCAACGAG
>Ga0247824_10001917_pt1 | contig 11604 bp, 22 predicted proteins | sample 13C_PalmiticAcid_FD_194412 | JGI IMG/M metagenome (GOLD analysis project Ga0247824, IMG submission 194412) | Soil microbial communities from agricultural site in Penn Yan, New York, United States - 13C_PalmiticAcid_Day48 | ecosystem: Environmental > Terrestrial > Soil > Agricultural land...
ATCGGCGGATTTGAATCTGTTCTTCTGGAAACAATGATTGAAGACAGGATCGGTGACACTTACAGGACGAATATTTTTGCATCCGCATGGTGGGCATGGCAGGCCTCGCGCTCGGCGGTGGTGATTGTGTTGCCTAGCGCAGATGAATTTGACGTGCCTAGCTTTGCGCATGATGCGATTGTTGGTTGCTGGAATGCTATCGAAGCAGCCGGCCTGAAGGTGAAGTCATGAAGATAAAGTTCGGTCGTTTTAGTGATGAATACCGTGGAGATGGATACATGGTTAGCTTCAGTTTAAAAGATGGATGGCTGCTATTTGGATTCCGTCCACGCCATTGGCATTTGTACTTCACAAAGGTTTGTGCGCGGCCAGCGGTAAGGATCTACATCGGGCCATTTGAATTTGAGTTCTATAGGGCAAAGCCATGACCGCCATCAACCTCCCCGGCCAAACAGAGCTGCCTATCGTTGTGGATCACAAGCCAAAGACAGTGGCGCAGCAGATTGACAAGGCAGTCACCGATGTTATTCGCGCTCGACTGATTGCTGAGTCCTTGCGGATTTATGAAGAGCGCCCTACCTCAGAAACCTGGAGTCGAATCCAGGCTCTTGCGGCGGAGATTTTGAAATGAAACCACATATAACCCTGTTCAGATCAACAAAAGGAAAGGCGAGCTGGTTCTGTCGTGGAGCCAGAGAATTTGGCTGGGGCACGACGCCAAATGAAGCATTTTTAGACATGGAAAGAAAAACCAAATCAAGCAAATAACTGGAGACCCACCATGACCAAGACCACCGAAGAGCTTAAGCGCGAGATGTATGATCGGCTTGCCGACGTAAAGAACAGTGTCGCCAACAGGCATGTACCGGGGATAAGTCTCGATAGATATGAATCGTCATTTGAGGCTTACCTTGAGGCTCTCCGCCAAGAGCTTCAGATGTGGAAGGATATCGCCGATGAGCGAGACCTGAGATCCGCCACCCTCCGCAACAAGCTCCAGGCTTTCGAGTTCGCTAATCGCTCGGCAGCCGAGCTTTTGTCTGAGGCTCTCAGGGAGCCTTCAGGGCTGCGCAAGTGGTCGCCGTGCGCGCCAGCTCGAAGATCAGCAGGAAGCGCCTCCTGCGACATCCCTGATGCGTTGCTGATATGCCCTGCGCACTTCATACAGACTAATTGCAATAAAGGGCATCACTTCATGGTGAATTCAAGTGGTCCAGAGGGCGGCACGCACTGCCTCGCATGCGGATACCATCGGGAGATCCCAAGATGACAATCCACGACCTCTACGAGTCAAGCTGGGCTGAGCGCCACGACTGCATGCCAGATAGCGTGAAATCCTTCAGGCTCAGCAATGGGTCATACTCGAAGGCCGATCTGGCTGCTGGGTTCAGGAACTTCAAGGCTGGCTATGAAGCGGCGCAAGCCGAAAACACCGACAAGACTGGAGATAACCATGAGCAATGAATCGAAATGCCCCGGCCATAACCGCGCTGAGTGCGTGTCGTGCTGCTGGCCAGCCAAGGGTACCAATGTCCCCGATGCAATAGACGCGGCCATCAGAGATGCAATCATGACCGGCTCTGGCGCATACGAAGTTTTCGCCGATGATGGCGGTATTCAAATCAAATCTGTTCCCGATATCTGTGATCAGAAATTCCCATTCGACGAGCCGGCCACCGGATACACCGCAGTAGACATGACCACGGCAGCCGCGCAGGGGTTCAGGGATGGCGCGGCTTCGGTTGTGGTGGAGTTGCCGCCAGTTCACGCTGACGCATACGATCCACTTGCTGAGGTCGCTTATGCACAACGATGCAGAGAGGCAATCATCGCAGCCGGTGGCACCATCAAGGGAGACGAATCCGATGGGTGACATCGTCGAGCTAAAGCCAGCGAAGAAGCATCGATCAGGCCAAGCCATATGCCGTGGTTGTCGTCATGAATGGGTGGCGGTGACGGAAGGCGATGGGATTGATCTCGAATGCCCTGAATGCAGCACCATGAAAGGCACGTTCCGCTGGCCATACGGCCCTTCAGAGGGTCAACTTGGTTATCAGTGCAATTGTGGATGCGAGGACTACTTCATCATGCGGCGCGATCACCAATCTGTGGCTGGCGTGTTCTGTCGGAATTGTGGCGATGAAGCAACAGGATGGTTCGAATAATTAGTTTACGCCACTACGATTCCGCGCTACACTGCAATGGCGCCGAGCTGACCTGCCGGCGCCTTAACTGGAGATAGACCATGAAGATTCTGAAAAAAGGCACGCTGACCATCGATGGCAAGGATTGCGAGCTGTCTGGCTATGAGTTCGATTGCGAGGGCGCGAACATGCTCTCAACGACAATCCAGATCCTTGAAGAAGGCGTTAGTGATTTGCAGGCTCAAATAGCCAAGGCACGCATTGAAGGCCTGAACATCACTGATGGCGGCGGAAACTCACTGAACGGTGAGAAGTGGGAATTCCCTTTTGGTGTAAACGCCCTTCCATCAGAAGGAATTGCTACAGATGTGCGCTGGGTCGATAACTATGCAGAAGAACCATTCCGTCTTGATTATATGGAATTGAAGTTAGCTCCTGACCCTACAGCTCCATTTTTCAAACTAATCCTGCGCCAAGCGATCTACTTCCTCCTCTTGATGCTCGTCGTTGGCATGGGCTTGGCGGTGTTACTGTGAGCAGTCAAGAAGATCGCGAATTGCTTGAGATGGCGGCAAAGGCTGCGGGCATCACTATCCTGCGCTGGGGCAAGACAGCCGGCGCATTCATCGGAGATGGTTCCGCATGGTCGCCACTCACCGACGATGGCGACGCGCTGCGTCTGGCGGCCACGACCGGGCTGACTGTTCGCCCGTACTTGAATGAAATGCAGGCCTTCGCGCTTGGATACCGACGAACCAAGGCTTGCGAGCACTACAAGTACGATCCTGATAAACCGCCACATGACCAGTCGGGGAAAATGGCCGCTGCCCGCCGCGCCATCGTTCGATCCGCCGCAGAGATCGGGGGATCAATGCCATGACCACCCAATCAATAATCCGACTCCTAATCATCTTTGCCAGCTTCTCTGCTGGCGTTCTGTGCGTGCTGGGTACGCTGGCGGTGGGGATATGAGCGATTACGCAGAGTTGAAGAGGCTGGCCGAGGCCTTTCCAGCTGATCTAGATTGGGATAGCAACACTGAGCCATTCTTCAACGGCCCTTCGGGCGAATCTCTTGGCGGTGGATCGACTGGGTTCTACTGTGTCTACGGAAAGCCTTTCCGCCTAGAAGGAGAGGATTACGACTACGATGGGCCGACCTATGTTGAGATATGCACTGCCGACTTTGCGAAGTTCATGGTTTCAGCTCGCGATGGCATGCTGGCGCTGATAGCTGAGCGCGACCAGCTCAAGGCCGAGAACGGATCTCTGCGAAATGAGGCCGATCAACTTCATCATGAGTGCGCAAGATTCAGGAAAAATTCTGATCGATATCGCTGGCTGCGCGACATGCACATTGGGAATGATCCTGAATCTATAAATTTGGACTCGTCAGATAAGCGCGGCCTTGATGCGGCTATCGATTACGCCATGAGCAAGGAGCCATGAAGCCAAAGAAGTGCAAGTCCTGCCGAGCCGAGTTCATGCCCTCTCGGCCCCTCCAGTCAGCCTGTGGCGTTCCATGCGCCATAGCGCTGTCTAGTGGGTTCAAGCAGAAAGCTGCGAAGGCCATTAAGACTCAGGAGCGCGCAGAGCATAGGCAGGCGAAGGAGAAGATAAAGACTCGATCTCAGTGGATCAAAGAAGCTGAGCAGGCCGTAAGGGATTACAGGCGACTTTATGAGCTGAGCATTGGCAGTGGTTGCATAAGCTGCGGCCAATCTCAGGAGCATGTTATCGCGGCGCAGGGATGGAAGACTGGGGGCGCCTTCGATGCTGGCCATTTCCTCGGTAAGGGGGCAAGACCAGAGCTGCGCATGGAGCCAAATAACATCTGGCTGCAATGCAAAGGCTGTAATGCAGGATCGTTCAAGTTTGCCCGGAAAGGCAGTACGGTTTCAGAAGGCTTCCGAGTCGGACTTATTGAACGGATCGGCCTTGAAGCGGTTGAAGCGCTTGAGGCAGACCACGAACCACGCAATCACACCATCGAAGACCTGAAAGCGATCAAAGCGCACTACCGCGCCAAGGTCAGAGAGTTGAAAGCACTACTTGCAACCGCAACACCAGACCAGTAGCATCTATCACGCAGGTAACGCCGCTGGTCCCGGCGGCTGAGTTAGGCATCGGACTTCCTCAGCTCTCCAGGCCTGCCGCCTCGCCCTCGTAAGGGGCCATGCTCTTTGACTCGCCGCCGTAAGCGGACGTCTGGTAGCCACGAGCAGCTAAGTGGCGATATCAACCGGAAATAGTGGACTCGGAGCCACGAGAAAAATTCCGAGGTCTATTCGGCGCAAGCCTAAATGAGTAGCAGGTGTCAGATAGGGTGGAAAAGGCAGGGGGCTGGAAACGGTTGACCGCATGCGCCGCACTTGGAATAGCCCTATCACCGAACAACCAACGCCTCAATCCGGTAAGCCTCTCAACGATGCTCAAATCTCCGGCGCAACACAAAAAGCCCAGCCAAAACTGGGCTTTTTTATGGGTGTTCAAAAATCGTACACAGACTGGCCTAGTGATATACTCCGTCAAACGTGATCGAATTCACCAGGAGCCGCCAATGAGTGGAGAAGTAATCGCGGCAACTGCTGCCGGAGTGGGTACTGCCGGACTGGCCTTGGTGTTCGATCAGAACCTAGCTCTGGCCTCAGCCGGTGGTGTTGCGATGATGCTGGCTGTATCGGCCACTATCCCGCTACAGACGAAGATCTTCTTCGGTCTTGGCAGTTACGTTCTTGGATATATCGTCGGCGTCTTGCTGATGAGCCATGGAGAGTTAGGAGCATATGGCCCAGTAGTGGCCCTCCTTTCGTCGGGTTTGGGGTCAACTGTGTTTGGTTCGCTGCACGGATGGTTTTCGGGAGGTCCAACACCTAAGTGGATCTCGTTTGTAGCGAAGTTCATCCCGTTCAGCATCAAAAAAGGTGGCTCCGAATGAGTGAATCGCCAGTAATCCCCCTTATTTTCCTGTCGATCAGGGGGCTGTGCCACTTCCTGATCTTCGTTCGTATCTTCACGTACACGGCTCACGGTCGCGGTAAGCACCGGCAAGTGGTTGGCCTAGTCGCAGCAATGTTCGCCGGTCTTAACCTAGCTGAAGCTGGTCGAATCCTTGCAGCCATGCTATCCAGCGATCCAATAGCTGAAGGCATGTACCTCCCCGGACAGATGCTGTTCATCCTAGCTATCGTCTTTTGGGCCAACGGCAATCTGGCAACCTTCTTCCCTAAAAAACTACTTCAGAGGCTCCCCTGATGCGCAAACAGGTTGAATCAACAAAGAAGCCTGGCAACGACTACTACGCCAAGACCAAAGAGCAGGAAGACAAAGAGAAGATTCGCCGCACGATCTTGGGTAAGACCTGATGATCGCGATCCTCTTCCACTTCCTCGGGTTCCTGCTGATCGATTCGGCTATCCCGCCATGGGTTGGCTCGGCAGACGCCTACTTCCTGGCCAAGTGGTATATTGCATTTGCCGCAATCGACCTGATCGCGGTAGTGCTGGCCAAGGAAGTCAGGACCAGAACCGTTCTCGTGTTCTCGATGGCATGGTCACTGGGCCTATCCGTTGAACAGATGGCGCTGATCGACTTCTTCCAGCGCAATGACTGGCTGGCTCAGATGGCGATTGATGTTGTACTGATTGGGCTGCTTGTCATGCAGCTGATCGGCGTTACGAAGCCCAAGAAGGTGGCGCAATGACAGAGACCAGAGGCGTCAGGAATCGGAACCCTGGCAATATCGATCACAACGTCGCCAACAAGTGGCGCGGCGAGCTGCCAGTAAACAAGGCGCTTGAGTCAAGGTTCGCCCGGTTTGACACTGCCGAAAACGGTATTCGTGCCTTGGGTAAGCTGCTGCTGACCTACTACACGAAGCACAACCTGAAGACGGTGCAGGCCATCATCAACCGCTGGGCGCCGCCGAAAGAGAACGATACCGGCGCTTACGTCCGGTCAGTGCAGGCCAGCGTTAAAGCGGCGACAGGCAAGGATTCGACAGGCGAGATCGATCTGACTGATCCGAAGACGCTGAAAGCTGTCGTAAATGCAATAATTCTTCATGAAAATTCCGGGTATATATATCCAGATGCTGTCGTAAATGAGGGAATACGAAGGGCGCTAGCGTGATAGCCCTGCTGCGCGCCGTTCCGTTGTGGCTTTGGCTTGTAATCGCCGGGGCCTCAATTCTCGGCGTGACACTGATCCAGCTGGAGCATGCGCAGGCTGAGCTTGAGCAGACAGCAATGAATCTTGAAAGCGCGAACGCCAAGGCTGAATCGCTGCAATCAACCCTGACCATTCAACGCCAGCTCTACAAAGACACTCAGGCGGTTAATGATGAATACGACAACAGGCTCAAAGCGCTACAATCGGACAAGGATCAGCTGTCTCGCGATCTTGCTGATGGTAAGCGTCGGCTGTCAGTCAACGCTTCCTGTGTGTACAGATCCGGAGATTCCAGGCCCATCGGCAAGCCTGATGACGCCAGCCCAAGACTTACTGATTCCGCTCAACGGGATTATCTCAATCTCAGATCCGGAATCGAAAGACAGCGCGCCCAAATAGAAGGGCTTCAAACCTACATCACAACCGTCTGCCTGAAGCAGCGGTAAGGGAGCAAGCAATGTCTATTCAGACCAAGAATGCAACCGAACAAGCATTGGCTGAGGGGAAGTTGTTCAGCGTCCCGCACACGTCTCCAAGCATTGCCGCCGCCGGCACCTACCTTGTCGGCTTCCTCACGGGATCGCGTCCAGTTGAGTTCCTTGACCGGTATTACAACTCGACGTTGAACAGCGCTGACATCGCACTGTATGAGGTAACTTGGTCCGGAGGCACGCCGATCCCATCTGGCAACAGGAACTTTGAGATTGGTGGTGCGGCGCCAAGTATTTTCTCGGCAGCGCCAACGGCAACCATCGTTGGCAACCCAGTGGCAACCGTAAAGCTTCTCGCTGGTGCTGGTACGGGTAACGCGCAGATCGGCTTGGTATCTGAGTCGGAACGCTACATCCTCAAGAAGAACACGCGCTACGTCCTGCAAATCACCAACACAGACGTCGGCGCAGGTGTTGTAACCTTCCGCTATACATTCCGCGACACTGAAGTCGTTCTCTAAAGGACAAGTCAAATGACCCCTTGCACGCAACAATCGCCGTGGGCACTACAACCAAGCGACTTTGCTATCGATGAAGCGGGCGACATCCGCAAAAAGGCTATGCGCGAAGCAGCTGAAGGCCTTGTCCGCCGCAGAGACCAAAAGATCATCAATGCCCTAGGTCAGTATCTGGGGAAAGAGTCTCTGAGCAAGGAAGATCTTGTCGAGATGAAAGGCAGGCTGACGCACACCGTCGACATGAACACCAAGAACGAATCGTATTACATCGACGACCATCTGCTCGTTACCTTCCTCCCCCCTGAGTTCTCCATGGAAGGCACAACGATCATGGTCAAGCAAGGCTACGGCCCGGTGGGTGTGTAATGGGAAGGCCTACACTTCCAGTGGATGAGGTCCAGTCTCGCGTAACGAAGATGTGCGACCTTATTGCTGAAGGGAAGACACTGAGACAAGTTTCAGCCGAGCTCTCCATGAGTATGGGAACAATGCTGAGGATGGTTCAGGAGGAGCCTTTCTCGGAGCAGTACATGCGCGCGCGGGACTTCGCAGCGGATATCTTTGAGGCTGACATCATTGAGGCTGCTCAGGCCTGCACATCTGACTCAGCTGCATCTGACAGGGTGAAGATTGATGCGCTGAAGTGGGTTGCTGCTCGAAGGGCGCAGCGCAGATATGGTGACAAGGTTGAAGTGAACAACACCGGCCTTCCAATGGTCATTGTCCGAGACTTGACGGGGCGCAAAGATGAGCCGGCAGCAGACGATTGAATTCAGAACTAAGGCGCAGGGTGAGACACTAGCCAAGTACAAGGCGTCTCGATCCCGCGTTACGTTCATCATGGGGCCGCTAGGCTCTGGCAAGACCATTGAGTCCTGTCAGAAGACCTTCGGCCTCATGTGCGATCAGAAGCCGAATGCGCAGAACGTCAGGAAGTCTCGCTGGTGTGCGGTGCGTAACACGTACCCTGACCTGATGAGCACGACCATCAAGGACTGGCTTGAGCTTTACGGCGACTTGGGCAAGTTCGTGGGCGGCGGACTGGAACCGCCGCATCAAGACCTGAACTTCCTGCTGGATGACGGCACTGAGGTCCAGGCTGAAATCATCTTCCTCGCGCTGGACCGTCCAGATGCGGTCAAGAAGTTGCGAGGCATGCAGGTTACTGGCTTCTGGCTAAACGAAGTCAAGGAACTGAATAAGCAGGTCGTTGACATGTGCGACCTGCGTCATGGTAGATACCCTTCAGCTATGGATGGCGGTCCCACTTGGCACGGGATGATTGGCGATACCAACGCCCCGGACGATGACCACTGGTATTACAAGCTGGCTGAAGAGATCAAGCCTGAGGGGTGGACATTCCTGCGCCAGCCTGGGGGGTTGGTCAAAGATGGTGTTGATGCTAATGGCCGACAGAAGTGGGCGCTCAACCCTTTGGCTGAGAACATCGTCAACCTGCCGCCTGGGTATTACATCAATGGTGCACAGGGCAAGTCCGATGACTGGATCTCGGTCAACCTTGCCAATGAGTATGGCTTCGTCGCGGAAGGCAAGCCGATCTACCCGCATTACGTGGACAGCATTCACTGTGCTGAGTTCGAGCTTAACCCTGCGTTGCCATTGTTCATGGGCGTTGACTTCGGGCGGACACCGGCAGCCGTGATCGGTCAGAAGACGCCTATGGGTCAATGGCGCATCAGGCATGAGATCGTGACAGAGGACATGGGCGCTACTGAGTTCAGCTCGGTACTCAATGAGTTCATCGCTCGTCACCTGTCTGACTACGAGTTCGAGGCCATGAAGGGCGATCCATCTGGTGACAACCGGGCACAGACTGACGACAACACGCCATTCCTCATCATGCGCAAGCACGGGATAGGCCTGACGCCGACGTTCACCAATGACCCGGTAATCCGTCGCGACTCGATGAACGTGCCGCTCATGCGCCTTGTAGACGGTCAGCCAGGGATATTGATTCACCCCGACTGCAAGACATTGCGCAAGGGTATGGCCGGCGGCTTCCACTATGAACGCATCCAAGTAGCAGGCGATGAACGCTTCAAAGATGTTCCGAACAAGAACATCTATTCCCACGTTTGCGAAGCCGCCGAATATATGCTTATCGGTGGCGGCGAGGGTAAGGCTATAATCCGGAAGAAACTTCCGACAGTGCGCCGGCAGCAATACGCCGAGTCGAACTACAACATCCTGGGGTGACATATGGGTGGTTTAAACGGCAATGCATTTGGCGCGCTGGGCAAGAAGATCAAGAAGTTTGATCCGTTGCGTGGCGGCGATGTGATTCTGGAGAAGGCTGGCCTGCCTACGCTGACTGGCGACAAGGAGAAGAACATCCTCGGCTATACGCCTGAGGCTGAGCTTCCAGAAGTCCAGCGAGCGCCGACAATAGACGATGCTGTTGTGGCTGAAGACGCCTCTCGCGCAATGGCTCGCCGCCGTGGTAGACAATCGACTGTCCTCTCGAACACCAACTTCAACCAAGTAAGCACGGCTCAGAAGTCGCTGCTGGGGAGCTAATCATGGGTGGTATCTTTGGCGGCGCACAGAAACCAAAGCCTCCTGCCGTCGTGCAGGAGCCGGAAGTAGCGATTGATGACGATGTGCGCGCTCAGGATGAGCAGGACGCCCAACTGCGTCGTCGCGGTCGCAGCGCCACAATCCTTGCTGGTGGAACTCCACTAGGCTCAACCGGTAATGCCACAACGGCACCGGCCAAGACACTGCTGGGGCAATGACCATGACATTCAAATACACCACCATTGCGTATTACCCTGAAGGCCCTGATGGTCCTGGCATCGTTGCGCATGAGCATGAGGCCGAATCGCTGGCTGTTGCTGTTGATACGCTTCAGGCCATCAAGGACAGTGACTCTGATATCCAATACGTGGTCATTGTTGAGCATGGGTTCAGTCACCCATGCTGGGATACCCGTTACGGCGCTGTTGAGCAACCGGAGCCAGCCGAATGAATAAGGGCGAAGATGACCGCGCATCAGAGGTAATCCGCGAACAGGAGCGCATGAAGGGGTGCCGTGGCATCTGGGATTCCCACTGGCAGGAGATTGCTGAGCGCATCTGGCCTGACCGCGCCTTGTTCCAGGGAGATAAGCCTGGGGGCGAGAAACGTACCGAGCGCGTGTTTGAGTCGACTCCTGCGCTGGCGCTGACCAGATTCGCCGCTGCAATGGAAGCAATGCTAACTCCGCGCACGCAGCGCTGGCATCGTCTTAGCGTTCCAGATCCAGAGCTTCAGGAGAACTCCGAGGTTCAGCGGTATCTTGATGCGGTCACTGATGTCCTGTTCCGCGCTCGCTATGCGCCAAAGGCCAACTTCGCCAGCCAGCAGCATGAGGCGTACCTGAGCAATGGCGCGTTTGGCACTGGCGTCATCTTCGTTGATGAGCTGATGGGGGAATCCCTGCGCTATCGGGCAATCCCTCTGTCTGAGGTGTTCATCGCCGAAGACTTCTCGGGGATCATCAACCGCGTCCATCGCCGGTTCAAGCTGACCAATCGTCAAGCCGTTGACATGTTCGGCAAGGATTCACTTCCTGATGCCATCGTGAACAAGTCCGAAGGCCCGCAGGCTGACGAGAAGACCGAGTTCATCCACTGCGTCTATGAGAACAAAGAGCGAAAAGGTGGCGACCGTAGCTGGAAGGGCATGGCTTGGCGCTCTGTCTACGTGTCTGTTGACTGCCGCGCCACCGTAGATGAAGGCGGTTACCGCACGATGCCGTACAGCATTGGGCGCTACATCACCACTCCAGGCGAAGTCTATGGCCGCTCCCCGGCGATGCTGGTGCTGCCTGACATCAAGATGCTCAACGAGCAAGAGAAGACCATCATGCGTGCAGCCCAGCGCATGGTTGAGCCTCCATTGCTGGTTAGTGAGGATGGCGCGCTACAGCCGTTCAACGTGCGGCCTAACGCGCTGAACTATGGCTACCTGAGTGATCGCGGGGAGGCATTGGTTCAGCCGCTGTCCACGCAAGGCAACATCCCGCTTGGCATCGAGCTACAGGACCAGAAGCGCAAGATCATCCAAGATGCATTCCTCGTGACTCTGTTCCAGATCCTTGTCGATCAGCCGAACATGACAGCGACCGAGGCCATGCTGCGCGCTCAGGAGAAGGGCCAGCTGCTGGCTCCAACCATGGGCCGCTGGCAGTCCGAGCAACTCGGCCCGATGATTGAGCGCGAGTTGGATATCCTCGGTAACGCCGGCATGCTCCCGCCTATGCCTAAAGCGATGATGGACCGTGGTGGGCAGGTAGAGATCAGTTATGAATCCCCGCTGAACCGTGCACAGCGCGCAGAGG
>Ga0247824_10001920_pt1 | contig 11598 bp, 9 predicted proteins | sample 13C_PalmiticAcid_FD_194412 | JGI IMG/M metagenome (GOLD analysis project Ga0247824, IMG submission 194412) | Soil microbial communities from agricultural site in Penn Yan, New York, United States - 13C_PalmiticAcid_Day48 | ecosystem: Environmental > Terrestrial > Soil > Agricultural land...
GAGCGAGCGCCAAAGCACTGCTGAACAGCGCAACGTCCTCCTGCATCATCCTTGGAAACCATGGGATCCTCAAAAGTTGGCTATGAGCAACAAAAGGGAGCCTTTACAGAGCCAAACATCAAGTCCTGGCCATTCGCCTTCCCCCTCTTCTTTATCGCCAGACTCGTCAACAACCAAGAAAACTCCCAGTATGATGCTGAACCTGTCTAACGTGTTCTCAGGCAGTGGCAGTGGCAGCAAAACCGTTACCAACAGTCCAGGTAGTGCCAAATCACGGCAGGCTAATAACTCTACCGGGCAACAAGTCGTGGAGGCACAACTCTGGAATGCGGATCTGTTGGCTACTTCTCCACATTCGCCTGCAGGCCCACGTTATATCCCAGCAACGGCTGGGATTGGAGCCAACTCTCGAGGGGTGTCTGGTACAGGAGCAGGACGGTTTGCTAATCGAATCCTTGGAAGTGGTGGATCGAGTGAGTCTTCATCTTGGCGGAGCTTTGGTCAGTCGACAACACCTACGAAAATGCCGTTTTCTCCTGGGCCAATGCTATCATCAGGATCGTCGTCCTTTCCCAGCTCACCATCGTTACCCTCCACTCCGTCGAAAATGCCACTTTCAACTCAAGGACATCCGACTGAAAAACCACATTATAGATCAGCCCTGTCATCTCGGAGCCAAGCTGGAAACTCTGGCGGTCAAATAATACCAGCCATGACATCACCATCTCTGAACGTATCTCATGACTCTGCGAGTGCTACTAGTAATCGACTTTACGAAGGAACGAGGACAAAGAGCGCTCGTGGTGCTGCAGAGGATGAGGATGGCGTTTCGGATATATTATGGGGGCACGGAAAAGAACCTAGCAATCCTTCGGCGTACGCTAATGAATCATCCGGCTATGGTCATCGAGATGAGGATCTTCAGGATCGGAAAAATGATCGTCCACGCCGGCAAAGCCATAGTGGCTCGCTTACTCCGCTCATACTTAGCCATCCCAAGAGAGCTCTTCGGGCACAGCTCTTTTGCTTGCGACGAAACAGGAGACTGCACCCTTGTTTTCGGATTTTCGTACTCATCTATCTGGTAGGATCTGTCTGTTTCACGACCTTTCACCTAATATTCCGGGATTCGACTAGCAAGGAGCGGTTAAGAAAGAGTTTTGAGTATACGGAGCAACAACTCAGGATTCGGCAACTACTGGACCAGTCTGGAATTCGAAGAAAAGTGGTGTCAGCGTTTGATGTTGAGGCACAAAACTACAGTTCACACCAATGGGCCTTTGAAACGTTCGATATTGACAACTGTAAGTTATCTCATTTGTTGGCACATCAGTAAGAAGAAAAGTCGAGGGAATGAGCACGCCAAAAAGTAGTAGGAAGGGGATGAGTGGCTTCCAACACCACTTTATCAACGTCTTTTGTGTTCTTGCCTGCCATAGCAAAAGCAATCGCTCGAGTGAGCGAAGACTACATGTTGTCCAAGGCGTTCAATGAAGCAATGTATCCAACACGGATCATCCCGTTTTACTTCAGGGCCTCCTTCAGAGATGAGGAGGATGACGACGAGCCCCATGGCGAGGATCACCATGGATGGCCATGGCCACCCGATCAAGATATGGATGCGGATCCTCTTGCAGCTAAGCAAACCCATGTCGAGGTTGATCCATCATTTGTCACGATTACAACTTTGATCACTCCTGATCGCTATGGCGTATTTCTGAAGCTGGTTAAACAGTACCGAGGACCGATCTCTGTTGCAACCCATATCCGAAAGGGTGAGGACCAAGATGCAAAGTTTCATGAACTGAACGAGTTCTTCCAGCAACACACTGTTCTGAGGAAATACGTGGACCTGCATGTTATTGTCGATGCAGTGGACTATCAACTGAACATGTGGAGGAACGTCGCCAGAGTGTTTGCAAGAACGGACTATTTCATGATGCTAGATGGTGGGGTTTTACTTGCTTGTTTGTTTCGCCCATACTTGTCAACTTGGCCCCGATAGTGGATTGACACGTCAATGCTTTTCTTTACATGTGCGGATCGTAAATAGTGGACTTTCACATTCCTTCGGGTCTTAAGAGCCACTTACACCGCGACCCACGGATTCAGGAACTTCTCTCCTCAGGGGCTGCATTGGTCATTCCAGCCTTTGAGTATGATATAGCGTATGATCCCAAGGATTCCAAATATTTCCCAGGCACAAAAGAGGAGTTAATCCCCCTGCTAGAAAAGAAACATATCCGGGTCTTTCATGATTCCTTCCCACCAGGCCACGCTGCTACCGATACGCCTCGATGGATTCAGATGAGCAAAAGACAATTTATTGACCAATCCGAGCAACAACGACACAGGGCTCCACCCAAGGGTCGGGTCGGGTTCGAAGAGGATTATGACCCGGGTATACTTGTGCCAGAGGAAGGTGATGATGCTAGCGGTATTGGATCAGGAAAGTTCACGGAAGAAGAACAGAGAACAGGTTACCTGGGACATGAAGGCGATGGTGCAAGGCCTTACAAGGTCACCAACTTTGAACCGAAATACGAGCCGTACATTGTATTGAAGCGTGATGGTACGCCTTGGTGCGATGAGCGGTTTGTAGGATATGGTGCCAACAAAGCTGTAAGTCTCTTCTTTGTTGTTCTATTCTTGTTGTTCATTACATCGACGAAGATACTCGGCATGTCATATTTGAGATACTAACATCATGCCTACTGATGGCTTCTCTGGGCGATCTACGGAAGGCTTGTTTGTTCGAAATTTACATCTCCGGGATCGACTTTTGGGTGGTTCCAGAGGATTTCTTGATCCACCAATATCATGACTATCCAACGACGAACCGCAAAAACGGACGGATCCTGAACAAACAACTCTTTACGCAGTTTCAACAGGAGATCTGTTTCTCCATGTTACAGCGGATGATAGTGTCGGGAGAATGGTATACAGCCAAGGCAGATAACCTTCGACATCAGTGTGAGCCATTCGACAACTTTTTGAAGTCTGCCGACGAGTTCGCCAAGGAGTTTGAAGAACGTCACCCGGACAGCTTGCTCAAGGAGCCCGTATTCGTGGCGGATGAGAGGGACTTTAAGAAGAGGAAAGAACGGCTTCAAAAGGCGCTTGTGTTAGGATCAGGAGGAGCGAACAGCGGGGAACAATACAATGATCGTTCTCGCGACCGATATGAGGGTAGTGGGGATGGCACAAATCTAGGTGAGCAAACCGTGGATGATGAGAAACACCGGAATCCCTTCATGGACAGGCCGAAAGGTAGAAGCTGGGGCGGTATTCAGCCCAGGACGTATTACATCCCTCCGCCATTTAGCTTTGACGAAAACGGGATTCCTCTGGAAGGAATTGATGTCAATGTAGCGGTGGATGGCGAAGGTACGGCTCATGAAGTCGTCACTGAAGATCGGGGCCATGAAGGGTCGCAAGGGCCGAATCAAGACAATGACTTGACAGGAGAGAAGCTTGAGCAGTTCCGACAGGGCGTAATCTTCCCCGATGAGAGTCGATTCTCCTTCAATGAGGATAATGATAACAAGGGTACTGACAGAGGAAGGGATAATGGCCATGACCTAGGACTTGATAATGGACAAGATGTACGCAAATCTGAAGACGACAGAGGTGACCAGAACCAACAAGCACTGGTGGATCATCCACATCTGGATAAGTCGTCTCCGCTCACCCCTACTGAGCATGATGCTCCGCGACATGGAGATGTGTCGTTTGAAGACCTGGCACAACAGGTCGAGGAAAAGTATCGATGGTTAGAGATGTGATTGTGTCAATACGACTATGCATTGAGAAACACTTTACTTGTTTGTTCCTGTTCCCTTGATCAACCTACACAAAGTCCACCATTGCTCATTCACATAGACATCGACATGTATCGACTCTACTTTGTTTCGAAACTACCGTCCTTGCTTGCTCTCCATAGTGCCTAAAAATGCACCTGCAACAATCCCAAATAGTCGTGTCGCGTTTCTTTCATCATGCTCCAGCAAAGCTAAAGTGCTAAAAGTGCACAGCTGTCGACAGCGAATAGACCAATAAATACCACATTGAATGCACAATGGTGAACAGATGGATGCACAATGCTCTTGGACTCCTCGATACCCTTGCCGATGGTTACGATGATGCTCAAGAACTCTAGTACAACATAGCGTCTTGTGCAGTGGTGGTGTATCTGTTTGTGTGGGCAACCGTGTTCAAAAGAGCATGGTCAACCATCCGTTTATTCAACCTGACCACGAATACATGAATAGAAAATGAGGTCGATCCCAGTTGAGCGACGGATCATTGAAGCAACGAGGACCAGCTGACTGGCCGTCAACGTTCTCAAGCACATGCTGTTCCAATAACAGGAAGAAAAAGACATTGTATCACATCCTTGCTGCCTATCGCGCTTTCTCTCCTACACAGAGCCTCAATCATTCTTCCCAACATCCTTCATCTGCCTTAAAATCTTCCTTCCTTCCATATCCTCTAGCACCCTATTACTCTTCCTCATCATCCGAGTACTTGGAACCCGATGGCTTGCCTTGTCCTGATCCAGATGTCGAGCCATTGCTGCCAACAGGACTGTACGATGGTCCAGGTCGCCCAGGTGTCGCTGCCCCGCTGCTAGTTCCTGTCGAATACCCCATTGGCGAGAACGACGTCGACGAGAAGCTAGGAGAATAGCTTGGACTCGCTGGCGAATAGCTCGGACTCGTTGGAGAGTAACTGGGACTCGTGGGTGAGTACGATGGCGACGTCGGAGAATAGCTTGGACTCGTAGGTGAGTATGACGGCGATGTCGGAGAGTAGCTTGGGCTTGTAGGCGAGTAAGAGGGTGATGTGGGGGAGTATGACGGCGATGTAGGAGAGTACGATGGAGACGTCGGAGAGTACGACGGAGACGTGGGAGAGTACGATGGAGACGTCGGAGAGTACGATGGTGATGTGGGTGAATAGGATGGAGATGTCGGAGAGTACGCCGGCGATGTCGCTCCATACCCATGCCCAGTGGGTGAGTAGCTTGGACTCGTTGGCGAGTAGCTCGGCGAGGTGGGCGAGTAGCTTGGCGACGTCGGTGAGTACGAAGGTGATGTGGGAGAATACGATGGCGACGTTGGCGAATACGACGGCGATGTCGGTGAATACGATGGCGATGTAGGCGAGTACGATGGAGAGGTGGGAGAATACGATGGCGATGTGGGAGAGTAGTTGGGCGAGGTTGGACTATAGCTCGGCGACGTCGGACTGTATCCAGGACTGGTGGCATACATCGGCGAGCTCGGTGAGTATCCAGGCGACGCAGGAGAATATCCAGGACTGGTCGCTCCGTATGGGCTCGCTGGATCCCATGTGCTGGCTCCCATCGGAGAGCTCGCTCCAGAGTTGCCCATCGGTGAGAACACTGCATCCATGGGACTGCCTGGGTGTGAAAAGTCGACATACTGCGGCGATCGACCGTCGTACGGTGTCATCTGGGATGCCATGCTGTCGCCGTTCATTCCCATACCCATGCCCATTCCCATCGGCATCATGCCTGGGCGTGGTCCTTCCACAACCGTGTTCAACATCTTCTCGTCCAGCATCAAGTCGAATTCGCCTGTTCCCAGCGGCGCCAGTTGACCCAGCATAATGTTCTCCGCCACACCACGACAGTCGTCCAGCTCACCAACTGCTGCTGCCTCCATCAAAATCTCCACAGTCTCCTCGAATGAGCAACGCATCAGTGCTCCCGTCTCTGCTCGATTGATACCGTGACGAGTGATAGCCATCAGGTGCCCACGGTGCGTCATCACATCGCACAGCAGCGACAGGTGCCGGTAGTTGACATAAGAGCCGTCAAACTCGATAACTCCGCGCAACTCCTTCAACAGCGACTGGCGGGTGGCTTCAATACCAAGAACTGACATCACCTCACCACAGTTGTTCGAGTACGTTCGTGTCGCATCCACGTCCTCTTCACACATCACAGCCTTCAGGTTCGATCCACTCGTCTCCAGATACCACTCCATCTGCGATCCAAATGTGCCGTCGCCCTTGATAAACGTCTTCTTTTTCTCCACCATGTACACACGCGCAATATTCTTGATGCCACGAAGACTGATCGAGTTCAACAAGCTGTTCTCAATCTTCTTCAGGAACACATCTTCTTCCTCTTGCACATCCGCCTGCTTCTCCGATGGATCTTCGCTGATGATTCGGCACCGGATAATCAGCTTCTCAGCATTGTCGTCAGAGCAGATGCACATCAGGTCGCGTTGAAAGTCTTCTGAAATCTTGTTCGACACATCCGCCATTGTCAGCTTCTTGTCCAACATCATCTTGCGGTTCAGCTCAATACGAAGCAGCCACGGTGAAGTCCTCGACAGGTTCAGATCCTCGTCTGGCATTGCATAGTAGGCCGTCACAAAGTCCTGGTCCTCCTCAATGTTCGTGTTCTCAGGATCGGGATCATAGTGAATCTCCGTTGCCGACGTGACCTTTCGAAGGTTCGTGTACTCGAGCGCTACCTGTACCTGCTTCGCACGCTCCATGTTGCGCGCACACTCAGGTGTCAGGTATACATTGAGAGACGGTGTCTTGATGTTCGTCGCAACGTTGATAATCTCCTTTAGACGCGGCACACCTAGCGTTACGTTCTTGGATGATACTCCTGCATAATGGAACGTGTTGAGCGTCATTTGCGTTGCCGGCTCTCCAATCGATTGTGCTGCTACTGTTCCCACCATCTCGCCTGGATTGACAATCGCATGCGCAAATCGTGATGCAATCTCTCCAACAACCCAGTCAAACGCCTCGCGTGTCAGATGGAACTCCTCAATCACTCGTCGCACCGCCAGAGTCGACCGGATCAGCATCCTGAACAGCAGTGTCGCATTGTCCTGTGCCTCTGTACTGATTCGGTCTGTACCTCGCACAATCATAAGCTGCTTCTCCAGGCTCTTCACACTCTCGATAATGTGTCGCGGATCGAGGTCGCTAGGCTTCTTGTGGTCAACATGGAACATCTGCTTCGAGTTCCAGATGTATCGCTTGATGTTGGTCGGCATCGGCCACGAGTCGTCTCCTTCCGTGAAGATGTACGTACGGAGCAGGTGTCGGTCTGTTTCAAGCTGCTTGAACTCTTGTTCTAACAGCGTCTGAAGATCTGGGTCACCACGCTTTGCTGCCTCAGTATCCGCTTCCTCGATTCCCTTGTACACAGAGTAGTCCAGTGCGCCAGACTTGAACCCCCTGGACTTGTCCGTGAGATCCACAAGGTACTTTTTCTCAAACTGAACGTTCGACAACTTGACCGAGTCTAGCCGCTGCTTCTCAACAAAACATGCGTCCATTCCATCCTCACCGTAGCAAAACTGGATCACATGTCCGAGTGAGTTACGCACCGTGCCGTCATATTTGACCATCACATCCTCCAGTGCCTTGACCAGACGACGTTGGATGTAGCCAGTTTCAGCCGTCTTGACAGCAGTATCGATCAAACCTATCAGTTGTCACAAAGAACAATGCAGATGATCACAGTTTAGAGAGTGATAGTGGTTGGATTGGCACCACCGCTTCTGTTCTATCATCTGATCGCCAATTCTGATCCGCAGGACGTCTCCCCGGCCTTCCTTCAGCTGTTCGCCCACGGACATACCTTCACGACCTCCCATAGCGTGGAAAAAGAACTCTTGCGGTGTCAGTCCACGCAGATACGAGTTCTCGACGAATCCACGGCTCTCAGGCGAATGGTCATCCTTGGTGAAATGTGGAAGAGTGCGGTACTTGAATCCAAAGGGGATACGCTTTCCTTCCACATTCTGTTGACCCACACAAGCTGTCATCTGCGACACGTTGATGAACGATCCCTTTGACCCAGAGATAACCATCTGTTTGACATTGTTGTCTTCGCGCAAACTCTGTTGTGCCATCTTGCCTGCATCGTCACGCGCCGTGTTCAACGCTCTGTTCACGTTCGATTCAAACGTCTCACGCAGCGTCATACCAGGCTTGCATTCCAGCTTGTCCTGTTGTGCTTGCATAATCAGATCACTGACATTTGTCGTTGCATTGTTGATAATCGACGTGATCGTCATCACCGTACTGCGATCTGCAACCGTGTCTCCAATGCCGATACTGAATCCATGGTGCAGCAGCCAATAGTTGACCACCGTCTGACATCCATTGAAGAACGTCTTGGCAACCTCTGGTCCATGCTGGTTCATGATCACATGGATCAGTCCGCCTCCAGAAGTACCGACCGTCTTCTTGCACACAATACCGCAGATCAGCTCGCCATTCTCCACAATCACCTTGGTGTCGCCTGGTGAAATGTCAGTCTCCTCGCCATCGGGATGCGTCGAGTGGAATGTGATACAGTTGATACCCTTGGGGATAATCATGCTAACCATTTGCTTGCCTGTCCACAGAGGTTTGGGCTTCAAGATCGCTGGTGTCGGCAGGAATCCTTCCCATCCGGGTACCCACATGACAATATTCATCACCATCTCCTTGGACAGGAAACAATCACGCTTCGTGAACTTGCGAACTCCGCACAACGTGTCCTGCACAATACCCATCACAGGTTTGTTTGACTGTGGTGACACAATCTGCTTCGGCACCATGCAAATCTCTGTGATCTCTGCTCGTGTCTCTACAGACTGTGGGACGTGCAGGTTCATCTCGTCTCCGTCAAAGTCGGCATTGTAAGGTGATGTGACCGAGAGATTCAGACGGAACGTCGAGTACGGCATCACTCGGATCCTGTGACCCATCATTGACATCTTGTGCAGCGACGGCTGTCGGTTGAAGATAACAACATCTCCATTGTTGATATGTCGCTCAACCTTCCATCCGAGCTGCAGAGGCACTTCACGCTTGTTCCATCGCAAGTCAATACGCTGTCCATCATCACGGATCACATACACAGCTCCTGGGTGTTCTGTGGGTCCATTCCTGACCAGCTCTTGCAACTTGTCAATGTTGTAAGGCGTAACCAATTCTGGAAACGTGAGGGTGCGAGCAATGCTGCGAGGGACACCGACTTCATCGATCGACAAGTTAGGGTCTCCAGTGATGACAGTACGGGCCGAAAAGTCGACACGCTTTCCCATCAAATTTCCACGCAGACGACCTTCTTTTCCCTTCAGGCGAGCGCGGATTGATTTGAGCTAAAAGGTTGTGTGAGCGTCCCAGCCACAACAACGGTACATGAAGCAATAGCGACAGTTAGATATCATTTGATCCCTAACGCCACTGGTTCCATACACCTGCATTCCAAACACGATCATAAGCACAGGTACAATAGAAACAGACAGAACATCCTCCTTACAGGTCGGCCGTTCTTATGCGCAGCTGCCGGCTGGCCTGCAATGTCGTTGTCCATATATGTGGCAATGTGGTACTGGAGTAGCTGTTCATGCTGTTGAAGCAAATGCGCGGGTGTTCCATCTTGTTGGCATCGGTACACATCTGCATTGGTCTTGATGATCGCAAACAGCTTGTGTGTCAAGTCATCTTCTCCTGTGCTCGATCCGTCCATTTGGATACTTGGTCGAACTGCAAGTGGAGGAACAGGCAGTACTGTCATGATCATCCACTCTGGACGTGCAAACTCTGGCGATAGTCCCATGGCAAGCACGTCCTCGTCTGAGATACGCTTCAAGATATGGTAAGCATCGCTAGGAGAGAGTGTCCTCCTTCCTTCTGGTTGAGAGTCCTGTGTGTTTCCCGTGAGGTCCACGAGTTTCATGAGTTCCGTGTATCGTATGAGTCGTGTGCATTGCGTGTATTCCGTGCGTTCGTATCCAGTGCGGAGAGTAGCACAAGTAAAGTGAAAGGATAAAGGGAAGAAAACAAAAAAAAGTCGAGTTAGACACTACGTGACATCTCCGCAAGCATGGGTGGCGTGGGCATCACAAACCATAACTCTGCACCCATGGTAGTATCTTACATCACTGGCATTGGCCTTAAAATTAATGCTCAATCCAAGCCCTTCTTTCCGGAAGACAGGCTGCCGATGACCACATCCTCCATGCGACTTTTTCTTTGGCTTTGGGTTTCCGTGTTCGTCCAGCTCAACTTCGTCGCCCATCTCGCCTTCAATGTCATCTCCACCTTCGCACACCATCTTGGTCTTGGCCAGTTCCCACACTGCCTTCAGTCGGACCTTTGGGTCCCTGATTCGACGAGCACGCACAAACTTGCTGTTGTTCTAGTAAGAGATAACAAGGCCACAACCGATTCATTAGAGCCATGCTGTACCTCTCATTCCTCTCCAAACGCCCCACCTCAAGGACAATGGATTGTTTTTGCAGACATCCACGCTGACACAACAATGAAACAGCGTCCTTACATCGTCCACTTTGAGCTTGGAGCACGAGTAGCACACGCATTCCAGGATCTTTTTGACTTTTGTCAAGAAACCTAGATTATGAAGAGGCAGTCATCACTTTAGTCAATGTCATTGACTTGCGCTCATCAAATAAATCCCGAGCAGCGATCAAGCATGCTAATCTCCATCAGACCAGTCAAGGCCGGGCGAGTGACTGAACAAGACTCATACCATTCAGATACACTGGCTTGGCAAGTTCAATATGTCCAAAGTGCCCTGGGCACTCGGCCATTCCTTCAGAGCAAGTCTGACATTTGAAGTTGCGGTTGATGGTTCCCATGCGTGGATCATGCAGACCACCGATCTTGGGTCGCTTTGTGCCTTCGTCGATCAGCTCTGCATGCTCGATCTTGGCCACAGACATGTTTTTCTAGGTATCGGTAGATAACGAGAAAGAAGGAAAAGTGCCAACGGCAGCAAGCACCAAGGAAGTGCAGCGAAAGAGGGGAGAGAAGGAGGAAGAGGGAGAGGAAGAGAGAGAGAAAGCGTTGGCCAAGTGTCTTCATTGTCTACACATCCAAACAGCATGTCTCTCTCCTTAGCACACAGACGCTGCAATTGTAACACGACAAGAACGTACAGTTTCCTCTGGTGAGAGAATACCAAACTGGACACAATCGACGCGCCGCAGAGGTGCGGACGAGTACGTGAAGCGGACGTTACTCATGGTAGCCTGACTTAGAATCCGCTGTAGATTGGAGGCGTAAAGTGCTGCGCAAGCAAGGCTTGGCCGCAGTAAGGGCTACTTGAGTGTGAGGCTCAGTAGGACTTGAGCAGAAAATGCTGTGCTATCTTTCAGTCAGAACGAGCAAGAGCGTGCCGAAGGAGAAGCGGGCAAGTGATAAGAATGAAGGATCTTTTACAACGTTGCCCGGATGATCTCGCAAGATGAGAACTCGGACAGTGATGCAGCTTTTCTTTGGCTATGTGAAAGATTCACCTTCAACTGTGTTCTCCAGGCGTGAAGCAAGTTGGGGTTGGCTAAGAGGGGCGAAGCACACTCAACGGCGACACGGATGAGTCCAACAGAAGAGGTGAAAGAAGTGCCAAAACGAAAGAGTCAAACTGTGATGAGGAAGAAAACCGATGGGTATTTATCCCTTGACGTCAAATTGGGCCCAATTCTGGGCCCAATTTTTGTGTCCGTCGCACTTTTATCTGAGCATGACTACGAGATGTCCATTGCACTTTTACGTGAACAATACTATGGGTGCAACATG
>Ga0247824_10001921_pt1 | contig 11592 bp, 12 predicted proteins | sample 13C_PalmiticAcid_FD_194412 | JGI IMG/M metagenome (GOLD analysis project Ga0247824, IMG submission 194412) | Soil microbial communities from agricultural site in Penn Yan, New York, United States - 13C_PalmiticAcid_Day48 | ecosystem: Environmental > Terrestrial > Soil > Agricultural land...
ATTTTTTTCCACATCTCGTCCTCAACTATTTCAACAGGTCGATATCTCGGTCAGGAAAGGCACGCACCAGAGTGAGAATGCAGTCAACAAGCAGCTGAATGACAAGGAGCGTGTAGCAGCAGCTTTGGAGAACGCACATCTTCTCGAGGTCGTGAACCAGTGCCTTGCCACAGCAACCAGCGGAGGTGTCGTCGCCGGCGCTGGCAAGGGACCCGCCAACACAAAGTAAAAAAGCTCATTTTGGAATATCATTCTCAGTGGTATGGGGATTGAATTTATTAAACTACATGAAATGCAAGGATGCTTTTGGGATGTGGAATGACGAGTGATGATTGAAGGCAAATGATATTCGTTGGGAGATGGATAGTCGACTCGGAGCTCCGGGTATGGGGGTATTCAGTTTGTCAAACTCTCAAGGACGGCGTCCATCTGCGCAAGATACTCTTCGCTGTTATCGTTTACATGTTTCTTGTCCTGTTCCCCGTTCGGTGGTGTGTGCAGCCCTATGCCACTTTGCTTGGCAATCATCGCTGCACTGACAACGTCATGAAGACTCAGATTCACCGGATTCGGTCGTGCCCTGTCTGGAGTTTCAATTGCCCGTGAGGCAATGGAAACTTGAACCCCTGGCTCGCCATTCGGCATTGCAGCACCGACCCTTATTCCTCCTCCTCCATTGAGCATTTGAATCCTTCGCAAGATACCGACTGCTCGCACGGCCTTCTTAAAGACATTTCCGGCGTTAATGTTCTTGCTGACTCCAGGTAAAAGGTTAACGCTCTCGGCGGGCGAAGGTGTCACGGCTGGATCCCGATCAAGCATTGTGCTGAACCAAGGGTGGGCAAGTGCCTGCGTAGCTGTTGCCCGCTTTTCCGCTGGTCGGACGAGTAGCGAGTCGATAAAGGACTTTGCTGGGGACGAAATGTCCTTCCAATATTCATCTTCATATTGGTAGCGTCCAGCAATGATGTGATCAAAAAGTGTCTGTTGATCTATGGGAATGATTGAACATGAGCGTCAGTATCGACCATTTCTTTGGTCCTTGGGGGACTGGAAACTTGCTGAGACAAAAAGCTGTTTTGCAACTCTACCTTCTCCCCAGAAGGGTGGGTATCCACAAAGCAGTGTGTAGGCAATGATGCCAATGCCCCACATATCGACGGGCTTACCATGCCCAATCTCCTCCAGTACCTCCGGTGCAACGTATCCTGGTGTTCCACAGGCTGTCATGAGGACATCGTCGCCGTTCGTAAGAACCTTGCTCAGTCCGAAATCTGTAATCATCAGTCGTGCGTTATCAGACTTGTCGAGAAATAGCAAGTTCTCGGGCTTCAGGTCACGGTGGACAATATCCATGCTGTGCAGGTATTCAACTCCCCGTACGATCTCACGGACAAGTCGTGCAGCATCCACTTCCGTGTAGTTTCCCTTCTTCAAAAGCTGATCAAAGAGCTCTCCACCTGCTGCCAGATCCGTGACAAGATACACGGCATCCTCAGTCTCAAACATCTCCAAAAGTGAGACGCAGTTTGGATGACGGACCTTGGACAACACAGCAACCTCAGTGTCCAGCATGGCAATCTTGCCTAAAAAAAGCGATAGCGAATATTGCATTAGTTGCTTTGAATGCTAAAACCAGCCTCCATGACTTGTCCCAAGTGATACGCTCTATTACCTTTCAAGGTCTTTTTGAGAATGATCTTGAGCGCAAAAGATTGACCAGTGCTCTTGAGTTTGATCTCCTTGACGGTCGCGAATGTTCCCACGCCTAGTACCTTGTCTGTCACCTCGTATAGTTCCAATAGCCGAGGGTGCATTCGGGGACCCCGTTCACGCACAGGTTTCATTGATGTCTCTGCAGGTGCTTGCTCAACGATTGGAGCAGGATTGGTGGTACCAGAGTTTGTGTCAATGTTGGAACTGATGTGACTCTGTGTGATCTCCTCGTGGTCCTGGGTTTCTTGTTGTTGTTGCTGTTGTTGTTGAGTATGATTCTTGATTTTATCAACAATGTTGAGCATTTTGATTTTGGCAGCTTTGGTAAGAGTATCCCCTAGCTTTGGTAGATGAGGTTGCGGCTGGATATCATCCGGTGTCCTGGTGTCTGTGCTGACTTTTGTTGGAGGAGGACTATGGTTACTACTAGCACATGATTCCGCGGGGTTTGTTGGCGGGGACGTAGTGGCAATGTTCTCCGTGACTCTGCTCTCCACCAGATGCTCGTTGTCTGTACAAGAAAGCACTGCTCGCTTGACGAGTCGGGCAACTCTTTTCAGTGGCCGAGCGATCGCGTTACTCAGACGTCGAGTGCGACGTTGAGGCGGAGAACTCGAGGATGGCTGCGATGTTTGGTTTCCCTGCGTGTTCCTATGGTGTGTCTGGAAGAGAAAGTGTCTATTGATCCATGGCTCCGTGGGAGTGATGGAGGCTACACTGGTGGAGGTCGGTGATTTCGTTGCAACAGCTGCCTCTGGAGCGACGGAGGAAGGCACAATATCGACAATTGATCTTTCTACGGTGACTTCAGTAGAGGCGCTTTGTTGACGAACTTGGTCTATAAGGATTTGCGACCAAGCTTCAATGTCCTTGTGAAGGGAGGGATGATAAGGAACGTTGTAGTCCTGGATAGGCTGCTTCGGTTTCCAAGCTGAGAGAATAGGCGAAGATGGTTGAGGTTCAGAAACGAAATGTTTGATAGTGCACTGGTTGGCATTGTAGGTGAAGTGCTCGACAGGGCTCAAGTTGTCGTCGTCGTCGTCGTCGTCGTCGTCCTCAGCCGTCTTGGAATCGCTGTCCGACAGTTGGGGTGAGGGGGCCGAACCTGGCTTTGCTACGGGAACAGCAAGGGCAGCCAGGCGTCCCCATGGCGAAGCAGCGATCGGCGGAGGGCAAGAGACGGGACCTGCAGGCTCGGATGAGTCCTGCAGGGTTGGTGGCGTTGGTTGGTGGGGAATCTTGAAGGAGCACTGCTGACGAGAGGATCCACGCTTGCGTGAGATCGAATGAGTGACAGTTGAGGGGGAAGAAAGGAAAGAAGAAGGCAAAAAGAAGAAGCTTATGAAGGAAGATAAGAAGTGCGAGAAAGAGCCGCAGGCAAGGTACCCTTCCTGCCTTCGCCAGAGCGTCGCCCCCCGCATCCTCACATATTTTCTGCTCTTCTTAGCCTTGGATTGCAGGCTGCGTCAATCAATTGACCAGAACAGAGTTGTCCACCCTGCCACCAGCCCTATTGGCTAGTGCAAAAGCAAGTGCTCAACCCTGCACGTTTTTTTTTTTTTTTTCACTGTTCATCTCTGTGCCACCGAGTCAAATTGCTCTTGCTCAACCCAGCCCAGAGCAACAAAGTGATCGAAAGCGATCTCCTGGCTTTTAGGGGCGATCATGTCTCGTAATCGCATCCAGGGGTTACATGACAAAAAAAAGTGATCAGGGCTGTGCGACAGGGTCTTGTTGAACAGCCTGCGGTGGCAGTCAGCCCAAGCAATGTAATGTTCCCGGCCAACACTGACGCATGTAAGCATGTAAGCATGTACGCATATGCCGAGTGTCTATCCGCCGGACGGGGGGGATCCAAGTTGACAATGATCTGGTCGTACCAATGGAAGCGCTAGAATTTGGGTCAAAGTGTAAAATTGCTTTGGGTGGCGCGGAAACGCCACAATGTTCGGACCAAGAGATCGATCAAGCGTTCCCTCCGCACTCTCCACAACCAGACACCCTCGAGGAATCTATTACCTTCAGGACACAGACAGGAGCGGAGCGTTCACCAGGAGTTGGCACCTCAGTAGAACCGACCTAATCGTCTGCTGCTTCGAGGGCAGGAAGAGAGGCACACGCACTCCTTGATCCTCCGAGATCTGATTCGGGACAACTCGTCTGCACAACCATCCCTTTCCCTCTTTCCTTCCTCTCACTCATCTGATCACCCCTTCCCTTCTCCCTGGGGGACAGGCCCGTTCTATCTGGTAGACCATGCGTCCGCTTACGCTTTTACAGAAGCAAAGGATCACGCTTTCACTGTTCTTCACTGTCGCCGTCGGGGCCGTCTTCACTGTCGCAGCACCAGCATTTGTCCCCTGGCAGGTCGTTGACAACAAGCGCGCTCAGGCATTGGATCAACAACGACGACAGGGAAGGGATTTTCATGTCATCGAGAACCGTCAACAGGCTGTTCATCAGAGGACCGGAAGCACAGCCGCGAAAGAGAACAGTGAGCTGGATTCGGATACACCCCATCCAACCACAGCAGACATCTCATCCCAAGGGCCTATTATCTCACTATTGACGGGTCGGGCGAGATTAGGAACCAGTTCCTCAGTAGGATCGGACGCAACACCTGTAGAAGGCACTGATCCAAGTCTAGATTCGAATACCACTGCACAAGACCCTCATGCACCGACCAAGAAGAGGAGGCGGAGGCGGAAGAGAAAGATGGTTAACGAGGGATGGCAAGAGTTGACAGGCAGAACAGCAAAGGAAGAAAGAGAGAAACAACATACCCAGGCGAAGAGCTCGACTCAAACCACAGACGGGCCCACAATAGGCGAGAACGGAGGTATCGAGATTACATGGAAGAACAAGGCGACGCCACCATAGACAATAAAGCCTTCCGGTTTGCTATCTATCCTTCGCACACACTCTCTTAACCTTTCGCTTTCCCGACGTTGCTCTCATCCTCTGCACCCGACGTTACTCTCACTATGCACAAGAGCCTACAGAAGCGTTCTACATGGTAAACATGTCTGACAGCTGTGCAATTGGACTAAATCTCACGTGGACATAGAACCAACGCGACGCGTGTGTCGTTCGTCTTGATACCAGTCAATCCTTCAGTGCTACTACAGTGTCTTGCATGTCCTTCAACTTGCATTGTCTCTTTCTTCTCCCATAAACGGCACGACCAGCCTCTTCCACAAGTCCTGGGAATCGCTTTCGCAATTCTCAAACGCCTGAGCAGTAGCCTCTTCCCTCTCTCGTTCTCTGTGCTTCCATTTGGCGCTATAAACATTGGTTGTTTCTAGGGTTCGCGCAGGCTTGATGTGAGTGGGACCAGCGTGCTGCTCGACGTCAGTGGATATCGTCATATTGTTGCCCTTGAGCACCGCAGCTTACATGAAGACCTACTTCGATCTCGAAGGCCCACGGGCGTCCTTTCTGTCACAGCTATGGTCCTTTTCGCTCGTTGCGGTAGCTCCTGTGTCGTCGAGAGGAGCCAGCTAGACCCCCGTTGCATCAACCTCCACCTTGGTCCATGAGTAGGGTATGTCTGAAGAGAGTAGGCAAGAAACAGTGCAAGACCTTGGTCATCTGACTTTTCTGATCGGAAATAACGACTTGTCTGGAAGAAAGGATTTCGCCCATGGGAATCTGATCACTCCGCCTTTGTCCCTCCACCAGCTCATTGACTTCCACTTCCACTTCCGCTTCAACACCAACATGGGCATAAAAGACCTTTGGCAGCTGATCAAGAAGAAGAAATACGAGGCGCCGCCTCTCGTACTTCCACAACCTCATACAGGCACTCTGAGGATCGACCTCCAAGCCTGTTTTTTCGGCGTCCTCAAACGCGCGTTCGCCAGCCCACCTCCCTATGCACACAACATGATCCACAACTCACTGTCGGAGGTGGCAGAACAGGAAGAAACAGTCATCTACATCGACGGATTTGACGTCGAGGAGAAGGCTGATACGCACGCCGACCGTTGCGCAAAGAGAGAGGTCGCCCTCCAACAAGCAACTTGTGATTTGGATAAGCTCGAGGGGCTTCTGACGCTTGACAAGCCTGCCAACAAGCAGCTGCACAGGGACATAGCCAAAAACCTCGGGAAGGCCTTCCACCTCTCCTTTGATCAGCGTTCTGAGCTTGCCGCATTTCTGCAGGGCCAAGGATGGTCGGTCCGACTTTCCGCAGCTGAAGCAGACATAGACATCGCCAAAGATTGCAAGCCAGAGGACGTGGTCCTCACAACGGACAGCGATCTATTGGTCTACAAGAATGTCAAGACGGTCTGGAGGGTGATGGGACGCAGGAAGGCCCTCGAGTACAAGGCCGATGAGGTCTTATCTGCGCTCAATCTCGAGTCAAAGAATCACTTGACAGCCTTAGCCATCACCTCAACAAACGATTATTCCAAGAATATCCCACGGCTAGGGATTTCGACGAATTTGAAGGTCCTCCAGACGCTCCATGGCAATAGTAAGCATTAATCTCGCAATCTGACGGCACATCCTCGTCATCATCCCTGGCCTCTGGCATCTAACGGCTCCCTCTTTACGACATAGCTCCCGAAGATATTGTCAGTCAGTATCTGCTTGAGCCAACCGTCGTCTTCAGGAATGAGAAGAAAGTCGATTTTGATATACCTCTACAGGTGTTTCAAGACATGAAGGAGACGCCCATCGACAAGGAAGATTCCAAGAGCCCTGTGCAGCCGTTGGTTGCCAGGAACGACGATTTGGTGAAGCAAGGTCGACTTGCCTCTGAGGCACGGGAGCAGAGACGACGCGACAAAAGGTATTGTTCACTTTTTTCTACAAGTCAAAGTTGGTGCCGCCTCGTGTATGTATAGGATAACAATAGCCTCTCTAGCTTACACGTATACAACCTACTCATTTGAACATTAGTCGATCCGAACGCTCCGAACGCAGTGACCGCCAGGGAACACACCAGACTTTCAACCGATATCGCACTGTAGGCCCACCTCCCGAGTCTGCTCTACCCTACCACCGACCTAGGTATTCTCCAAAAGTCAGGCAACAGACTCAAAGGCACCAGAAACCGGGGGTTCTGAAAATGAACATATGGAAGCCGTACAAAACCAAAGATCTAGAGGAGGAGGAAGAGGAGGACACAGAGGAAAAGGAACCCGAGGAGGTACCCGAGGATGAGCTGAGCGAGGAAGAAGACGAAGGTACGACTGGTTCAAAGGAAAAAAGAAATGGCTTTTCGGTATGGTAACTAGGATGTGTGCTGTTACTAACCTGAATGTTTGCTCAGATGAAGGCAGCGACCAAGAGCCAGACAGCAAAAAAGGCAAAAAGACCCCCAAGGATGCAGTGGTGATGGATCGGAATGACCTCGTCAGAGCCATGGGTATGGAGCACCCACTTATCACCATGGATGTAGGGACCTTGAGTTCCAACAGCGGCCAAGCGCTCTGCCAGGACACAGTCGTGAGTAAGGAGGTCCAAAGGGTTTTGAAAGACGCTGTTTCAAAGGCTTCATCGACAAAGAAGGCTTGCCAGCTTTTGGTCGGTCAGTATGTCGAACATGTTACGGCAAGCGGCACTGCTAGTGGAGTAGATCGGTTAATTCTGGACGCTTTATGCCCAAGAATCTCGACCAAGGACTCCACAGGCAACAAACCCTCAGGCAAAGCCAATGCTTCGGGTAAAGCCACTACTTCAGGCAAGGGCACTGACAAGAGTAAAGGTAACGTAACGTTTTGCGAAAGAGTTGGAATCTCGAATTTATGGGGATTGGGTTCTGACAGGTCCTTTCGATGTTACAGCGCAAGGTGGCCATACGCAGTTTTTCGCAGCGCTCCTTGGATTCATCTATTCGGATACGTTCCGTATCTCAGGGAAGCAAGCTACATTTGTCCACGCCTTTCTCGGACGCTGCAATCAGCTGGGCATCAAGTTTAAACGCACAACAGCAGGCATCAAGCCTGGAGACCGGTATCCGCCATCACGTCTATTACGGTCCACAGCTTCGGAGATAGCTCGCGACTTGAAAAGGCATTGGAATGGTGAAGCCAAGAAGATCCACGGCAAGGTAAACGCGCCAACGCTCGTTGCCATCACGATACGGTCAATAGACAATCAAGATGCAATTGAGACTAATAGCTTTATCATTCTCAATCATTATGTAGTTGCTCGCACGCAAAGAGAAAGGAGAGTTGACAGCGGACGTTGATATCGAGATCAACAGCAGTCTTTCAGCTGCGGAAAACTTTGCCCGTCTGAGGAAGATCGACAAGTGCAACCACCGCCTTGTACCGCTCAGCCCGGTCCGTCGGTCATTCGTCCTCTTCTCGGAATTCGAGCTTGTCCGTCTCTTCTGGAAAAGTCCTATCGTCAAAAAAGAAGCTCCAAGATATGACACAAAGCACAAAGGCGAACCCGTCGCAAGATGACGTTCTCAAGATGTTACGTTCACAAGCGCCCGGAGCCATCATCACCGCTCTGCTCACAGTGGTGGGGAACGAGTCCTGCCCGCATGGCTACCGACGATCTTCAAAGGTCATGCCACTGGAAGAGGTACGGCAGCACATCACTGACATACGGAAGAGCGACTTTGACACACACAGTTATCAGGAACGCGGATACGTGATCCATGGCTCTTTGCGGACGGACGGGCATCGCCTGCTCTTGCTTGGATTCAAAATGAAAGAATTGCAAGGAGCGCGACACAAGAGGCTGCCAAACCTGCCTCCAAGGATTTCGACAACCGTCGCTGGAGTGGACCACTTTCTAACTGAAGCCAGGAATGTCTTAACATCTCCCCAAGATGTACAGGCACTTTGGCCATGCGAGCCAAAGATGATAAAGATCCTCGGCATCGATCTTGGACAAGCCTGTGTCGTCGGGGCGTGTGCACTTTTACCCAGTGAAAGCCCTCCAGACAACGTCCGCGACCCTACCAAGCCTGCGGTTCAGAACCTCCACGTGAAGACCAAGGCTGTGTATCAGCCCAAGTTCAAGTTTCGACACTGGATGGAGTCGAAAAAGTCTGAAACTCCAGCGGATGGCTCGAAAACGATCACTGACATCGAGACCAACCTCCGGATCCATTGGGAAACCCCGGGATCCATCTAATCACGTAGCGATTGTTGTTGGACTCGGGAAGTTCGTCTCTTCATCCCGACTGTCTTCACTGAACAACTCCTTCCAGGCCTTTTTTGTTCAAAAAGTAAGTATCCAAAAAAAAGCAACAGACTTTAAGGGCGTTGTTATCACTGGAAATGATACTCATATTGTGTCAATTGATCCTTCTAAAAGGTGCGATCATTGGGATACGTTGTTCTTGGCACGAACGAGTTCTACACTTCACAAAAGTGTCCAACATGCGAGAACTTCCTAGGCCGTATCGACATCAGGCGTCTCTACTGCCCACACTGCGAGACCTGCCTCCACCGAGATGAGGCCGCTGGGCACAATATGTGCAACATTGCTCGAAGCTACATCCTCCACCAGACCCGACCATTGTATCTACAGCCAGTCGATGCGGAAGGGAACTACCCCTGGATGAACAACAGCGTCAGCAGCAGCAGTGCCGGCCAAGCAGCCACCACAAGCACCAGCACCGATGCAGACACCAGTAGCTCCTCGGGCACCTACGCAACCAGCACCAGTACATGCACTCCCACTTCAAGCGCCAGTACCAGTGTCCCTGCCAAATCAGCGAGCAAGTCCAAGGACAAAGGGCTGAAGCGGGTCGCTTCCATGTCGCTTGAGAAGCCCCAGGGGGGACAAAGGCCCAAGTGCGAGTAATGTTCTGGGCGATTTTGTGTGAAGCAACCACACTCTCCATGACCTTTTGGGTAAGTTGCGGCACTGGTTTTTGTCACGGTGTGAACGTCTTGTCAGGTGTTTTATGACTAATTGGGTTTCATTTATGCTGTGCTGTAGTCGTAACTGCATACAACTCCATAATTGACAGGGCAGGAAATGCCCCACAAAAAGTGTTGTGTTTGGGTCCTATCAACCCAAAAACATTGCAAGGAAGAAGAGCACAAAGAATGAGAGCAGCACCCTATTTCCATCTCTTTCTTTTTTTGTTGGATTGCAATATGACGAGAAGGCATGATGCAAGACAGGAAACGAGGGAGTGGTCGAAAAATATGAGATGCATGTTCGAAAGTCTCAAGCCCTCCGCCCTTTTGGCCCGCAAGGTCATATGGCCCCCCTCGCGGAGGGTACTTCCAGATACACATGTTCTTCGGCTAAGCTCGCCGTGGACCAGACTTGTCAAGTAATATGAATGGATGAACGTCGAAATCTCTCTGAGAACGAGGTAAATAGGATGTCCCATTTTCGACTGTGTACAGCACGGTGGGATGACTTTTAATCAATTGGACCTTGACAGGCTACCGATGTTGGCATTCCATAGCTATCCCGAAGAAGAATGAGGGAAGGAAGGTGGAAATGGGAATGGTAAAGAGGCATTAAGCGTGTTGCCAAAGCGGATGATAGGCCTGCAGATGGAGATCCACAAAAGGTGTGAATAAGGTGCAATCGTCGCTGGTTGACCGTGCTTCGTTTGGCTGATGCGAGCCAACCCGATCGTGGATCCCTATTGGCTTCAGAACGAGTGCTCTACCTGAGGAACGAAGGCGTGCAAGAATACGTGCATCGATTATAAAAGCCCGTGGACCTCCCTCTCCCTCTCTATTTTTCTTTCTTTTCCACCTCCAAAAACCGATACCTTTCCTCCTCTACCTGCGCTCCTTTGTCATTCAAGCTCGTCATCTCTAAAAGCACAAAACATCCTATCCATCACCACACAGCCGACGGACATTTATCAGGTATGATCTCAGCCCAGTTCGGTGTGATAAGGCTACAAAACGCCTTCAGCATAGGCTCGCTCCCAGCCCTCCCTCAACACCGATGTACTTTGGTCCATGGTATTGAGGGGGCTGGTTGAAAATCATGGGTAGACATTATCACCCCCGCAAAAAGGAAGGTTCCCTCGCTACGCTGTGACAAAAATGGGAACAGACAGTAGTGAGAGGGATGGGACGAGCCTATTCAGCAATCTCTCTCCTGCATGACCCTAGGGGGGGGGGAGGAAACATACTTTTGGTGAACGCTTCGAACCTTGTCCCCCTCTCCTCTTTTACCTTTCACGCTTCACCTCTCTCCTTCCCACCAACACCATATCCTCTTTTGGTTCTCCAATAGTTATCCACAAACCGTTAACGCTCCCCTCCATACTCACTTTAGATCCACAGCAGACCATGTCATCCACATCAAACACCAAGAAGATCTCAGGCAGCGCAGCTGTCGTTCCTGATATGGCCAACAGAGTCAAGACCCTTGGGATTACCACTCCAGTACCTATTCCCACAAGTGACAAGGAGAGTCGTCACCACCATCACCACCAACACCGTCATCAACAAGAACAAGAAGAACAAGACTTGGAACAAGGCCTAGAACAAGACCAGGAACAGCACTCCCACCACCATCATCATCACCTTCTTCACAAATACAAGAGTTCTGGGGACGACGATGAAAACTCTGAAGATTCAAACGACTCTGATGCCTGTTGCCCTCGATCCCCCGTCACCTTCGGACCCAGTCCCACAGTGGATGATAAGCACTCATTGGCGCGCTTGTTGAAGAATAACCGAATGTGGTCCAAGGCCATCCGTGAGCGGCAACCCGACTTTTTCGAGAAGGGTTCCAAGGGTCAGCAACCCAAGGTCTTTTGGATCGGGTGCTCTGATTCTCGTGTGCCTGAGAACGAGCTTCTTCAACTAGGTGAGTACAAAAAAAAAAAAAAAGTGAGATCAGCAGAGATAGATGACGAGCGTTTTGCTGTGATGGTGGATGGGGGGGGGGGGGGGGGGGGGGGGGGGGGGGGGGGGG
>Ga0247824_10001923_pt1 | contig 11591 bp, 7 predicted proteins | sample 13C_PalmiticAcid_FD_194412 | JGI IMG/M metagenome (GOLD analysis project Ga0247824, IMG submission 194412) | Soil microbial communities from agricultural site in Penn Yan, New York, United States - 13C_PalmiticAcid_Day48 | ecosystem: Environmental > Terrestrial > Soil > Agricultural land...
TCGGGGTTATAGATCCTATCGTTATAAACGTCCGAGGTATAGTCGTCTATAGGTCCCTCCTACTAATGTCCTACTCGCGTAATAGCGTCGTTAAGTTGGAACACCTCCTTACGGAGCTTATCGTTCTGCTTATCCGTGTTCTTAACCTAGCGGATAGCATCTCAGACCGTCCGTTAAATCTCCTTAACTTCCTTCTAGGTATCCTTATTCTTACTATAAGTCTCGGCGAGCTTCTCCCTAAGGTAGTCAGTTTATTTCTAGAGGAACGTAACGTTTAGCCCCTCCTTGTCGTCGGGGTAGCTATACGTTCTCCACCGTCTATAGTCGTCCTAGGTTAGTATTATCCCCTAGGCGTCCGCTATAGCCCGCAGGTAGGGTAGTATGCTTATATCGGATTCTAGCAGTACTACCTCCTCCTTAGTGCTTAATATCCTAGTAGGGGTCGGCGTAGTAGTATAGACGGAGCTCCCTACTACCCTATCGAGCGCCTGCTTGACATCCTATTTGACCTTAGTAATAGCCTAGTCTACGAGCTAGGCAGTATAGCAGCGAGCTTCAGGGGTCCTAGCGAGGTTCTACCTAAGTACTACCTCTATAATCTCGCCTTACGCCACGGCGCTCATACTATCGTATACCTATTGCTCCGGGTCCTCATATACGTCGTCATCTACGTCCTCCCTATTATACTAGGACTCGTAGTCGATAGCAGCGTCAAGATCGTCCTAGTCGTAGGCATCGTACGCCGATACCTCGACTACCCTAGTCCCTCGTTCGATAGTAGCGACCTCCTTGCCTAGCGCAGGTCTCTATCCATCCTTCTTAGGTCCGTAGCATTCTCGCTTAAAGTATCCCTTCTTGCTGTAGTTATAGCAGGTAACGTCGGTCTTATCCTTATATAGCTATATATCCCTCTAGTTGGCGTCTACGTCTATAGGTCCTCGGTAGTACCTATAGGACGTACTAGGAAGGTGACGCCTACGCTTATCGTTAGCCTAATAGGCCTAGGTCGGACCGGCCCGGCCCTTACGCTGCTACTTATATACGTACTAGCGATTGTCGATCTTAATCGCGATAGCGATGTATGCGTCGAGGCTGTCCGGACGGTCCTTGTCGTAGAGTACGTCCTTGACTTCCTCCTTAAGGCCGTTATAGAAGAGCTATATAAGCCCTTCCTCATTAAGATCGGCCCTTAGGGAGTCTTATCGGAACAGTATAGCATACGCCGAGGCCGACTTAGTCTGCCGGAGCTATATTAAGCAGTCCTAGGCGTGCCGTTTCTCGTCCAAATCCCTAAATACCTTTCGTAGCTCGGCCTCGAACCTAGCAAAGACCTCGTTCGTAAAGTCCTCTCGGTCGTCCTCGTCGTCGTTATTAAGGAGATTATCCATAGTAGGCTGGAACCATCGGAGGGCTTAACCCTCAAGGCGTAAGGCGATAAAGCTAACTTTGTCTACGTCCGTAGGGAACTGCTTAGGGTAGTACCCCAAGTAGGCCCGCAAGAGGGTTAGGAACCTAGAGAGGGCATCCTTCCCGCCTCTAAACCGAAGTAGCAGATCGAGCTTAACCCGAACGCAGTTATTGACAATATTAAGTCGGGCGTTTTCGGCCTCGAGTATAGCGATACGCTCGTTAAGCTGAGCGACAGTAGGTACGATAGTACCTATAATAAAGGTATTAGTGTTTTACCTCCGTCCTAAACTATAACAGAAACAAAGGGAGTAAAGCAACGTATAACGAACTATAGGTATAGAGCACTCTGAAAGGGTTTACTAGAGGTAGTTAACGTCTACTATAGGCTCGGTAAAGCCAAAGGGTTTATAAAAAATGTAGTACAAGTATCTTAATCGCCAAAGATATACTTAGTAGGTATAGTAATCAATATATTTACTTTACTAAGGAAGCTCCAAGCTCTCTCATAAGTAACTGACTAGCTAGCTTATATATATAATGATTCCTTTGTCCTAGATCACTTCTTTATCCGTAATCCTCTAGTAGCAGGATCACTTAGATCATAGTACTCCCAACTGGATCACCGTACTCCTTTGTCCGCCCGAGTAATCCCCCGTTGCCAGCTCACTATGCTAAGCGTAATCCCGTCCTGATTGGTTGCTAAGTAATTGGTCGCTACCGCGCCCTACGTCCCTACTACAGATACGTCCCGCGTACTCATACAGCCCTAGGCCGTCCATACGGCTAGCTCGTAACAGTATAGTAATTAATATATTTGCTTTACTAAGGAAGCTCCAAGCTCCCTTATAAGTAACTAACTGGCTAACTTATATATATAATGTTCTTTGTCCGAAGTACCTTTATCCCGAGGTACCTTTGTCCCTAGATCGCTTTGATCGTTCTACGATCTTTACGATTGCTTTGTCCTGGTGTTCTTTATAATCGCGTTGCGATCACTGCGATTACCTTCTGGTTGGTTGTCTAAGCGATTGGCTGTTAGAACGCCCTGCGTTCCGACCTGTAGCAGCCCCCTGGCTGCTTTATCTGGTCAGCCCGTGACACCTATGCTAGGCTGGCTGCTTACGCTAGCTACCCAGCTGCTTCAACTGTGCCACGGCCAATTAGTCAGCAGAGCTTTCGGAGTGGTTAACCGGAAAATCATCTGACCCGCCGGCTTCATAGCTGCCGTCAATCCCGACGCCCTACCCAAGCCCTATAACTGCTCCGACATGATTGGCGGCACCAGGACTGGCAACCTGATCGTCATCATGCTGGGCTCCCTACGTATGGCCATCGACAAGTGCATCGACGCGTATACTATGCTATCTGACAGGTCTTTTTCCGTATCTTCAACATCTCCCTTTGCGTTCACAAAATCCCCTTTCTACGTGAGCATCGCGTGAAGCACGCATGAATATCTGTGGGATGTCACCCCACTTACTCCCTCCGCTTCTGGGCTCGCTTTGGCATATGTCGGTATGCGCAGGTGGCTCATGCGCAGGTTGGCGGACCGACGCAACGCGGTTCGGCCGCCAGCGAACTCGGCAAGGTCGGCATTAATATTAGGTCCAGCTGTGGGGAGCCGCTCAACAACCTCGACATAGCCTCCCCCGGAAGCTGCCTCTAACACGGGACCTTGGGCGGCGTCTCAGCCAGCCCGGACGCAGTTTGAAGACGTAGGCACAGAACCCGCTTAATCCAGGGGGCACAGCGGAAAAGTGGGGCTGTCCCTTCACCCCGCATGCCCAGGCACCTCAGCCACCGCTGGAGCAGGGCCGCAAACGCGTTTGGTTGGCTAAGGAGGAAATTCGCAAACGCATTGGTGGAACTCGTTATCACATGGCAATTTTAGAAGCACACCACGCTAGAGTTGGGAAACGGGATTTAGGAAACGGTCTAATCAGAAACGGCGTTGGGACGTGGCCTACCGTATTTGTCACGTGACCCCAAGTTCTGCTGAATCAGTAACTTGCCCCAAAAGAAAGTAAACTCCGAAGTCCAGAAACACGTTTTTGACCTCCCAATGATAACGACAGCTTTTGGTCTTCGTTGTGGTTCAGAGGGTGCGGTTTCTTGTCTTCAAAGCTACCAGATCTAGACCCTTCTGAACCGACAGACAACTTTTATGGGCAAAATGTAACCGGCGTCAAGCCACTGTCCAACTCTGGTACGTTCCGTTCGTCAGAAATTCCGCTGGTTCTGTATTACGAAAGGTAGCAGCAAGCTAAACATGGGATGCCGCAGACCTCACTACTTCCTGTCTGCTGTTGTTCAGGTCGAGTAGCGGCCGGATTGAGACCTGCATGATCAGCTTCTCAACGGCGGCTCGGAGGAAGGTATGGGTACGGGAGCTCCAAAAGCTCTCGAAATGTGGTGTAAGGCCAGCAAGCGGAGGATGGTGATGTCGAGTGTATCACGCTGTGTGTGAGCTGGGATGGTGGGGGGAAACGGCGGGCGTGGCAGAATCTGGGGTCTTGTCGCATAATTACTATTACAGATTAGCGGGAAGCGAGAACAGGGGTGATCTCCCTGCCTCGGACATGGATCTTTACACAGCTCATGGAGCAGGGCATTCTGGCGTCAAGAAACGCGAACCGCGTGCTCGTCGATTGACTCACCGAGGCTGGCTGCATGGACACTTGCGTCGAAGGGCTATTCCAGCAGCTGTGCCAAGTATCCGGAATATTGGTTTGTGCTCTCTCCCGCAAGGGGGGCGTGGAAGGGAACGGGAAGCATGTGAAGAACGTGGGTTGCAGGCGGGCGCGAAGAGCCTCACAAACGCCTCTAACTAGCGTTGAGCGCTCCGCTGCCAGATTCTTGCGACAAGGGAAACGCGGTTAGCCCGACCGGGTTTTCTCAGCTGAGATCTCCATCCCTGCCGTCGCCCCACGGCGCGTTCCCAACCCTGGACTGCTCGACCCAGTCGAACCTTTCAGCTCGGATCTGTGCCGAGGTGCGCCACGAAAACACGATCCGGTCGAGGCCAGACCCGCTCGCTTCGTGGCTCGGGCGAATCCAGAGCGTCGGGTCCGGCTCGTTTGCCCCAAACCATTGACCTTGGCACTGGGAATAGTGTACTCCGCATGTTAACAAGCAATTCCAGTGGGAGATTTGGCGGAAGGCCCAGCAGGAAAACAGGGGACGGACCCATCATGACGGATCCGTGGTGGACAGCGTCCGAACTCCGAAGAACTGGGATCCGTCTCCATGACCTTAAGAAAGAATGCCCCCTGAGCGGCGAGATGGAGATGGCCTCAACTTCAACTTCCTTCCCTCGTTTTTGCCCCACAGGTCTCTGTCGCGGCCTTTGCCGACGCGACGTCCTGTGAGCTTGCGCTTCCGCAGCTCTTCCTCTTGCTGGCGGGTGACACGGCCGTCTGAAAACTTAACTCGTTCTTTTACCATCCTGTCCCCATGTTTGGACAATCAAAAGCAGCCGCCCTCGTGGCGGCGTCCAGCCTCCTGTTCGTCGAGCTTGCTTGCGCAGGCCCGGGTCCCATGCTCTCCCGACAAGTCGAGACTCCGCCTCTGGACTGCACGAATCTCGACACCAACGGGACCATCTACAAGGGCTCCACCGAGAGCTTCGAGATTTTCTGCGGCTACGACTTTCCCGGTGGTGACTACGCAGCCGTCCAGGCCGAGACGTTCGAGGACTGCATCAAGGCTTGCGAGGACGATGCGGCATGCGCTGATGTTGCCTACGGCTTTGGCACCCACGGCTGCTACCTCAAGGACTCGGCGACGACCGCCACGGTCAACGGCGGTGTCTATGCCGCCCGCAAGATTCCCGGCGCCGACGCCCCCATCAGCTGCCAAACCCCGGGAACCAACAACACCGTCTACAGCAAAGACACCACAAGCTCGTTCCAGATTCTCTGCGACACCGACTACTCCGGCGAGGACTTGGCCGCTGTCCAATCCGAGTCCTTCGCGGATTGCATTGCCGCGTGTGATGCCAATGAGGACTGCGTCGACGTCTCGTACGGATACCGAACCAAGAGCTGCTATCTGAAGGGCAAGGTCACGACGCCCAATGCGCTCGAGGGGTTCTGGACAGCCCTCAAGAAGACGGAGGAGCAAGAGGGGCCCAACACGGCCGTCACCTGTGAGGACAATGCGAGCAACAACACCATCTACAAGACCGCCGGCTCCTCTTTCTTGGTGCTCTGCGGCTTCGACTTCGGCGGCGGAGACATGGGCGGCTCGCCGCAGTCCACCTTCGCCGATTGCATGGACGCTTGCGCTGCGACACAGGACTGCATCGACGTGTCGTACGCCGGCGGCTTCTGCTACATGAAGAACACCCTCACCACCGCCACCCCGAGCCCGGCCGGATGGGTCTGGACGGGCAAGAAGGTGGTCGCCACGACGGACCCCGAACCGACCGGCCCCGAGCTGACCTGCGTCGACGGCGCCATGGACGGCAAGACCTTCACCGCCAGCAGTGGAAACCAGTACGCCATCATCTGTGGCCGGGAGTATCCCGGTGGCGACCTCAAGGGTGTGGAGGCAGCAACCTTCGAGGACTGCGTGGAAGCCTGCGACACCACGCCGGATTGCATCGATGTGTCATACGTGGCGCCGGCCTGCTATCTCAAGAGCTCGTTGACGACTCTGCAAGACGCTGGCTATGTGTCCACGGCACTGTTCATCGGCCGTCCCATTGACACAGTCCCGGTCGTCCCGTTATCGTGTGTGGACGGCAAGGACAATGGCACCACGTACGCGACGCCCGCCGGCAACGAGTACCTTGTTCTCTGCGGCGTTGACTACTTTGGCGGCGACATGGGCATGGTGTACACCGACACCTTCGAGAAGTGCATGGACACCTGTGACAGCAACGACGGCTGCATCGACGTGGCCTACTCGGGCACGGCCTGCTACATGAAGAATGAAGTCACAACCCATTCGCCGGCTGCGTGGGCTTGGAATGCGCTCTACGTGGGCAAAGTTCCCGTGACATCGTCGACATCGTATGTCACGGCGACCTCATCCACCCCGCCAACTGCGACTTCTTCCGAAGAGCCGACCGTCACCTCAACGACTGCTTCCGAAGAGTCGACCATCACCGCAACGACTGCTTCCGAAGAGTCGACCGTCGCCTCAACGGCTTCTTCCGAAGAGTCGACCATCACCTCAACGGCTTCTGCTGAGGAGTCCTCCATTGCAACATCGGCTTCCACCGAGGAGGCCTCCACTACCGCCACGGTTCCCATTGAGGAGTCCTCCACAACGACTTCTGGGCCGTCAACAGTGGCATCCGAGACGCCCTGCTCAACCGAGCCCGCCGGCAAATTCCTCCCCTCCCAAGACATCGACATCGACAGATCCGCCCCAGAGCGCCTGGCGCCTTCCCTGCATGTTGAGCTCAACTACGCCGAGCAGCCTGGCAACCGGATCCTGCAGATGGAGCTGGTGCTTTCGACACCGGCCGTCGTGCTGGAGAACATTGCTCCCGTCACCTCGGTCAGCTGCAGCGAGGCCGGTGTTCTGGTCACCTTCTCCGACGTCTCGCATCTCAACGACGCCGTCGCTGCTTGGGCCGATAGCACACCCCTCCTCATCACCTACTTCGAGGGATGCAACCTGGAGACGGCGCGGGGCTTTTGGGGCACCACGTCGCATACGTTCTCGACCACTCCCACACCGTCCATCCTCTTCAGCGCGACCCAGAGGAACTTGACGGATGTCGCGACCGAGGCAACTCTCAAGTACGGCACCGTTGATGCCGGAGTCGAATCCTACACGTCCACGGCCACCGGGGCTGCCACCGAGCCGACCGCTGCGGCGGAGCAGACATGCGCTGCCTCGTCGACTACCGACTCGTCAACGACGATCTCGGCGACCGAGACATCCCCGGCTTCATCGGAAACTCCCGATGCGTCTTCGACCTCTTCGGCAACTTCGGAAACTCCCAATGCGTCTTCAACCTCTTCGGCAACTTCGGAAGCATCTGCAACGTCAACTGCGTCTGGTCGTCCGCTTCCAGAGACGTTGGAAGACCTCACCCCGGCTGCGCGAGAGCTCTACGACTTCCTCCTGGCCAATCTCCCCATTGACGCTGACGGCAATCTGAACTACCACGTGCCCGCGCAGAAGGTCACCGAGCTCGAGGTCGCGCCGTTCGACCGTGACGACGTCGGCAAGCAGCAGGAACTCGAGGACATGTTTGCGGACTCGGGCGTCGACAGCCCCGCGGACCTTGTGGCGAAAGCCTCATCCGGCGTGGCTGGCATTTGCCAGTCCCCAGCCGCCGCGGTTCAGCGACGGCTGCTTCAACCGTCGCGCCGCGTCCAACGCGAGATCAGAGCGAGATCCCAGAAGCGAAACTACGCCGGCTGGGTGCATTCAAAGCTCCAGGCTCGAGACAGTGACGGGTGGGACATCGCTTGTTCCGACATGGTCGGCGGCCTTCTTGGTCTCGTCGGCCTTGACGGGGCCATGGAAACGGCTTGCAACAGCAAGGACCGTAAGTGAAGCTCGACTTGTTCACGCCCTCTCTCCCTGCCAGGCACTTGCCGTTTTTTCTGAGCCACTTCAACTTCTGAGGAGAATGCTTGCTGACGGTGTCTTTCTCTACTTTAGTCTACGACAGCCGCGATGCCTTCAAGTGTCTCTTTGGCGGGTGCAAGACAACGACGATTGTCACCACGACCTCGACATACGATTTCGAGTACGCCTGGAAGATCGACTTCCCCTCCATCCAAGGCTGGCTCACCATGACTGGCCCGAACAAGGTCTTGACGTGCGTCAACTGCGGCTTCTCGGTCTCCAACATCGCTTTCTCGGGCAAGATTGTTGTCGCCATCACGGAAGGCGTCATCACGATCAAGTCGGCAAATGTCACGCCAGGCATCAGCGGCACGGCCAACATGATCGTTCGGCTGCAGTCGGATGGTGCTTACAGTGATCACTGGGACTACACCTTCAACTCGGTCGAACTGGGCGCGATCCAGATGGACAGTGCTTTCAAGATTTCGCCCACCGTTCACTACGGCATCGGTGTTGACTTTTCCACCGACTCGGCACTCGACGTCACGGGCGGCGCCACGTTCTCGTGGAACGGCGCCGCCGCGCCCATCAACATCCTCAGCCGATCCCTCGGGAACCAGCGCAACTGGCAGCCCTCGGTATCCCTCACCACCCCGTCGTTCAAGACGGGCGCGTCGGTCAGCATCAAGCCGTACATGCGGTGGCTCGTCAAGCTCAACGTCGACATCTACGGCATGGTCAAGATCTCGCCTTCCATCACGTCGCAGACGGTCGTCGGCATCGTCTCAACGTATTCCTACACCGCTGCCAACGGCTGCCCTGCCAACTCGCTTAAGGTGAACACCTACCTCAGCACCGCCAACGCGGTGTCCTTTGGCGATGGCACGGGCAATTCGTTGTACACCGGTCAGACCGCCAGCGTGGACCAGTGCTTTGCCGTGCCGGGCCTGCTGCCCTCCCCCGAGGAGATCGCTTCCCTCAAAGCCGTCGGGAGTGAATTCTGCACAGCGTTCCTCAAATACACGCCTCCGCGGACGGTCCGGTCCGTCACGACGACCGCCACCGTGCCCAGCACAACGACCGTGTCCACCACAGAGACGGTCACGTACACCGAGACCCTCTTCCTCGAGGTTACCGAGACTCTGGACTTCTGGTACTCGACAACAACCGTCTCCGCCACCACCGTGACCGTGACCGCCGCCCCGGGCAGCAAACCCAACTTTGCGTACCTGAACGCGAAGCGCGACAACAACGACGAGCCGACTGCGACGCCCACCACCACTGATGCCCCCGGCGGCGGCGGCCTGGACAAGCGGGCGGTCGCGCTGCCGAGCATGGTCGCTGGGTGGGACGCCACCAAGATCTCGTTCGCCTGCAAACAGGTCGCGACCGGCACCTCGACGCTAGTCGCCACGGCGACGACGACGGTGACGTCGGGCGTCGTCACGTCCACGGCCACCATCACGGTGAACAAGGCCGGCCCGCTCGAAACGGAGGGCTGGACGAACACCTACAAACGCTTCATGGGACAGGTGACGGAGACGGCCGAGGGGACGGCGACCCAGACGGTGTGCCCGACGCCCGTGGCGACGCCGTGCTTCAAGCTCAAGGTGCACGGCGCGTGGTGGCTCGAGGGCAAGTACCTGCGGTACTCGGAGTACTGCGCGGTCCAGGCGGACCTGATCGACGCTCCGTACGACGTCTTCTACTCGACGGCCAGCGGGCACCTGATGGGGTACACGGCGTCCGGGGACTCGTGCGTCATGAGCGTGTACTACTGGTACCGCCCGGTGTACCTGCAGCCGGTGCAGTGGACCAACAGCTTCTACCCGGCGACGTGCTGGAAAGACGCCGACCCGTGTTCCAGGGGCTTTCAGTGCAAGGTCACGGACGGCTTGGGCGCCGAACGCACCGGCATGGCGTTGCAGGAACCTTTTTACCAGATGTTCGCGCCGTGGGATGACAGCTACTACTATTCCCCTGGGAGCTTCTGGCCGAGTTGGGGCATTCCAACAGATGCGCAGCCGGGTGAGTCGTGGGTCCCGATCACCTTGGAGTATGAGGACGCGCCCTGCCCGTGCTTCTGAGGTCGGAGTTGGCCGTTCGCGGTGAAGGAGCCGGATCCTGATCGGATCTGATGGACTTGGGGGCGATTTTCTGTTCAACTTTATGTCTAATATGTAATTATCTCGGGGCCGCGAGACGGGTGCTAGCATTGTGCATAATTAGCAATTATGATTAGTTACCACAAATTCGCGTTGTTCGAGATGTGGATGCAACATGCAGGCACTCAACCCGGCGCGAGAAGATCCAGGACGATGACGGTCCATCCAGCAACAAGCACTTTGAACAGGGCGTTGGGAGTGAAGATGTGATGGAAAGCAGGCATGGAAAAAGTACATGTGTTGAAGAAGTTTGTCTGAAGAGAAAGAGTTTCACGAATTCCTACACCGGACCCAAATTATCTGAAAAGTGAAGGCTCCAAACCAAGTTCAGCTTCCAAGTGCGTGTCCATTACTATTCACCGGAACTTCCCACAGCATAATTACAGATCGGCCAAGGAAAACAGGGAAAAAACAACATCCCCAACTAAGCCGCGATCAAGGACAGATCGTCCACGTAGTAGGTCCTGGCCATCGAGCCCGTGCAGGTCCATCTGACGTTGAAGGTGTACGCCGTGGTCGCAGTCGTGGTGTACGAGCCGGTGGTCTGGGCCCAGGTGTTCTTGAGCGAATTGGACGTCACCTGGCTGAGCGTCGCCAACGAGGTGCCGGCCGTGTTGCCAATGTAGAAGGTCACGGAGCAGCCCGGGTTGTTCTGGCTGGCCTTGGCCCAGCCGCTGAAGTTGTACTTCGTGTTGGCCTTGAGGGTCACGGCCTGGTTGAACCAGGCCTGGGTCGAGGCAGCGCCCGACGCATACGCGACCGAAGCCGCGCGGACGCCGCCGTGGGGGCTGGCGGTGTTGACGAAGCTGTAGGTCAGCGAGGACGAGGAGGTCTTGACGGTCCACGCGCTGGAGCTGCCTTCAAAGTCGCCGTTGGTGATGACGTTGGTGGGCGCAGGAGCGGCAGTTGACGAAGTCGTGGTCGAAGTGGAGAGCGTGGTTCAGGAGGTTGAAGTGGAAGTCGTAGTCGAGGAAGTCGAAGTGGAGGTCGCAGCTGAAGAGGTCGACGTTGAAGTCGCAGTCGAGGAGGTCGAAGTGGAGGGCGCAGCTGAAGAGGTCGAAGTGGAGGTCTCGGCTGAAGAGGTCGAAGTGGAGGTTGTGACTTGCACCACCGTCGTCGAGGTCTCAGTGACTTGAACCACGGTCGTCGACGTTGATGTGACTTGAACCACCTCCACCGAGGTCGAAGTGGGAGTGTCAGTTGACGAGCTGCTCGTGGAATCGGAGGCTTCAGTCGAAGAGACTGACGCCGATGTTGTAGATTCAGCCGAGGCGGGATCCGTCGTAGACGTGGAAGCAAGATCCGTTGTGGACGTGGAGGCAGGGTCCGAAGCCGCGTCCGTGGTCGATGTCACGGCAGCGTCCGTGGTTGAGGTGACGGCATCGTCCGTGGTCGATGTGACGGCAGCGTCTGGTCTGAGCTTTTTGCTAGCCCAACTGCCCTCCTCACCACAGCCAGTACTGACTACTAGTACTACTGACC
>Ga0247824_10001924_pt1 | contig 11586 bp, 5 predicted proteins | sample 13C_PalmiticAcid_FD_194412 | JGI IMG/M metagenome (GOLD analysis project Ga0247824, IMG submission 194412) | Soil microbial communities from agricultural site in Penn Yan, New York, United States - 13C_PalmiticAcid_Day48 | ecosystem: Environmental > Terrestrial > Soil > Agricultural land...
GGGTGGCGGAGGTGGTCAGGGTGCTGGTGGAGGAGTGGGGACGGATGTGAGGATGCCGCTGCCGGTGTGGGACGTGAAGGGTCATGTTTGTTCGGTGGCTTCTGGTTCGGTGTATTTTGGGGTGGCGGCCGGGGCTGGAGATGTTGGTCGCGGCGGGGATGGGAGATGGTCGGTAGGCGTGGTGTTGACCTTCCAGATATTGGTTAAGTGCATGCACTATGTTGCTTATGTGAGTGTGCAATGCAGACTTTTGTAATCGGGGTTCCAGGAACTGCGGGAAAACTTGGGACTGGGATTGAGCTTCGTGGGGTATGAAATCATAGCCAGTTTGTCGACCAAGTTTCAGAGCACAACCAAGCTGGAAGTCTTCTTCCATTCCACGTGCATTCCGGCCTGTTTGTTTCCCCTTTCCTCGGGAATAACGTTGGCCTTGTCTTTTGGTCTGAAAGTCGTCCCGCAAAAATTGCATTCTTCATCGCTCTTTTTTAGCGCCCACACAATCCACAAGCATTTGTTTTGCTTCGGTAGGGGACAGCAGCAACTCCCTGCCCTGCCTTCGGCTGCCGTGCAAACGGCATGATCTCATCCGGATCTCTGTCGATAACCCACAACAAACGAAATTTCTTGGCTCCAGAACGGCCACCCTCCACTGTGGATTGACCAACAGCTGCACAGCGGTACCACCCGGACGTGTCAGCATCCGGCCCAACTGGATGGCCTGATCAGTCCCATCACGCAGCTTTGTTGGAGTTCTGGGCCGCGCAAAACTCGCCACTCTTGACGCGTCCTCTCTGAAAAGGGGTGAAGCGCGGGAACAGCCTGCTCCGGCAGCTTTGCACAGCTTGCACAGCCCGGCTGGCCCCCTGGCTCCGGGAGCTGCGTAACCTCGTTTGACGCATCACACACCTCACAATGTCGATTGTGGCCGAGTTAGTACTATCCCGGGTCCTGCCGCTTGGAGACGCATCTCGTTTGTTGACATGCATGGTTTTTGCTCTGCAGCCAGGTCCGCCGTCTGGATGCACGGATTGACCGTGTCTCCCTGGTGCCCCTGACGCACGGGCCGGAGGTTGATGTTGAGTCCCAGACGGTCGACACCGCCGCAGCCGCGGCACTCACCTCACCTCGCGTCAACGAGCTCTTGGGCATCGTCAAGTCGCTGTCCTCGGGTTCTGTTTCCGGGGCTCATCTCTCGTCTTCGCGGATCCAGGGCCTGCTCCGGCAGTCCGGCTTGACCGGAGACCTGCCGTCGGTCGAGGTGCTCGAGAGCAAGAGCCAGTATGAGGCCGACGTCGAGTGGCTCTTGGTGGGCAAGGCGACCGTGCAGACATACGGCCTCCTGATGAGCACCCTCCTGGACCAGATCATTCCGTTAAGCGATGACATCTGGTACTGGGACGAGATCCTGGGCTCTTACCCGAACAGCTTGCTCTACACAGTGCAGACATCCCCGTTGCGCATGCTGAAATGGTCGAGGGAGATTTACTACGAGAGCGTGGATCGCTTCCAGCGGCTGTACCGGGACGAGTTCGCTGCTCAGGCATCAGAGGTCGAGGCAGAGGAAGTCTCGCCTCCGCAGCAGGGTAGGGGTGGCACACGACACAAACCGAAGGGGTTTAGAGCCATATACCCGCACCTATCTAAGCACTGGCGGCAGTTCTACGGCATTGTCAGGCAAAGCGTCACCGAGAGGTCCATCGCAGACATCCAACGCAAGCTCCTCTCCCGCGTCGACATTGGCCGCTCCGAGGCACGCTCCAAGCAGAAACAGCTGCGGAGACTCCGAGAAACGACAGCCACCGGTTTGGGGGTGCTTTTGGATGAGGGACTCAATTTTGGCATTACCGAAGAGTCACCCACCGACGAATGGAAGGGCATGCTCGAGCGGAGCGTTGCTCTCATGGACATGATTTTACCATCCGTGCTGCATTTGGAGCTTTCGGTCTCGGAATTCGAGGACAAGGTCTTCACAGGCGTCGAGGAGGACCCGGAACTGTCGATCCACATCGAAGAATCGCACCCAGCCGAAAGACCCGCCGTTCTTGCGCGGCGCCTACTTGGGCTCCTCCAGAAGGGGCTCCCAACCCACCGCGTCGCCATCACAAGCCTCGCTCAGAAGAACGGAAGGCCGTCGAGACTCGTCCGATACTGGCTTCCCGCAGCGGCTCTCCTCATTTCATCCTCGACGATCCTGCGCATCCTGGTCAACCGACAAGACGACATCATCAACTGGATCCGCGACTTTGGCGCCACCGCGCGCGACTTTTGGTTTAACTGGGTGGTCGACCCCGTCCGCAAGATCATCGGCACGATCCGACACGACTCCAACAGCGAGATCGCCATCATGAGCCGGGACAGCCTGAAGGCGGACCGCGACAGCCTGGAGCGGATGGTGGTTGAGTTCGCCATCGACAACCCCGACGTTGCGGTCGGGAACCCCACCATTACCGAGCACGAGATCGGCGAAATCCGGTCCAAGGTCAAGGAGGGGGACGTGACGCCCGTCCTCAGGGCGTACGAAAAGGACCTGCGGCGGCCGATCGTGGGCGCGATACGCGGGGACTTGGTCCGGTCGCTACTCATCCAGGTGCAAAAGACAAAGGTCGACCTCGAGGTGGCTATTAGCGGCATCGACGCGCTGCTGAAGAGCCAGGAGTTGGTCTTTGGCTTTGTCGGGCTGACGCCTGGTGTTCTTGGTACGTTTTAGTCTTTGCGTCGTGCCTCTTTCTGTTCGCTACTGACATGCCAATAGTCTCGATTGGAATTTTCCAATACCTCAGGACCATGTTTGGCAGCCGCAAGGGCATGCGCCAGGGCAAGCGGGCTAGGCGCAGCGTCCGGGTGCTGCGCAAGATCGACAGGATCCTGTCCGACGCGACGACCTCGCAGAACAATATCATTTCTTACCGGGACCATGGTCTGCTGGTGTGCGAGGTCCACGTCCTGCGCGGGTTGGCGCATGGTGTGTTGCCCGGCGAGGTTGAGAAGGAGTTCATCGAGGATCTTGATGAGCTGGCCAACCTCAAGGGGATCCAGGTGCAGATGAAGGCGCTGGAAAGGATTCGCTGGGCGTATGCCGAGTGGTTGGAGAGGATGAGGTAGTGATTATAGTGGTTGATAGGTGTGTAGGCTGGTGTGTTTGCCATACTAGCAAGCGGAGCATTTGGAGGAGCCTGAATATAACAACAGCATATCACCACAGCACAGCATGTCTACTGTGTATGGTACCAAGATACTAACTTTAGAAAGCCCAGGGGCTGTCGTTACCTTACTTCGTCGTCGTTGTAGATGCCCCTCCGAGGGTTGTGGAGTCCCATACGGTAATTACAGGAGGACACGTTGTGGCGGCGTAAGGATGGGCGGGGCAACTGCGACAGTCTGGCTATGGACCCCTGGCCGAACCTGCTGCCGGGGGCCAGGATGCGCCACTCAACTCCTGTCTCATCCAACCCAAGGCCCCAGGTACGCCAAGACGCCACGACGTTCTGCATCCGACACGATTGTTGAGGCTCACCTCCTCGCCGATGACCGAGGCGACTTGTCGACATTTCGAGCTTGAACTGCACATTGAAATTACCCGTCACCGGGACATTTTTGAACCACGGAGGATTTCGCGACTCGGAAACGGGCCGCGCTGGTGATTTTAGCGACCCCGGCCACTTGGAAGCGACCGGCGGCTTGGTTCCAGGCTTCTCTCGTCCGCAGGTGCGTCAGCCCTCAATAGGCCCCGGCGATCTTCCCCAATCTCGTCTCGTCGTCCCCAACTCTGGTTTCCTCGTCAAGCCCATTTCTGGTTGCCTGTGCCGACATTTTATCGCACCGCAGCAGCCTCTGAACAACCCAAGCCATCAATCATCGCAGAGAAGGTCGACGGAACACGGGAGCCACGCACCGCCAAAGGCGACACCTGACTGACTTCCGCTGTGATCAGTTCGACCTTTTGTTGCACGACGGGACTTGCGAATACCCTCCGCTGAGACAGCATCCGGTTTTCGCTACGTCTTGCGGCAGGCAGGCACGCCGAGTTATTCGACCTCCTTTCCGCGGCGACTTTATTTCGCTTCGCTCCGTAAACCGAACCCCCCCCTGACGCTCGAAGCGACCCGACCCGAAACCGACGGTGCCCCTTCCAACCGCCACCATGTCGTCGAGCAACAGAAACTACGACTTCTTGGTAATTGCGTCCCCCTCCGCAACTCGGCAACATCACCGCCCTCGGTACCGCCGAGGATATCGCGCAGACCGTGGACATGCACGCTGACACACTGGTTCTTTCCAACAGATCAAGCTCCTGCTGATCGGAGACTCGGGCGTGGGCAAGTCATGCTGCCTGCTGCGCTTTAGCGAGGACTCGTTCACCCCTTCGTTCATCACGACCATCGGCATCGACTTCAAGATCCGGACGATCGAGCTCGATGGCAAGCGGGTGAAGCTGCAGATCTGGGACACGGCCGGGCAGGAGCGGTTCCGGACCATCACGACGGCATACTACCGGGGCGCGATGGGCATCCTGCTGGTCTACGACGTGACCGATGAGAGGTCGTTCAACAGTGCGTTTTCCCCCTCCTCCCCCCCCCCCTTATGGTCAACGCAACCCATGCATGGTCATTGCTAACACGAGAGGGGCAAAACACAGACATCCGCACGTGGTTCGCCAACGTGGAGCAGCACGCGACAGAGGGCGTCAACAAGATCCTGATCGGCAACAAGTGCGACTGGGAGGAGAAGCGGGTGGTGTCGACGGAGCGGGGCCAGCAGCTCGCCGACGAGCTGGGCATCCCCTTCCTCGAGGTGTCGGCCAAGACCAACACCAACATCGACAAGGCCTTCTACAGCCTCGCAGCCGACATCAAGAAGCGCATCATCGACACGTCCAAGCCGGAGCAGACGGGCGCCGGGCCGGCCGTCAACGTGGGCGAGCAGGGCGGGGCGGGATCCGGGAAGGGGTGCTGTTAAAGTGTGTCGGCGGGTTGATGGCACGGTGTGGCACGGTGTGTGTGGCACACTTGCTCGAACGCTTTATGACGGACCATGACGGGATATCGCGAGCGCTCTCCGGGTTCTTTTTTGTCTTCTCTGGGACGCCGCTACTCCCAATCACGACGTCGACTACCTACGCAAATTACGCATCCACGATCCCGAACTCGATGATCCATCCGAAGTTTTATGATCACACAGCCCAGGACCGGCTCGGGGAGAGGGGTAGTGTTTGGGGAGCAGGGCCAGGGATGCGGAATGGATAGAGAACCGCAGAGGAGAGGCAGGGGGCGGGGATGGAGGAGGGACGACCATTTGGTTGGCTTCGGGGGTGGGGGGATGTCTCCTATTAGAAGGGTGTGTCTTTTTGGCTGCGGATAGAGGGGCAAGCTGCGCAGGCAAGCAACCACCTGGGCGCAGGCAGCAGGAGGAGCAGAGCCGGGAGTGGGAGCAGGGAGCGGGGAGCAATATCTGGGCATGGAGTTTGGGGCTTTCTTTTGTATTGACGCTTGGTATTAATATATTACCTCCTGAATGTTGGTTTAGTTGTTGTGAATTGTGTTGGTTTTTGCTCCATCTTGTCTGAGGGAACTGGCCCAGAGGCTTCCCGGGCACGCTCACTGGACATGCCCAGATACTGTAAATTACGGTATTTATATACGGTATTGAACCAGGGGTAATTCCTGGGCTTCTTCCCCCTTGCTTGCCGAGCAGATGGGTATGATGCTTGTGTTGAATGTCTGATCCAGCTTGGGGCTCTAGGCCCCGCATAGATTGCCCGTCCCTGCATTTAGCTCGCAACTCGCATGCGCATGTCCTGTGTAAGAAGCGCTCCATAATCGTTCCTCCACAGTCCCTTGAGGCAACACAGGGTTGCAGTACCGTAATTTGTGGGTCTTGGATTTCAGTTCAAACCCGCCAGTGGAAATGCCCCTCAATTCACTGCTGCTCAGCCCGTCTCACCGGACTGACTCAAACGGGGCAGCTCCTTCTTAAACTCTCTGCCACCAGGGAATCTTGACACTGAGGCTTCCTCAGCTAGCAGGTTACTGTCTTCATCGCCTTCATTCTTTTGAGCTTGGATTCGAGAGTCGAAGCTCCGAGAGCCACTCATCAGTCATTTAATTTCCTACAAGAACGGAAGCTCAAGAAAATAAAGAGAGAGCAATGGCGGGGTCATCATCACCCGGGACCATCACAGAATGGCGCGCCCAAGCAGAGGCCATGAGGGCCGCCGTTGCAGGGTTAAAAACCAGCACACGCACCACCGAAAACACAGACGAATCAGACTGGGACGACGACGACATTGACCGGACATACCGGCCCCGGGACGGACCCCGCGATGTGTGGGACTTCATCTCGGACGACGAGCTGGACGACATCGACTTTGACAGCGGCGATCTGTTTGACGGGGTGGACGGGGAGGCGTCTGGCGCGGGTGTCTACGACATCCACTGGCTGGCAGCACGATGCGCCGATATCTCGTCCCGGAAATCCGGTCTCGCTCCCGGGGCACTGCAAGGCCAGATCATGGATATTCTAGGCGCCAGCAGGCCCGAGGGGGAACTCCAGTCTCTGTTGACGGACCTGGTGGGGTTTGATGATCTGGACTTCATCATCGATTTGGCTTCGCACAGGTCTGAGATTGTCGCCTCGGCGGCCTCGGAGCACCTCCGGGATGAGCAGACGGGCCAGGCGCCACGGCTGTTGACCAAGGCTCAGAGGCAGGAGGCTCTTAGGCGCAAAGACTTGGAACACAAGGCTTCGCCCCTGGCTGCGGCACGCCAAAAGGAAGAGGACTACCCGCACGTGTACAAGACGTACAGCGCTGGCAACACACTGAGCCACACCGGCGCGAGGTACGGGCTGCCTGCCGGTGCCCAGAGGCTGGAATTTGAAAAGTACGAAGAGTACATGGTGCCTGCAGCGAAGCCGGGCACGCTCTGGCCGGGCCAAAAGCTCGTCCCCATCTCCAAGATGGACGGGCTCTGCAGGAACACCTTCAAGGGCTACAAAACGCTCAACCGCATGCAGAGCCTGGTGTACCCGGTCGCCTACAAGACGAGCGAGAACATGCTCATCTGCGCCCCGACCGGTGCCGGCAAGACGGACGCCGCCATGCTGACTATCCTTCACACTGTCGGCCAGTACCTGACGCCGAGTCCCTTTGAGGACCACCTGGCCACCGACTTTGCCGTGCAGGCCGACGACTTCAAGATTGTGTACGTTGCGCCCATGAAGGCGCTGGCCGCTGAGATTACCGACAAGCTCGGCAAGCGGCTGGCCTGGCTCGGGCTGCGCTGCCGCGAGTACACGGGCGACATGCACCTGACCAAGTCGGAGATTGTCCAGACCCAGATCATCGTGACAACGCCCGAAAAGTGGGACGTTGTGACGCGGAAGGGGACCGGCGACACGGAACTGGTGCAGAAGGTGCGGCTGCTCATCATCGACGAGGTGCACATGCTGCACGACGAGAGAGGTGCCGTGCTAGAGTCGCTGGTCGCCCGGACGCAGCGGCAGGTGGAGAGCACCCAGTCCCTGATCCGCATCGTCGGCCTCAGCGCCACGCTCCCCAACTACGTCGACGTGGCCGACTTTCTGGGCGTCAACAAGAGGGCCGGTCTGTTCTACTTTGATGCCTCCTTCAGGCCGGTCCCCCTCGAGCAGCACTTCATTGGCGTCAAGGGCAAGCCGAACAGCAAGCAATCCCGGGACAACATCGACCAGGTGGCCTTTGAGAAGGTTCGAGAGATGCTCGAGCAGGGCCACCAGGTCATGGTCTTTGTGCACTCCCGGAGAGATACCCAAGCAACTGCCAAGATGCTCTACGAGAAGGCCACCGACGATGCTTGCGTCGGCCTCTTTGACCCAAGCGACCACGAAAAGTACGAGATGGCCATGAAGGACGTTAAATCCACCAAGGCCCGCGAGATTCGGGACCTCGTGCCAAAGGGCCTGGGCATCCATCACGCCGGTATGGCCCGGTCAGACAGGAACCTCATGGAGCGCCTGTTTGGCGAGGGCATCATCAAGGTGCTCTGCTGTACTGCCACCCTGGCGTGGGGTGTTAACTTGCCCGCCGCTGCGGTCGTCATCAAGGGGACGCAGGTATACAGCGCCCAGGACGGCAAGTTTGTCGACCTTGGCATCCTCGACGTGCTGCAGATCTTTGGTCGCGCCGGTCGTCCGCAGTTTGAGGACGTCGGCATCGGCATGATTTGCACCACCCACGACAAGCTGGCCCACTACCTGACGGCTGTGACGGACCAGCTGCCCATCGAATCGAGATTCTCGGCCAAGCTTGTCGACAACTTGAACGCTGAGATCGCGCTGGGCACGGTCAACTCGATATCCGATGCTGTCAAGTGGATCGGTTACTCGTACCTCTTTGTGCGCATGAAACGGAATCCGATGGCGTACGGCATCGAGTGGAGCGAGTTTAGCGACGATTCCGCTCTGGTTCAGAGACGGCGTAAGCTGGCCATACAGGCGGCGAGGACTCTCCAGCAGAGCCAGATGATCATCTTCAACGAGCCTACCGAGGAATTGCGCAGCAAGGATATCGGCCGGATTGCCAGCCAGTACTACATCCAGCACACCAGCATACAGATCTTCAACTCGCTCATGAAGCCCACCTCCGAGGAGCGGGATATTTTCAACATGATCGCTATGAGCGGCGAGTTTGACAACATCCAGTCGAGGAACAACGAGGCCCCCGAGTTGACCAACATGCGACAAAACGAGCATTTTGTGCCCTACGAGGTCAAGGGCGGGATTGACCAGGCCCAGACAAAGACCAACATCTTGCTCCAGACTTACATCTCAAGAGGCCAGCCGGATGACTTTGCGCTGACAAACGACTTGAATTATGTCGCTCAGCAGGCCGGCCGTATCTGCAGAGCTCTGTTCATGATCGCCCTAAACCGGCGATGGGGCTACCAGTGCTTGGTGCTGTTGACCATGGCCAAGTCGATCGAGAGACGGATCTGGGCGTTCCAGCATCCCTTTCATCAGTTTGACTTGCCGAAGCCTGTGTTGAACAACCTCGATGCGAAAGAGTCGCTGGGCATCGAGTCGTTGAGGGAGATGGAGCCGGCTGAGATTGGCAATCTCGTAAACAACTTTCGCATGGGGTCAAAGATTTCGAAGCTGCTCGACAACTTCCCGACGCTGAGTGTGGAGGCCGAGATCGCGCCCCTGAACCGCGATGTTCTGAGGATCAAGCTCTACGTGACTCCCGACTTCCGCTGGAACGACCATCTACACGGCACATCCGAGTCATACTATATCTGGGTCGAAAACTCGGACACGTCCGAGATTTATCATCATGAGTTCTTCATTCTTAACAGGAGAAAGCTGCACGATGATCACGAGCTCAACTTCACCATCCCCCTTTCCGACCCGCTCCCGAATCAGATTTATGTGAGGGCTGTCTCGGACCGCTGGCTCGGCGCTGAGACAGTGACTGCCGTTTCGTTCCAGCATCTGATCCGGCCAGACACCGAAAGCGTCTACACGGATCTCCTGAACCTCCAGCCGCTGCCGATCACGGCCCTCAAGAACCAGGCTCTGGAGGAGATCTATGCCCAGCGCTTCCAGTACTTCAACCCGATGCAGACTCAACTCTTCCACACGCTGTACCACAGACCGGCCAACGTGCTTCTCGGCTCCCCGACAGGCAGTGGCAAGACTGTGGCCGCCGAGCTGGCAATGTGGTGGGCCTTCCGCGAACGCCCCGGCTCCAAGGTCGTGTACATCGCACCCATGAAGGCGCTCGTCCGCGAGCGTGTCAAGGACTGGGGGGCTCGCCTGGCCCGGCCGCTGGGGCTCAAGCTCGTCGAGTTGACGGGTGACAACACGCCCGATACCCGGACCATCCAGGACGCCGACATCATCATCACGACGCCTGAGAAGTGGGACGGTATCTCGCGTAGCTGGCAGACGAGAGGATACGTCCGCAAGGTCAGCCTCGTCATCATTGACGAGATCCACCTGTTGGCGGGAGACCGTGGCCCGATTCTCGAGATCATCGTCTCCCGCATGAACTACATTGCGTCGTCGACCAAGAACGCTGTCCGGCTTCTGGGTATGTCGACGGCCTGTGCCAACGCGACGGATCTGGGTAACTGGCTGGGCGTCAAAGAAGAGGGTCTTTTCAATTTCCGGCATTCAGTCCGCCCTGTCCCGCTTGAGCTCTACATCGACGGCTTTCCCGAGGTCAGGGGTTTCTGCCCCCTGATGCAGTCGATGAATCGGCCGACTTTCCTGGCCATCCTGAACCACAGCCCCGAGAAGCCCGTCATCGTGTTCGTCCCGTCTCGTCGGCAAACCCGCTTGACAGCCAAGGATTTGATCAACCTTTGCGGCATGGAAGACAACCCGAGGCGCTTCCTCAACATGGATGAGGATGACCTTCAACTGAACCTCTCGCGGGTCAAGGACGAGGCGCTCAAGGAGGCCATCAGCTTCGGTATCGGTCTCCATCACGCTGGCCTAGTCGAGTCGGACCGGCAGCTTGCAGAGGAATTGTTCCTGAACAACAAGATCCAGATCCTGATCGCCACCAGCACGCTTGCGTGGGGTGTCAACCTGCCCGCCCATCTTGTCGTTGTCAAGGGCACGCAGTTCTACGACGCCAAGATCGAGGCGTACAAGGACATGGATTTGACGGATGTGCTGCAGATGCTGGGTCGTGCTGGCCGTCCGCAGTTCGACAACTCGGGCGTTGCCCGCATTTTCACCAAAGACTCCAAGAAGGACTTTTACAAGCATTTTCTGCACACGGGCTTCCCGGTCGAGTCCTCGCTCCACACGGTGCTCGACAACCATTTGTGCGCCGAGATATGCGCCGAAACTATCATCACGAAGCAGGATGCTCTCGACTACCTGACGTGGACATTCTTCTTCCGCCGCCTGCACAAGAACCCGTCCTACTACGGCCTCGAAATCTCGGCCGAGGAGCACAACTCGACCGTTGCCCAACAGCTGGCCAACGAGTTCATGATTTCCATGGTCGATGCCTCGCTGGCGGAGCTTGTCGACTCCAAGTGTATTGAGGTCTTCCCCAATGGCGACGTCGACCCGTCTCCTCTGGGCAAGATTATGAGTTACTACTACCTCTCCCACAAAACCATCCGGCAGCTCGTCCGCAAGGCCAAGCCCCAAGCCTCCTTCCTCGACGCGCTCTCCTGGATGTGCATCGCGACCGAGTACGACGAGCTCCCCGTGCGCCACAACGAAGACCTCATCAACGCCGAGCTCTCGCGCAACCTCACCTTCCCGGGCACCGCCTTCGGCCTGCCCATGTGGGACCCCCACGTCAAGGCCTTCCTCCTACTGCAGGCGCACATGTCGCGCATCGGCCTGCCCATCACCGACTACGTCGGTGACCAGACCAGCGTCCTCGACCAGGCCATCCGCATCATCCAAGCCAGCATCGACGTCATGGCCGAGCTGGGCTACCTCAGCTCCATGCTCGAGTTCATCCACCTCCTCCAGTCCATCAAATCCGCCCGCTGGCCCGACGAAAACCCAGCCTCCATCCTCCCGGGCGTGGCCGACGAACACACCACCGCCGCCACCAACCCCCCCACCCCGCTCAAAGAA
>Ga0247824_10001926_pt1 | contig 11576 bp, 9 predicted proteins | sample 13C_PalmiticAcid_FD_194412 | JGI IMG/M metagenome (GOLD analysis project Ga0247824, IMG submission 194412) | Soil microbial communities from agricultural site in Penn Yan, New York, United States - 13C_PalmiticAcid_Day48 | ecosystem: Environmental > Terrestrial > Soil > Agricultural land...
GCTATTAGGAAGGGCAGGATCCTGCATCATTCTATGTTGAGATGCCCGAATTCACAACATCACTCCAACTCCCAAGCTTCTTCAATCAACCTGTATCAGGTGACAAGGTAGAATGAATCGATTTAGGCGCTAATTAGTCGACGGTGATTGTGTCTGAGTTCTTATCAATACCAATGTTCTCACATCCGCGTCCCGTCCTCTTCCCCTCGCTCGCGCCAACTTCAACCTCAAAATGTCACCCACCATCAATGGATCACCGGCGGTACTGAGTCAAGGCTAGAATTTCTCCTGAAAACTGGCCGCCGGCCGGGGCTACGGACGTCCCGCAGGCTCGCCCTCCTCAAGCACCGCGTCTCTGGCCGCTGCTTCGAGACGCAGCCTCTCCCATTCCTGGTATGCCTCATGTTCCCTCTTCCGTCTTTCTTTGGAACCACGCAACTTCGCCGCTCTCCAATCCTCACGCGAAAGGTAGTTGAAGGTATCCACGATGTCCTTTGTCCGGCGGTCGCCGTGATGTAGTGGGCGTAGACGGCACTCCCATGGATCACGGTAAACGCCCGTTGCTTCAATAGCTTGCTCCGGATCCACCCGTTGGCGGCTTGCCTCGTCCCCCAGGATATTGATCGAAATCAAAATACCACGAGTGGCAAAACAGAGTCTCGGGAAATGTGCGGGGGTAGGGCACCTTGGCGAAGTCCCCAAGTGGGCGCCACCGGCCGAGGGCATCGTCTTTGTGCCGGGTACCCGTGGCATCGTGGGCATAGAGCCAGGCGGCGATTGCGTGAACAGCCCTAGCAACCAGCTCGATCAGGCGTGTTGAAAAACTCGGCGTCCCCGGAGATGCCGACTGGTAAGCGCTCAGGACCTAGGAACGAAACCATTAGCGGGGATGTGATGCTATATCGGGAATGTTCTCGCACTTCCGAAGGCATAAGTAAAGACCCAAGATCAAAGGAGGAGAGTAGTCCCTCAGTCTCCTCTGCAACGCCAGAGCACAACTTTTTGTGCTCATTCAAGAGTGGATGATGCAGGCAGAGGCATCCTGCATACCGATCCCAGGCGACATCCGCAAGAGGAAGCCCGTCAACGATCTGGCCGTAAGTTTGCTTCGCAGCGGAGCTCGACAAGATGTTGGCGACGGCGCAAGCCAAAACTTCGCGATGGGGGGTCCCAAGCGTTGAAATGGGCTGCTCGGGCGGCCTAGGCGAAGCGCTGAGGGCGCCCATAGACGTACCATCCAAGTTGGGCTGGGGAAAGGCGTGAAGAAGGTAGCTGTGGGAGGCGAACTGGTTGTAGGTAGGTAACTGGCGAAGGCGGGGGGTGCCTGCTTGGGATGTATTAGTTAAGATGATGGTCAACCACCACATCCAAGACAACGGAGGAGGCAGAGCGGGGGTGTCCGTTCAGGGGGGTAACCAACAGCGGGGCTCTGGCATTGACGTGCAAATCGGTTGGATGCGGCGGGGCCCGTTGCGTTGGGTGACGCACTTTGAATTCCGTACCTCAGTTTTGGGCGCGAGGGTACATGTACGGAATACCTGGCGAATGTGGCACCTGCCAATGCGGCGGTGGGCCGAGGGGCGCAGGACACGGCCGAGCGGGCTTGGTGAGGCGGCCCGCTGTCATCTAACGGAAACCAACGGCACGGGCCGTGGCCAACATCCGAAGTGAGACCAGACGTCTTCATGATCGCTCGAGGACCTGGCCCGGGCGCCGCCCCCTGGCCTCAAGAGGAGCAGACCTGCTAGTCTAACTGAGGCCCAGCATCCAAAGGACCCGAAATAGCGGTTTTCCAAATCACAACATGCAGGCCCAGACATTGCATTGACCCAACCCGGAGAGACTGGGGCAGCGGAAAGGCGGACAGTCCGTGGGTGGCCCGGGCGCGCGGGCCGCACATTTCAGGTGGCCAGTCGCGCATTCCGGGAGGCCTATCTCTCTTTCTCCTCAGGGGTAGTAAACAAATGTGGTTGCCCCGAAACCAGATAATGCAGAGCCAGCTGAAGGGTACGGGGCAGGCGCCGGTTCCTTACAAGGTGGACGAAGCGTCCCAGGTCGAAGAGACCGAACGGACCGGATGCGGCCACGCAGCCCAACAGAGGGCAAGCGCCGCCTCCCCACAAGGCAAAGGAAGCTTCTAGCACCCAGTGCTGGCGGACCCAGGCGCCGAGAGCCAGGAAGGGAAGGCAATGCTCAGAGAAGTTGAATTACAAGATTTGAAATTCCTCCAGGAGAAGTGCACCGGCCGCGCAACGCTGGAGCTACTCGTGCAACAGGGTAACTCCAAGGGCCTGACTGCGGCGAGTCAATCCAAAGACAGCTCACAGTTTGCTCGGGAGACGTTGGCGCAGATTGATAGCCAATTCAAGGTCATCCCTTCGCTGTGCAAGATCATCGTCAGATTCTACTCCGGAAGCCCAACCCCCGAAGTTGCCGAGCTGATGCAAGGGTATGGCTGGGCCATCTTGGCTGGGCGATGAAAGACGAACGACATCTCATCGGCGAGTGGGGGCTGAGAGTGCCTGGTAGCTGAGGAAGCCGGAGCTGGAAGATCTGGGTATGGTGAAAGGGAGTTGAGGGGTTGCAACGGAGACAACCGAACACCCACTTCAGTGGAGCTCAGAGAGTATGGTTTTCCACTTTTTTAGTTCAACCTTTCGCCAGGGCAGGAGGCGCCTGATCAAACACAAGGTAGCCTTGCCTCAGCAATAGAGGGAAACCAGGGGTCCAAGTCCATGGCGAGGAAGAGACATTTGGGCCAACACGGCCTGGCCCCGGAGGACGGTATTGCAAGTCAGCTTGACAGGTGGGGAAAGAATGACCTTGCGTCAACACACCATACCCTGCGTCCTGATCACGTTGGAGATGAAAGGACCTGAGGTCAACGGTGAACATGAACGGGGTGTCGCCGGCGAGCGCAGCGGTGAGCTTTGTGGCATTGGTTCGTTCGTCAGAAATGCAAGGAGGTTGTTCCTGGAATGATCAACTGCTTTCTTCCTTCGCTCCAGGGTCATGTCACGCCAGTTCTGGTGAAGGTCGTCGGCTCGGCCCAGGGCCCAGATATCAAATGCTTGGCCCCCGCAGTGGGGAAGGTTGCGCTGGATGCGGTACAAGTTCTTGCGTCACTCCATCGTTGAACATGGCAGTGACGAGGCATCAAAGTCACTGCAACTGAGGACAGCACCGGGTTAAGCTTCCGGGACAGGCAGGGCTCGGTTGCCCGAATGGCGACACCCAATAGAGCGGGTTGTCGCCTCCGCTTCCGCCGGCGAGATCCGAAGCCGGATTAGCTGCCTCTGGGAGAACTTTGTCCGGGCCCTCGTTCGGGTTGGCCTGTTCGACTCTCATGTCAGTTCAGTCTCGTTCAGCTGGCTCGAAGGGCAATGTCCTTACCACGAACAAATTTCCTCCGATGCGTTTCTAGTACCGTTATCTTTTGGGGAGACTAATTATAGTTGAATGCTCTCTCACTAGAACACATTTTTTCCGGATGCGACCAGGCCATGGACTGGATGTAATCAGTGTGGCCCTTCAGCGTCGACACGTACTGGCCCGTCGCCGGACCTTAGATCTTGACTGTAAGGTCCGACCTGCCCGACGCGAGCCGGGCCGCATCGTGCGACCAGGCGACTGACTTGGGTTTCTCGGCGTGGGCAGCTATTGGCATCTTGTTGCCGCCTGTTTGCCGAGTTACACTGTCTGTTGTGTCCTCGGAGTTCTGTATCACCGTCGCAGGGTTGGAAGCTTTCGGTGTTGTGGCAGCTGGCTTGATTGTAGGACCCCCAGCAGACGGTTCGAGAATGACCCCCGAGTCCCATTGCGCGGTCGCGCGGTACTCGTCGGCGAGCCTAGGACTGCCCGGGTTGCTCGGTTTGGCCAACGGGACCCTACACCGGCGTAGTGAGCAACTGGAAGGCTATTTCCTATTATGTGACTAGAAACCACTTACACAGGTTCAGAGTTCGGCACCCCCGGCGACAGCCGCCAGCTCGGTGCCATCCAAGAATGCTTGATCGCTTCGTGGGCCAGCGGCCGAAGCTTCGGATCCCGATCCATGATTGCCCTGACAAAATCACGGCCCTCCTGGGTTGTTCCGTCGCCGGCAAGTGCATCCTCGGAGTCGAATCTCGCTCCGCGATGGAAATATTCTAAAACGACCACTTATAATTCAAATAGGGGGGGTGTAAGTTGTAGGTGTAGATGCTACGATGTAGGGTATTATCACTTTTGCGACCTGACTACGGTACCTAGAGATTGCAACCCACTAGCCTCAAGAGCAATGATTGACAGCAGCTCCTCAGATGTCTAACCTCAAGCCGACCTGCAAGTGACTTAGGCTGTGCTACTCTCTAGGGGCTTCGAACTAATGATGCCAATAACATTACAAGCTTTCCGTCACAGGAGATCAACAGCCCTCTCAAAGCGCGCACGACATCTTACCCCTCAGCTCGCTCACCTTGTCCAGCTTGGTTTTGACCTCCCCTAGGCTCTTGTACTCCTTCTCTGTCAACGAGCGCCTCGCGCCCGCCGCCTTCTTGAACCCAGTGCGCCTGACCCCGGCTCCCGCCAGGGCCAAGAAGACCTCCCCAAAGGCGTTCTCGCGGTCGTTCACCATGTCGTAGACGGACACGGCGGCGTCACCCACGGTCCCGATCAGGCGGAGCAGCGCGCTGGCGCTCACCAGGGCGGGGCCGGCGACCTCGCCCACGACGGGGATGAAGAAGAGCAGGCCGCTAATGAAGCTGACGATGAAGTCCTCGCGCTCGCGCCGGATGATCTCGTCGGCCCTCTCGACGACCTGCTGCATGCTGGCGATGGCCTGCTCGGCCGTGAAGGCCGGGAGCGAGGTGGCGTCGACCACGTCCGAGGGCAGGGTGAGCTCGTCGAAGAGGCCGAACTGCCGTACCGTCTTGATGCGCGCGAGCATGTCGCGCGCCTTGTCGAACGAGTCGCCGATGAGCTTCTTGGGGTTGTAGTTCTCGATCTTGTCGTCGTTGGCGGCGGGGAAGTTGCGGAACCGGATGTGCCTCTCTTCCTCGCACTCCCTGACGTGCTCGCCCGCGTACTGGCAGCCGTTGCCAGGCTTCATAAGCCGCTTGTCGAACCGGATCCAGGACGGGTCGATGCCCCACGTCTCGGCAATATCGGCGTAGAAGCCCGTGGCATTGGTGAGGGTGTAGGTGGTCCGGGGCACGACGGTGTTGCTGATCATAGACTGCTCGAACTCGATTTTGGGGCACTTGTCCATGTCGACCGTCCCCATTCCGCTCTTGCAGCCATCGCCGACGACACAGCCGACGCCACAGGTGGCGTAGTGGCAGTCTTTGCAGCATGTGAGTTGCTTTGTCTCCTGGCACTTGAAGTACTTGTCGACCTTGTCGCTGGCCATGAAGTTGTTGATCTGGTCGGGCACCTGCGCCTTGGCGGATTTCTCGTACTTCTTGAACTTGCCGTCATAGCCGTTGTCGAGCAGTTCCTTGTACTTGACCAGAGCGCCCTCAAAGATAGCAACCTGTATGTCGAGAAGGTACCGCTCGACGCAGTGGGCAGGCACCGAGTCCTTGCGCTCCTCGAGCTGCGCGAGTGTGGTGTAGGTGCCTCCACAGAGTGCCCAATACTTCGAATCGATATACTCGCTCTCGTCGATGTCATCGTCGTCGCGCCCGCTTCCACTGCGAGTCGCGGTCGTCAGCGTCAGAAGGCTTGGGGAAGGGACGAGACAAACTGTGCTGGAAGTTTGTGTTGTCAGACTTACTCCCAGAAACCCTGCAGGTCAACAGCCCAGTCCGTGGTGCCCGCAAACCAATACTGATCGTAGATGTTGGATCGAGTCCACTTCGTATAGTCGTCCATGTACGCTACCCACTCGGTGTCGTTGTAGACCAAGAAATTGGAGCCCTTGGTCTTCCACTGCCTATTGACCCGGCCCGTGGCAATAATCTCCTTGATCTCGGCGTTGGAAATGTAGCCGCTGACCCCCTTACAGCGTCCTGGGGCGGCGTTGGAGGTGCGGTTGTTCCCCTTAAACTGACGGTTCTTCGAGTCGCACCCGGCTTGCTCCATCTTAAAGGACCGGCCGTAGCTAGTCACGCCGACCACAACCTTATCAGATGGGGCGCCCGGGTCGGTGTGTGTAATTACCGTATGTTTGTTGACGTGGGGAGCGTGCCATGTAGGGCCCAAGAGAAGTGTTGTTTTTTCTCTGCCACTGCGTTCCGCCATTGGTACCTAAAGTAGCTGATTCCCTTGCGCTCTTGATTCCGAGCTCAAAGGCTCGCCCGTGGGGTAGACAGACCCTTCTAGTGCCCAAGCCTCCGTGTACTCCTGGTGCATCATGGCGTCCATCTCGGTGGCGGTCATGACCTGACCACCATTGTTCAGATCGATCAGGTACACGTTCTCCGCCGCAGCGCCTAAAAGAATCGTGCTCCTCGACAGCGCCATACCACCCCGTCAAGCTGTCGTCGGCACGGACGACAAAGATTTCCTTGACATCGAGAAAAGCATCCAAATCGTTGACTTCAAAATGGTAAAAGGAATCGTCCGTGTTATCGCGCTCAAACTGGAGGCGCTTGATGAGCGGCGCAGACGGGTGGAAGTGGCGAAACCGGCTTGTCCCGATGGAGATGATGTCCATGTCCCAGTTGACCCAGACATAGCGGCCGTCGGCACCGATCTCGGAAAAGGCCCGCTCGTAAAGCGTTAGGTTCCGGGCTTCGCGGCAGGCCTGGAGTGTTCCTGGCACCGGCGTCGACGAGACGAGGTGCAGATGCGCCTCCTGGCCTGAGCCGCGCCAATCCACGCGGACCTCAACGGTACGGGGCTCGACGGTGGACTGCCAGATGAGAGCGCGGAGCTCAATCGGCAAAAGCGGAAATGAGTGGAAGGTGTCCATGCTGCCGTGACGGCGAAGGAATCCGCTGAACCGAAGCTGACACTGTCAGTCGTCAGGTCTTCGCAGTCATTGACTCGAGACGGAGGGTGCCAAGGCAAAGGAAGGCAAAGGGGAAATCCACCCGTGCATTTCCCCAAGCGCCAAGCGCCAAGCGCTGTTGGGCTCAGGGTTAGACTGCTGGGAAAGGCAAGCTTTGCTCGCCAATAGAGTCCTTTTACGTTATCTCGGCTTGTGACTCAAGCCCGCGCAGGCACCGCGGCCGCCGACCCGGGCGTGACCTTCCGGATTTGCGATGTGCGCTGTTGAATGTTCACTACCTGGTAACTCAGGAACCCGCGGCCCCCAACTGGCCCACTTGTCTTCAGCCAAGCCAATGAGCCCAATGAACCGCCAGGCAGTAACGTGACGGTGGTACCCAGTAAGGGAGGTGATTTTAACCTTCCAAGGTTGTTATACCCAAATCAGGTAGTCCGCCCGTTTGCCGTTGGTTGGCCCCTGTCGCCAAGAGCCCGGACCTGCATGCGGGCCGCGCTAAGTTCCGGACCACCAGCGCCGATCCCGTCGCAAGGTTCTCCGGCAAGTATCTTGCAGTATTGTTGCGGTAGCAATTCAAAGATTGGAACTCAGATTGGGGTCGGAAAAATCAGTAAATGGAGGCAATTTTTTCTCGCCATCGCCAACAACCTCTGGCGACACCGACAAACACCCAGCCTCCCGTCCGCTGCCACACCCCTTCTTCATTTACCATCGCAGTCCTTGTTGAGAACCAAAAGTCAGCAACCATCAATCGCGGCGCTTGCGGCCATGAAAACCTCCATCTCCCTCTCCTTTGCAGCGATCGCCTCCCGATACGTCGCTGCCGACCAGTACCCGCTCCTGCAGTGGGACCCGGCGACCGCGAAAGACTGCGTCGATTGGTACGACAACGCCGGCCAAGGCAGGTCTTGCGAAGAGGTCCGCAACCTTTTCAGCATCACCCCAGAGCAGTTCCACGAGTGGAACCCGTCGGTCGGCCTCGACTGCACGCCATGGAATGACTGGCAGTCGTACTGCATCGTCACCCAGCGGCGACTGGAAACCGACCCGCCGCCGGCGGCAACAACGTCGACAACAAAGGTGACCACAAAAACCACTACGAGCAGCAGCAGCACGCTCGGTCCCTCCCCCACCGCCTGGGCTGAGAGGGGCTGCTACGTCGAGGACCCCAAGCTGCCGCTCCTCGAGCAAAACATCAGCGGAACCGGCGGCGATGCATCCTTGACCATCGGAAAATGCAAGAACAGCTGCTACCTCGCGGCGTACCCCTTTGCCGGCGTGCAGGAGGGCAACCAGTGCTGGTGCGGGACCTACGTAGGCGGCGAGTGGGCGCGGAACCAGTCCGACTGCAACATCCCGTGCACGGGCGACAAGACCGCATTTTGTGGTGGCAAGGGCCTCCTCAACATCTTCCAGGCGCTGGAAAACCAGGTGGTTTCACCGGTGTCGGTTACTCGCTCCGGCACTCTCACCGCCGTCGGGACCGCCATCGCCACCGCTAGCACGGCCAGCTCCGGGGCCATGAGGAACATTGCCATGTTTGTTTGAAAAATGGAATCAGTGGATGTCAATGGTGGTTTTGGTCTTGCTGTAAATATGCTCCATTACGGCGGTTCTGGTAAATTTATTGGGGAGTAACCTTGGATAAAACTGAACCGGCATCTTATCGACAAGTTAAGGACGAGCCTGTGTGACCGTGGCGCAGCAGCTGAGCCTCAACCCCCGGTCACAGAATGCCGGCCACATGCAGTAGGCTCAAATTTGCCAACGTGGTTGGGCAGGAGCTTCGAGGCAGACTCGAGCATGTCGCCAAGCAGAAAGACAACAACCCGCCCTAGCGGAGGCCGCGCCGCCACATGCCAATCTCGCCCCGACCAGCGCCCACCGGAGCCTCTAACGCGCCACGGGCAGTACCCCCACCGCCAGGAAAGCCGCCTGCGCCTAGCTCATCATGACCGATTGTTTTTTCGGGTGCCCCCAAGCCGCCGCAGGCAGCTCCTGCGGCAGGGACGCCGACACCGGCCATCAGCAGCCAGCGCCTTGCGATTCCACACGCCCGGCAAGGCCCTCCGAGTCCAACTAGTACCCAGGCGTCACACAAAGCGAAGCCCCCCCAGCCACAGGCACAACCGCGGGCAAAGCCACAGGTACAGGCACGCAAGTTGCCTCCGGGCGGCAAGCCTCCCGAAGCTTCGCAGTCACGTCCTGGCCCTGCGAGTACCTCCAAGCCAACAGCGACGCCCCTACAGTGTCTGCAACTGCCTATCCGATCCGGTCAACCCCAATTTAGTGCGGTGACAAAACCAAAGTCGCAGCAAGGGCCTACGAGGTCGATGTAGGAGGTGGTTTAGAGCCTCAGATAGAGCGCTAGTTCTTTAGAGGAGAAGAAGAATATCAAGTGGCCTTTAGTATTGGTATATTTCCCTTCGTTTTGCTTTTATTTCTCTCCTTTATTTTCTTCGTTCCCTTTTTCTTCTGCTTCTTCTTTTCCCTCTTATTTTCAGCGCCAGATTTTCGTACCTTCTTCGGTGTTAACGGCCCGGGCTTTGCCCAGCGTCCGCCTGATCTTCGTGAAGCGCCCGCCCCGGGCCCCCAGTTCTGACGAGTCGGCAACTTGCCCTAAAAAAGAACCTGAGCTCCAAGTCCGGAAACACGTTTTCGCCCTCCCAGTGATAACGACGGCTTCTAGTCTTCGTTGTTGTTCGGAGGGTGCGGTTTTCTGTTCTCATAGCTACCAGTCTTGCCCCCTTCTAAGCAGCCAGGCAACTCTTAGGCGCAAAACTAATGCGATGGTCTTGGTGGCACAAGTCGAGTTTGGGCGTTTATCTTGCTCAGAGATTCTACCTGTCTCGAAAATCATGGCGTCACGGCTGAGTCGTGCACTGACGAAGGTAGCTTTCTGAAACCCCGGACCGGAGCGTGCAACAGCCCGTTTAACCTTCTAACACGGCTCGCCAAGCGACACGTCGATCTTGACAAGTGGGCCAACCAAAAGCGTGGCTTATGCCCCTTGCATGAACATCCAGGACAACCTTCCCGACAACGACGGCACGAGGCTCGTCCTTGGATGCCGCTAGGGGACTCGCGGGTTGTACAAAAGATCAAGGGCCCTTGCTCCGATCGCATCGCAAGAGGAAAGTCCAGTCGTTGATCGATTCTTGTCTTTCGTCATTCATTTGCTTCCATTCGCTCTTTTGCACAAAATTTCGCAATAATGGCTACCTCGCGCCTCTCCTTCCTCCTTTCTTTGGTGTCTTTGGTGGCTGCGCAGAACTGCACACTTCAATTCGATGGTCGGGTTCCAGCTGACCTTGCCGCCCTCGACTTTGATGCGCCCAATGACATTTTCAGCGAAAGCTTCGTCATCGGTCAGGGGCTTACCTTCAGCCAAGCTCTGCGCCTGCTGCCAGTGGGTGCTGGGTCCTTGGTTCGTTTAGACCCCTTTTTCCACTGATATGCACGCCCGCTCATGCGGTCGCCAGTTTGATCTCGACGCTGGCGCAGAACCAGTCGAGGTCCTCATCAGCGACAACTCCATCTTCAATGACCAAGTCGGATTCCGCCGCGCCGAACTCATCCCTGTGAGCAACAATGGCGCAGACGCGAGCACCCAAGGCGTCAAGACGCTCCACTTCAGCGTCCTTAAGGATGTTGTGCGCCCGCTGAACCTCTCCCACGAGTACCAGCTGGCATTTCTCGAGAGCCAGGACTTCAGCACAAACCAGTTTGTTCTCAAGACCGGAACGATCCTTGGGCAAAACACCGCAGACCCGGACACGCTCCAGCTCTTTGGCAACCTCAACGACGGCCAACTGCTGTTTAGCACAGCGTTCACCCCTGGCACTTTCCACAACTTTGCCCTGCAACTTGACTTCAACGCATTGTATGAAGCTTTTGCCTTTTAACCACGGCATTTGATGTAAGACGCTGACCAAACGATAGGACGACCCAAGTGTTCTTTTCCCGAGGCGAAGATGCCCTCGTGTCTGTGACCGACGTCCTCCAGAACGATGTCAGCGGCCAAGGCCAGTTCCACTTTGGAGTCCTCAAGAAGCCCGTTGGCGGCGTCGGCGACATCACCAAGAACGGTTTCCAGCCAGCTGGGATCAACGAGGGCATAATCTATGGGGGCATCTTCCAGGAGGACAGCGCTGATGGCTGCATCAGCTTGACGCCATGAGATGCCTTGTTTCATCTTCCCGTGGAGAGCGGAAAATGGGCTACATAATGTCTTTTATTGTCAGTAGTGTAATGTACAGTACCTTCTCTATTGTCTCTATTCTCCTGTGACATTGTGCCAACATTGGTGCTGCTCTCAGGCTGGTCGGTGCAAAGTTGCAATCCATGTCAAGCAAGAGCTTTGGGGTCACATCAGCAACAGTTGGGCTGCGAGATCATCCCGCACATGGATTCCCTTTGGGGCTTTGCTCTTAAAGAATAAGGCCAATTCTCCATGTGCTTGGTTTAGGTGCATTCAAGGTTGGGCTTTCAGTGCACGTGAGTCAAAACTTGATGCAAAACATATTCTCCTTCCTCGACGCAGCCCCAGGGCCATCTACCTCTACGCTGCAGCTCCCTCTACCTTCCGGTCCGGAAAGTAATCCCACGCCCCCTCCACACCCCCCCTTCGCACCCAACGGACCAT
>Ga0247824_10001927_pt1 | contig 11576 bp, 11 predicted proteins | sample 13C_PalmiticAcid_FD_194412 | JGI IMG/M metagenome (GOLD analysis project Ga0247824, IMG submission 194412) | Soil microbial communities from agricultural site in Penn Yan, New York, United States - 13C_PalmiticAcid_Day48 | ecosystem: Environmental > Terrestrial > Soil > Agricultural land...
AAGATAAACCAGGCATGGGAGGGGAAAAAAAAAGCAAAGAAGAGTGTGAGAACCAAACTGGAAGAAAAGCAGATAGCCCGTCGATTGTCAGGTGATCATCCACGGGGGGACGAAACGCCGCCCGTTCATGACAAGCTGATATGACATGTGGGAGGATATGAAATTAGAGAGCCTCAAGTCCAGAGGAAGGTGGTGGGGTTCAAAGCAACAGGGTGGACTTGAGAAGATGGAGATATGGTCAGCAAAACTCTTTTGTATGAAAGCATTCGAATCAACGTACACTCGAGCAAGATGAACGGTGGCAAGAGAAAGCGGACAGGAATGCAAGAAACACCCGAGCGAGCGAGAGAAGACGAGATCACGCGTGTATGCAGCAAGCAGCCTGAAGGAGATCTCAAGAACGATGAGGAGAGGAGGAAGGGGAGGAGGAAGGGAGAGGGAGGAAAGGATATGGCAAGTTGGGGGGCAAAAAAAAAAGAGTGAGTGAAGGAAAAAGAGAAGGAGGGGGAATCGGAAGTCTGGAAGTGGTCATTGGTGCATGTGCTGCACCGGAGGACCTTCCAGATCGTTTGCAGCCCTCTTGCAGCTCCTTCGCTCTCTGCTGAAGAACGTGTGCTGTCAACCGCGAATCTCGCACAATGGTGGCCCAATGTCCTTGATGATTACGCCCAGCCCTTCCTCAACAGGTCACAGTTGGCATTCTTTCTCGTCTTTACTTCCGCGGCGAGAACACCCACGCTGTTGCCACTCACTTTTCGCGGAATGTTAAAATGGGCCTTTGGCCTCACTTTCTTGTCTTTCATCCGCCTTCCTTCCCCAAGGAAGCACCCGCTCAGGAAGCTCCTCCCTTCCTCTTTTTTCCAGAGGAAGCTTTTCTTTCCTGCCTTCCCTCCTACCCTCTTGCCTTCCTTCTTGACCTCCTCCTTGACTTCCTCCATCCTACCTTCCCACCTTCCAACCCCCCTCCTTGCAACCTTGCAACCTTGCTCTTTGCTACAAGCCGGCACTCTTGGTTAGGAAGAATCGCATAATCACAAGTTTGCTTGTTGCCTAATGCGTTGTCTGCATCTGATACTAAGCTTCCCTTGGACCATACTCTTCATGATTAGGCCAAGGATCGTCCGTCACGGCACCGCTCGAGATGACTACGGGACCTTCCGGTAAGATCACCTTTGGCATTGTAATAGGAGTCATCACCAACTTCAGATACTCATCCTCGTCGTTCCACAACCCCTTCAACATGTCTAGACCATCACCTCTTCCCACTCAACTCTGCTTTATGCTCCTCGCGATGGGGCGTAGAGTTGAGTGGGAAGGGTGATCTCAAGCACCGTCCCCCAAGTTTCGATATGCGTGTCCGCCAGCACGCTAACAAGTGTCGTTTCGCGAGGTAAGCTCGCATAGTCAAAGTCGCTGTGATAGTTCAACTGATCACTTTTGCCTAACTGATCACGTAATTTGGGCCACCATTGTGCTAGAAACGTCGACCGCCCATGCCATCTCGTCTGACAACCTCAACCTGGTATTCTTTTGCCAGCGAATCTTGCCAGCGGGACGATCAGTCGTTCGTCTTTGCTTCCAATGCCAAGGCTCTATCAGTTGAAACTTCCGATGCGATCAATCAGCTCTTGACCACCTTGAAATCCCAATCCTTTCCAGCTTTCTTGGACTCTTGGCTTCCGTGTCTATCCACTCTGCTTCCATCTTCATTCCAACCATGGCAGTTTGCGGAGACCACCTCGTGCCAATACTCCTCAACACAACGGACTTCAGCAAGTACGACATCGTGTTTGAGAACAAGCTCGTAGCCCTGTACAAAGTCACATACAAAGAACTCGTGCCGGGATCCCACACGCATGGCACCGGTTGGGACGACGATGCGTACTTCCACGGTACTGGCCACTGCGGCTGCTTGGCTACCAGGATCAAAAACGCAGACAACAACAAGATCTCATCCCATGCCTGGTGTGGGAACCAAAACTGTGCAACTCAAGGGATTCTGAACCATGGAAACCTGCTCAGCAAATGTCCAAGTGGAGGTACAGTGTCCGTCTGCGCGTCGCACAATACACGAAGATGATCTTGGCATTCACTCAAATTGCCTAGCCCTTTGTCCATTTGACTTCTTCCTTGCCCACCAGGCCACTACTTCTCATCATGCCTCCAAGTTCCGAAGCAGTTCGCTATAAACAGATCCAGTGGCCACGATCTTCTTTCTATCTTTGTGTGCAAGGCTCGGAATGTAGTTCGCGCCACTTCAGGCGAAGCTATCCATTATGTCCAGAGAGATGCCGTGAGTTCTTTTTTCGTGGTTACTTGTCTTTCAAAGAGCGATGTCAGATGAACGTTGCAAAACATGCTAACACAACTGGACCGTTGCTTTGTCGTAGGACATCCTTCCGTACTATCTGGCTATTGTTCGCCGATAAAGTGCAGCCTTGCCTTCCTTCCGGCGCGTAGAATACTTCTACTTGCCGAGTTACACTCACCGAAGTACCGTAGTCTTCACGTTGTCTAGTCCATGGATGAATGAAGGCTGTAACAAAGTCCACATATGACGATCGGGGCGTGAGGAATAGAGTGTCTTCAGTGCACCGTTAGCTTTCTCGGCAGCCTGGTTCACTCCTGGATGGTGGAAGCTGTGTCTGCCGAATGACATGTGATCGCACAGGTCTGAACTTTGTGGTCTGAGCGCCCGACGGTTTTGAACTTTCTCCTCACTCTCTCCCAGCCCTTCCCGCTCCTCCCTCATGACCTCCCTCCGCTTTGCAGATGATTCGGGGTAAATCGCCACACTCCGCCTTTCTCATTCGGTTCCGAGATCCTGGCCTCATCTCAAACCACCTTCTCTCCGCTCGCTCTAGGTCCAAAACGGAGCTGGAGACATCAACGGTCAGGCTGTTGTCAACTTCACAGGAGCTACCTTACTCTTGCGCACCTACCGACTCTTGCTCACTTTCTCGCCATCAACTGGTCGTCGGTCCAGGTCCTTCATTGTTGGCCATATCGTCTGTTCAGGGGTAACATGGGGTGGGGACACCGGGCATCGCGCCGATCTAGAGTCTGTAGCAGGCGTTTGACTCGCACTTTTCAAAGGATCCAACTCGGGGCTGGAGTCGCCTCCCCATTCGTCAACATCATACTCGGTTGCGTTGTATATCGATGGGACAACTTCCGATTCCTCCATCGCCACCGACGAGCTCAGTATTCATCTGCTGGAGCGGATACTGGACGGGCCGTCCTGCACCTCCAAGACAGTTGGGTATCAAGGCCGACTCCTTCGGTACCTGTCCAGAAATCTATACAAAACGCGAGAGAACATTAACTCCAGTAGTTACGTCGGATTGATTCCTATCGCCTCAAAAACCCGTGATCTCCACAGCCTCCGAAAGTCGACTCTGGGAGAACATGACTGTCGAGTCCAGGCTACGTACGGAATGTCCGACTGCGGTCCTTCAGTTAAAGTACAAAACGGATAGAACGGGTGGGGCAAACCATGATCTGATTGCGTCCAGTGGTTATACGACATGATAAGCCGAGGATTTCAACATGAGACAGAAGGACTACCAAGAACGACCAAGACGCGTAATGGAAGTAGATCGACTTGCGAAATAGCGCAACCGACTCCAAGGATCCAGAAACACTAACCAGGTGAGTCAAAGGCATGGCATTTCTGCGGGAGTGCTTTTTCCACGGTAACCGCTACCTTATCATTGTCAGGATAACTCTTCCCGACTTGCCCTCTTCGACCTGGACCTGCGCATAGGAGTCCTGCAGGCCTGGATGTGCAAAGGAAACCGACATCTTCCTGGCTACTGAGAATTTACATGGTAGTCTTGGGTGTCTGAGTTATGGAGCTTGCGGTAACTGTGAAGATTCACTCCAAGGTAATGGCAATTACTACACGGGATAACAGATGGACATATGTACATGATGTACACGTCGTGTGTATTTACTGTTCTTCAACATCCTTACGTCTAGAACAAAGTACAAAGTGCGGTACGCATGTTGTCCAAATCATGGATTTTTCTCCCGTCTAATTGACAAACCGAGTGAAAGAGGACCTTGATGTCATGAACCAAACGGGTCCGAGGCTGCAACTCTTTTGCCCAACTCAAACATCAATGGAACAATGGAACACTCATGCCCTTGATCGACAATACGGGAAAATTCATCGGCTTTCCCACCCGAGGCACGCCCTTCAAAATGGGCGAATAGCATAACGCAAGTTTGCGGAGCATCATGCTATAATGGGCATGGTTGACGAATACTACATACACGACAACTAGGACTATTCACCGTGTTCACCTTGCACATTATCAGAGCTTTCCTACAGCAAGGCGAAGCCAACATATATATATACATCGACGATATTTATTGATGACCTCTCTTTGAGTCAAGAGACACACATTCTCGGGGAGAATGGGCAAACTGGCATTGTGACCAAATCTAACTTTTTTGCCCCCTGCAGGTGGATTTGAGAGCAGTCTCCCTGACATGCATGGCGAAGCAAAAATCTTCAATTGGTTCAACTCCATTTACTACATTCTCACCCTCAACGGGAAAACTGTCCAGAAGAAACGTGTCTCTAGATCGACAAGAGTCTCTCAGCTTTAAGCACGACAAGGCGGTTTCTGCATCCGGAAGATCGAGATTCTAATGGCTGTGCATGGTTTATCTTTGATGCGGCTTGACGAGAGGGAAATGCAACACAACTATATTCAATACCTTCGAGGATACAGTGGATGAGATATCGCTTATCGGCAATTTTGGCGAATGACCCCCAACATTATAAGGAACACTCCCAATACATACAATGCAGAATCGTGCAGCTACATGTAGACCCGAGACTTTAAGATCTCCTATGTCAGGACTACCATATCTACAGGGTCTATCCTGGTGAGGGTGGGATATTTAGTATATACAAATATACGCGAGCAGGATGCGGTTGAGTGGAACCAGCATATGGGACGGGAAATCTGACAGGATAGGAGAACGGGGGAGTCGGAGCGCGTCTTGTGTAACGGTACACAACTGCTTCGCCTTCAAGCAGCGCCCCGCCGTCAGTCATGGGTGCTCGCTCCATCTTTCCACATTCCATTCATCTAGACTCATCGCCCGACTGCAGGATTTTGAGCCAATGTTCAGCCCGAAAGGTGAAGTCAAATCAGATATCATTGACTTGCCAACGGCCCCTACGACCACACGGAACTTACGGCTGGAAGCATGGCCCACTACAAGTTGTCGATTTGTCTATTTGTTGTCTGTTTGGCAATGTTGGACTCGATGATCTCCCCTTGTAACGGGAGCTATTCTTCTGGATATCGAGGATGCAATACCGTATTACCCGTTTTGGAGCTCTTCAAAGCCCATGTTGAGTCCTGACAAGATATTATCCGGAGTTTCCGAACAATTTGACTCAGCTACTCACGATGGTACACAAGGATCTTGTTCCCCTGAAATATCGAGCCTAACGACTGGAACCTTGGGTTCTACTTTCACGAAACCAGTCATTGTGGGTGTCTGGACAACCAGTTGGAAGAAGGATCCCACGAATGATTAAGGTTCAAGGTTGGTGTAACAAGATCTGCGCAATGATATTGAGGCGGTAGCCTGTTCGTCCAAGGACCACTACGCCTCATCCTCTCTTCAGCCTGGTGGTAGCCACTGCCATTCGGTCGGATATTACAGGTGTTCAGGAGTCACTAGCATATCCATGATGCCTATTTTTCTCGCGACGCCAATGCGGTAAGTAGGCGCAACATCCCCCAACATCCCTAAGCGGACGATCCTCGTCCTTTGCTCGCTATCGATACAAGTGATTTGCCAAACAGACTATATCGATGGAAATGGAACTACTTGTATCTTGCCAATAGTTTGGCACTAGGAAGTGGGTAGCACCAACCGCTATCTTTGTTCAGGCTCCGATGACCCAGATGGTCGGAATAAACCTCAGTTCCATAAGCTCGTACAAGACTACTCGAAGAGCCTCCAGAAAGCAGCTGATGGTAACATTGAGGTTATGGCGATCAATGGACAGTGCGTGGGTGGTGATCATCCGACACTCCAAGCTTCATCAACGAAGAGCTTACTCAAGATCAATTCCGAGCATGTGGTTTAGAGCTGCATTGTGAGGCGTTCCAACTGGAGATCAGCCCACCTTTTGCTTTCTGGTTTTGTGCAGACTAGGTGCAGCCCCCATTTCAACTGCTTAGCAGATGATTTCCTTTGCCACGCAGTTACTTCCTAGGGTTCGCTACTTGTGTGGATTTGGCATGGAACCACAGCCAGCGACAACAGTTCAGGAGACGACGGTTCAGGAGACAACGGCTCAGGAAACGACGGTTCAGGAGACAACGGTTCAGGAAACGACAACCGTCAAGGGGGTTGAAATCCAGCCGCAGGCTTCAACAACTCCAGAGTACAAGTCTTACAACAGCAAGTTGGGTGGCAAGCTGGTGAAGCTTTACAAGATCACTTATGAGGAGAACACCCCAAACGGGAGTAGAACTTCTGGGTGGAGCCAGGCTATCTACTTCCACGGCACCGGTCACTGTGGCTGTGTGGATACGCGAGCAACGACAAGTGGCCTAAGGAAGATCAAAACCCGGAACTGGTGCCGAAACAAACGCTGCGCGACAAGAGGAATCTTGAATCACGGACACCTCCTACACCGTAGTCCAGGAGGTAAGAATAACAATTTGTCCGTTACTACCACGCATCGACTGTGCCACTCATCGCCGTTTTTCTGTGAACGGACTTTCAAGGGCACTTTTTTTCCCCAAATGCTTCAACTGCCTGGGGCTACGCTGCAAACAAGTCTGCGCCTCACAAGCATCTGCCGTTGTTCATCTGCAAGGTGGTGAGAGGATCTTTCCATCATGGCGATATTTGCGCAGTGCAGGACGACTCTGTAAAGCTACTTCCGTTTTTGAAACAAAGAGCCAGACTTGGTATTGAAACAAGTCCCTCAAGTTCGTAAAACTAACCAAACCCATCTACAGCATATTCGACCACACTTTCTAGCGATCGTTCGGCCCTGAGCCGAGAGTTCGGTCTAACCTCTCTTTCGCCCGGGTGCCAAGCACCGTTCCTGCATCGGGCTCCTCTGATGCAAAGTGCAGTAACCTGCTCATGATGTGATATCACTTCTTCTCAACGTTCCATCCACAATCCAATGAAAAGAATCCAGAACGATTGTGGCATCAGATTCACGCGGAAGTTCATGTGGGTGCACTTGAAGTTCATGTGGTATATTGCAAAAGGTAATAAGCCAAATCACAGGGAAATAGGGCTCACAATCATCAGCATCAGCATCATGAGCATCATCACGCTGAACCTGTTACTAGTTACATGAGGTCCTACGTGCAGTATCCTTGACATCGGACATCGGATATTTTTACACAGATCTCAACCACGAAACTTGGTGTCATTTCAGGGTCTTCCATCTTGGAAGATGTCATCCAGTCGATGTTGGATAAATTTCCGCGGGTGCCGAGTTGATTTCTCCGATGATGGCCTTTGGCATCCGTGCTTTGCACGGTCCTCCCCACGGTCCTGACCAAAGGCCTGCTCACGGGATTGAGTGGAACGCTTACCCTTCTTCGCCTCAAAACACAGCAAGGACATAAGGACATTTTGTCCTTTTATTGGGAAAAACGACCTCTTCGCCGCTTCGCCAACTATGTGAATTGAACGCGAATACCATGGTTGTTTTTTGGGACAATAGGATAGATTGAGACGTAATTGCTCTATCGGGAAGTGGGACGGTATACAAGCCGATGAGAGTCTCTTCCGTCGTTTACCGCTGCTGTCAGGATCCTTCAGGGGTGTAGGTATTATGCTGCTTAGGCTAGCCACACACCCCCGGCCTTCCAGACCTCTGAAGGTCTTTGAACAGAGAGCCATGAGTCGGTTCACATTGTTCTGTGGAGGCGATGAAGCGATAATTCGCAAAAAAAAAAAAACGTTCGTGTGGATAGAGAAGGCTCAGTCGGGATCCGTCGAAAGCATTTCTTCAAAAGCAATTTTTTTGGGGTGCGTGGTACAAAATCATGTTGAATGGAAGCACTGCCAACTACCCAAACGCTTACAGCACAACTCCAGAGCTTGCTTCACTGCGTCAGACTGATCCATGAACAGGTCAGATGTTCTACAACCTCCGCTCGTGTAGAGCTGTTCCAAACTCCAGAACTATCCGTCATGATGTACTTTCATTCAACTCAGCACGCGTCCTTCCAGACAGTATATTCGTGTGCAGTATACCATTTCATGCAAGAGAACCTTGTTTCCTATTATCCTTATGTGGAAGTACAGAATATGGCGAAGCATTCTTCTACTTATAGCCTACTATCACCCTCCTCTCTCCTTGTCTTTGAATCGTTTTCGGTCACTACACAACACATTCTGGATGAAGCCCGCGGGAATCCACACTCCACTCTCCTTCTAAGAAACCCTCTCCCGCGCCACTCAAAGCCACTTGACGTCAAGGGCCATACGTTTGATCCGAGAACAGCAAGACTGTTCTTTGTGTCCGCTGAATTCATAGTCAGCGTTTTCATCGGGTCGCTCCCTCCCCAATCTTTCTCCATTATGAGCACCTCACTCCTCCCCTCCCACCATAGTAGATCACAAGTAGTGTCGTCTGATCATTCCACTTCAAGGGAGAGAGAACTCCGCAACAACCTTACTCCCGTTGGGCGCTGTCCTCCAGAAGTCCACAAAGATATTGTGCAGTATGTTGCGAACGATCCACAAGCCCTCAAGAACCTTGCACATAGTTGCACAGCCTTCAGTCGTGTTATAACCTCTCGGGACTGGTTCAGGTGTTACCAGAGCTCTAATCCAACATGGTCTATTGGATGTCGGTTCGAGGAGCGGCCAGACGCCGAATTTTCATCATGGAAACGATACAGCCTTCTGAGCCTTGGGATGCAACGGAGGCTGAATGCACCCCTCCCACCCCTACCAGACGATGATGCGGAAGAGCCAGCATCAGCATTATCACATACATCAGGAGTACCAGATACGACAGCAGCAGCAGCAACAACCACTGCCGATTGGACACCTTTGGACGCAGGACGAGCTATTTCTGGACCAACGGGGAAAAAGCAGCGAGTATGTCCTAGATTACTGTTGGACAATGCCATGCGCTTCAACTCGGACCGTGCAACAAAGGAGGCTGGTTATCGACGTATTGGATCTCCTGCTTACTACACTGATTACGAATCCAACACCATCATTGCGGCATCCGTTGTAACTCGACCAACTGAAGGTGATACCAAGGACGGGGCTTGGCTGAAAGATCGCCAGATTATGTTCTATGGTCTTCCTGACTTGAGTAATCCGATTGCGATTTGCGGGAGTGAATGCTGGACGGAAACAAGCAATGGAAGGAATTGGAATGATCCCGTCCCTGTGGATGAACTGCAAGTTATGCAAGTCGCCGAAGTCCGACACTTCCCAAATATCAGGAAGAATGGGGCGATGCGAGTGCTACTGGTCCTTGCATTCGGTAAAGGATACGACTCGGAGGATGTGTTGGAAGCACAGATCTTGGACATCTGGAGAATCGTTCGAGTGGTCGAGGTTTGGCTTCCTGTTGATGCCCCGGCATCTCCTCCGTCCAGTCCCTCTCGGTCGCTCTCTTCTTTCATCTCCTCGATCTGGCCCTCCTCTCCAGGAACTCCCAATGCCGCAGTCGAATCCAAGGCTGAGCCTACCATCCTCAAGCCCCTGGGACCTAACCCTAACCCTTGGTCAAAGTGGTCGACCATGACAGATGAAGAGCGATCGGTGACCTCAGCCCAGGGCTTGGTGAGGCTTGAAAAAGGGCGCTGTGAAACGATTGCACCTAGCCAACACAACATCCTTTTCCGCGGCAGAGTCGTTAAGCTGTATACGTCGACAATTCCCAAAATAGCGCAGGATAACAATGGCGTCCCAGCACAGACGGAGGAGGAGACGGTCGACTGTATCACCCTCTTTGGTCTCGAGTATTCCGATTCTTCCGCGGCTTTGATCATCAAGAAGATTTTGTTTGTTGACAAGGCCAGAGGCGATGCGTCATGGTCCAAGAGGATGGTCAGCCGTGGAGTGAGTTGTATGACGCTCTTCCCTCCTCACAGCAACTATGGGAGAATGATGATCATGGTCAACAAACACGGTAGAGGGATGATATGGGACTGGGTAAAAGAGAAACAGGTAGCACAGCTGCATCTGCCTGTCGATGAGAGTCCCCCTCCCCAGCCATCATCATCCACCGAACCAGCAGCACCGAACGACACTGGTTCTACTAGCTCTACCTCCGGCTCTGGAGACTCTAATAATCCTGCCGAGCCGGATGCCAATGCTTCTACCGATTCTCCTGCCGCTGTTCCTGCTGAGCAGACAGCCCCAGAAGCAGCCGAAACGGTTCCTGTCCGGGGTGACGTTTTCTACTGGGGCGTTCAAGTCAGCTGGACTGTCGAGGCTCAGGCCCCACCCCGTGTTGATCGAAAAGTGCAATGTTCCTTCAGGATCGTGACCTTGGCGGATGGAGAGGATAACCAGTCGGAATCCTGCTGGTGGCACGTTGATAGCTCTATACTTGGAGAGCCCGAGGCGACTCTGGAAGCACCGCCACTGAAGAAGGCTGCCCCTCCATCGACAACAGCGAGCCATTCACGTTCATCCACCTTGACATCATCCCCGTCCCCGTCCCCATTTCCACAATCATCCTCATCCTCAATATCAGGATCAGCACCAGCATCAACACCATCAACATTGTCGACTGTGTCTACAACATCCTCATCAGCGCCATCCACGCAGGCGACGAATGGCCCACTATATGCGATTTCACAGCGATTCGTAAGCGGTACGTTGGGATATTGTCTACCTGAACAGCTGGCGGCGTATGGAGATGAAGATGGGAAACCAGTGCATACGATTGCCTATGTTGTTTGGAATCATTACCGTATCGGGTTGACGACGAGACTGGGGTTGACCATACACGACATCGAGCGTACCGGAAAGGACGACTCGAGTGGTATTGATCAGCAATGGATCACATTTATGGACAATGATCCTTCAGAAGATATCCAGGATAATCCTTTAGTGGATATTGCGATCGTTGGGGACAACTTGTTAATCACTCGGCGGCATGGACACATGGTAGTACCCCTCCATGGGCGAAGCTTTTAAAAGAAAGAAAAAAAAAAGTTAAAAACCCCAATCCAGGCCCACTCTTGTTCAGTTATCATGACCATCCTACATAGAATACTGCCATTTGCATTTAATAGACAGCCTGTCATAGCATCGTCGTGGCAGGCACTAATACTAGACAAAAAAAAAAGAGTATGTGGTTCATCTCTATTAGCTGGAGGATCGGTGAGGAACAAGAGAGAAGGTAAGGAAACGAGATGGTGAGAGCATTAGATCAAAGGACCGTTCCTGCATCGCTACGAGAGCCATTCTATTATGATGGGAGGGAGAGGGGGACTTAACGTTCGGTGTGAAAGAGAGGGATGTTGTGATATGAATATGAGAGCAGCGATTGCGAGCAGAGACATGTTGTGGAAGCATGTGTAGGGTAGGGG
>Ga0247824_10001928_pt1 | contig 11572 bp, 8 predicted proteins | sample 13C_PalmiticAcid_FD_194412 | JGI IMG/M metagenome (GOLD analysis project Ga0247824, IMG submission 194412) | Soil microbial communities from agricultural site in Penn Yan, New York, United States - 13C_PalmiticAcid_Day48 | ecosystem: Environmental > Terrestrial > Soil > Agricultural land...
GGGAGGAGGAGGGGGGCAACTTATTCCTCGCGAGCAGTTGCGTATCCAGTCGTGGCCAAGTTCCTCTCCAGATGATCCAAGATGAAGGGGTACACGTCCTGGTAAGCCTTCTCGCCCACAATGCAATCCAAGTGACCGTAGCCAGGGATCACCTCTCTCCTGTAGATGCTCTTGTAATCATACGTCATGTTGGTCATTGGCAACAGGTCCCGAAGCTGTTCCACCGTCTTGAGTGTCGACTCGGGGATAAACACTTGGTTCTTGGCACCGTGAATCAACAACACTGGCAGGTTCTCAAACACCCTTCTCAGGTTCTCTTCTGTCACCAGATCCTTGCCATCCACATCCATCAAGGTCTGCTTCTTGGTCCATGCCGTCACCAATCCTCGGAGCGACTCGAGGTTGATCGATCCCATGATACTATCCAAGTTGTCATGCAGGTTCTTGGACAACTTGTCATGTTCCCAGAGCAATCCATAGCAGAACGAAGAACGGTGGCACACAGCGTTGTTGCAGTACTCTTGATGAGGCATGGGCATGAAGCGCAACAGATTGTCCACCGCCCGATCCAACAACGTTGTCTTGTACCCACCTGGCTTGGCAGGATAAGGGTCGACACTGCCGCCGCCACTGCTTGCAGGAGGAGGAGACGCTGCTGCTGCTGCTGTTGCTGCTGCTGCTGATTCATGGGGATTCTCTTTCTCGGCACTCGGCGAGGCTCTGGGCGAGGAACTGGGCGAGGATGGTGAATGCGTCACAAGACCAAACTCTTCCTGTCGCAGCACATTCTCGAACAAGGGGACCAATTGCAATCCTTGCTTGATCTTGTTCGCGGTCGTGAGCAAGGGACGCGTCGCCACCTGTGAACTCACCAAGGAGCCAACACCTTCCACATCGCCATTCAACATGCCTGCCCACAACGTCAAAGAGCCCACACAGTGAGCCACCACCTGAATGTTCTTGACTCCCGTTTCCTTCAAGATAATCTTGATCGCCGCTGCGTGGTCGCGTGCTCCGCCATAGATAGGGGACTGACGATGCGTGTCCTTGACAAGGAATGACATGCGCCAGTCGGACAGCCACACATCATAGTCGTTCGCCAAGAGATAGTCGCACAAGTTGTGAGGGATCAAATCCGTTGCGAAAATACCAGAGCTGACCGAGGCACCATGCAACTACAAGTCATTTTGGAGACCAGAAGCAAGCAAGTAAGCAGTGTTAGCGAGAACGATCCAGTCTATTCAAAAAATAAAAAACGGACAACTCCACTGTCGAGCAATTTTTTTTTTTCCCGTTTTTGCTCTGCTAAAAAGAGACAACTCACCAAAAGAACGGGTCCCTTCTTGCCCTTGTAACGTGTCAAGAGAGTAGTGTAGCCATCCGATGCAACAACATCAAAGGTTTGGGGCGTTGGGCGCTCACGAGGATAAGTCTTGCGGTTGGGCGTGTCCTCTGGGTACTGGAGATTCTTCAAGAAGGGCAAGTATGTCTTCACTTTGGCTTCAAACGCCGAGACTCCAAACTGCTTGATGGCCTTCAGATTAGCTGTGACACTTGTACTGTCTCCCTAATATCCATTTCCACAATCAAATCCAACAAATGCACTGGTCAATCACCGAGCGGGGAAACAAACAAACAAACAAACAAAGCATTGACAACCAAAAAAGGTTGGTACACTTACACGCAACGCCGAGATTTGGCTGAAAAAGTCGCCGTCGTGCTCACCCAGCTTGCCGCGTCCAACCACCTTTTCGACACCATCCTCCTTCTTGTACACGGTCACATTCACATACGATGGCTTGATCCAGCCCTCCAGGATATCGCCCGCTATAATGGGTTTACGACCCTCGAAACGGTATCTTTCGCCTGACGCGCAGAGCAAGATCATCTTGTAGAGGATAGCACACTCGTCCGCTGGATCTTCGTCCGAGCCCGTGTAAATGGTGAACACCCCTGATTCGATCATCATGGGTTCCTCGGACAGAGCTCTGCAGGACACTGTGCCAACAATTCGAGCCTGGTGATCTGTTCTCTTCAAGAATTCTTCGATAGGTCCAGTGGAGAGATCGATCGTCATGTTCATGGTCGATCCAGCAGCTCTGGCCTGGTTGTCTGCAGTGTCAAAATCCTCTGTCAGAATGACAGTCGAGAAATGACCCATGAGCATCTCCGTGAAACTGACGCCTGCCTTCTTCTTTGAATCCTCCTGCTCCGATGACTTGCCCCATGGCGAAAAAATAGAGGGGAGAGCCCGTTTAGGCTTGGATTCCGTCTCATCGTCCGAGCTCGAATCATCATCATCCGGGAATGGCTTCGAAACGATAATGCCGCGGACTGCACCATCCGCCTGGGCCACCTCGCGAAGGGATGCCTTGGTGAGTGTCTGTGCCCATGCATTGGCCTCTGGATTGTTTTCCGCCTCATTGTATGGAATAGGGAACTGAGGCTTCTTGTAATCGATGGGGGTCAATGTGGGCTCGTACTTGATGGTCCAGCCACGGTCGCGCGCAAGAAGTGTGCAGGCACGCTCAGCCAGGGCAGAGATGGCCAAAAAGGGGTTCACACCCAAGGACATGGGCATCACAGCACCGTCCATGACATAGAGTCCCTCGTACACCTCGTCACCCTGACCAGTAAAGACTTGGCACTTGTGGTTGATCACACCTGCAGCTCCATTGCGCCCAATGCTGCATCCTCCGATAGGGTGAACAGTGATAACAGCCTCGTCTGTAGCAGCCGTCAACGGATCGCGGACATAGGTTCCTCGAACAGCCTCGGCCAATGGTTCCAAGAGTTTGTCCAATCGCGAAAAGTTACGGCTAGAGCCCACACCAGGCCAATGGATACGGATACGGTCATCTTGGAGCTGCAGTTCACCACGGGCATCATCATGCGACATGATCAAGAAAGTCTGAGTATTGTCCATGGCTCCTCTGTAGACACCGCCAACATAGGATGACAACTCGCGTGCGTTCCTGCCAATCTTTTCCTGAATGCTCAAGTCTTGAGCAGTCTTGATGGACCTGGTGGATTTCTCACTCATGACTTGATAGACTCCTCTCAAGAATGGGGCTGCCTGAGCTGGGATGGCTCCCTCCTCGACCACATAGCCATCCATGACGTTGGGGGTGTCACGGTAGTCGATCAGGCCAGTGATAACAGGTCCCACCTTGTGCTCAAACTTTTTGGGATCCTCATCTCCCATCGAGACGCCATGCACAGGAGTCTCGCCATTGTAAGAGAACGCCACGAACTATTATTGGAACAGAAATAAAACGCATGAGTGGTGTTGTCCCATTTTCACATGGCGTGACACAAAGGACCGGGCTTGGACCAGGCTTGGACCATGCGCTGTGCAGCCAAATGGGTGGTGTAAAATTCCCACACACCCCTTGTAAACCGTTGTCATGCACGCCTTGTACACTTACATCGCCATTTCCGCTAAAGTGCTTGCCCAATTGGTTCGATGTCTTGAATCCAGTCTTGCTTGAACGAAGCAAGATCTCAGTGGAGCCCAATGCACCAGCTCCGAGGACGACGATATCTGCGGTGATAAACATGGGCGTGATGGCGTTTCCATGATCGCTCAAGAAAGCCTCGCGACCGGGTTCTTGCCATTCAAAGTAGACGGTATATGGCCCGGAAGTACCAGACTTTTTGCTGGCCTTGTCGACACGAATCACATTACAGCAGGTAAAGATCTCTGCGCCATGGTTCCAGGCATCGGGGATATAGTTCATAAGCGTAGTGTTCTTGCTCCAATCATTGATTCCAGTGGTGTCGTTGCCCGTGAGTGTGCTGGCCTTTTGAGCCACACCGGCTGGGTTCACTGCGTCCTTAAAGTGCACTGCGATGGGAGGGCGGATAAACTTGTCGTGGGCACCAGCACCCTTGGCCATGGTCTCGAGGGTGGACAGCTTTTGAAGGACCGGCCAGTTTTCTGGGTAGGGCTCGGGCTGCAGCATGTTGAGGGCGTGCTGGAACGACTGCTCCAAGAGTTCCTTGTCTTGCGCGAGCTCCTCGGGCCACACATTGTCATCCCAGATGCGAGGGTTGGGCCTGAGGGCTGTGTTGGCATTCAAGAGAGAAGTGCCTCCTAGACTGCGCTTGCGCAAAAAGCAAAGGGGGGGACTGCGTGAGAATGTTTTTTCAGGCCGGTAGAACTTTGCTCATCTCGTAGACCAGACTCATCCCCCGTTTGTCCATCACGAGTTGCAGATCTCATCCTTGTTGACGATGGAGACTTACCCGCAAGCAACGAACGCCCACTGGTCCTTGTTCTTGTGGATCTCGTAGAGACCGGTCTTCTTGCCCTCATGACCGTGTTCGCCGTTGAACTGGATTTCTGAAGCGCACTTGAGGGTGTCCTCAGGGTACTCGCCGGGCCAGCGTTCTTCACCGCGCTCGAGGATGCAGACGCGCTTTCCTGCACGAGCAAGACGCGAGGCAGCAATGGAGGCACCGTATCCGGACCCGACGACGATCGCGTCGTAGTGGCTCTTGAGCTTTGTCAAGGGACGGCTGAGCCTTGGGAGGTTCTTCTTGTGGCCAGGCATGGTGTATGTGTGTTGTCTTCTTTCTTGGGTATGTACAAAAGAACCTGCTGCGAACAGATGAGAGGGAGGAGGGAAGGAGGATGGGAGGGAAGAAGAGAGTGAGTGCAGTTGAGAGAGAGAGAGTAGAAAAGAGAGAGAGAAAGATGAGGAGAGGTGAGGAATGAAGAAAAAGAGGAATGTCTGCTGTCGGTTATAAGTTCGGAAGGACAGAAAGCCCAGACACACAAAGTGCTCTCAAACCAAACCAAACCACCAGACGGCACACAGCCTGGGACAGGCCAGGCAGGCAGGCAGACTGCACCCCCACCCACGTTGAGTGTGAATTGTTGTCTTCTTTTGTTGTTCCTGAACCAATTTCGCCAATTTGGCCGAGGGGATCCTCCCATTCGTCTCTTCTCTTTGTTTCCTCCGCGCTTCATGACCCGCCTAGGCCGGGCTAATACCCCTCCCCCTCCGTGGACCCAATGGGCTTTTTGCCCCTTTTGCCCTTCTCGTGGGATCAGCAATGCACACACCCATCCTCGACGGGCTGAGGAAACGGGTTGTTTGGCATGTGAAGCGAATGCGGTGTGGATACGCCCACTTCCCATTCGCCGACAACAAGGTTCACACTTCCCTCCTGGATCCGTGGCCAACGGGATCGGTTCGAGTGCCCCTATCTCCATTGCTCTATTCCTCCCCCCCGATCTGCACACACCTGCGCAGGGCTTTGCATGAACTCTATGCTTGCCTCGAAACCCTGTCGCACCATCCCCTTGCTCACATCAACTCTTTGTCCCCCAAAGGTGGGTCAGCCAACGCCCTTCTGGGGGTCGCATCTCCACCAACAAGGTTCTGCCAACACTTGAACCGTCCATAAAACGGTCTTTCTTGCAAGTCAATTGCTCCCTCCTCAGCGTCGCACATCTTCCAACCGCCAACGGATCCAGCCTTGCCCTCGGGTATACGTATACGCTGCTACTTGCCGTGTTTGTGAGTCTTACAAATCTTACTGCCATTCTCCACAAGGTAGTACGAGACTCGGAGCCGTCCAGTAGCCCTAGTTGGATTGATCACACGCCATGAACTCAACACAATGTTTACCTTAGCCTAACAAGTCTGCTGTGCAATGACGATTACTAGTCAGCATGCATGAATGAGTAGATAAGGGGCAACGATGTTAAAAGCTCTCAACTGTTCATGCATTCGTATTTCCCAAAGGGCTGCCTCCAGCACAAATTGGAAATGGATTGCCCGAATATCCGTTGCCTGTGTTGTGACAACGAACGGTAAAAATGGCTGTGTCTTTCCCAAACGCCGATTCCGAGAATGGTGATTGCACCCTGTTGATGGCCACGTCGCGACTGCAAAGATGTCCCAGAGCCCTCATATCGGGAAGCATGCTTGAGTAAGATTGCACACCCCTCCGCTTGTCAAGTGATTTTATTCTCAGAGTCATCCTCCCTTGTCGTGTTTCGACTGGAACGACTATTTGACTCAGTCGTTGGTCTCTTCAATCAACTCTACTCGCTGTCTACCGAGAAGATCAATGACCAAAGAAGAACCTTGTGTAGCTTCATCGGACTTCTTCAGTTTAGATACCACTGATGCCATAGTCATCACCTTCTTGCCGGCTTCACGGAATGCGTGCTCTGGTTCTCCAATGGCTCCACGCTGCTTCAACAGCTGCTTGTTGATTGGTGTTAACCCTCGTACATCTTGTATAGACGCTCCTGTCATGGTGAGTGTTCCATTCGTGGCACTCCATTCCAGTCGTACACTGAACTTGTCCTCTTCCTGGATGACCTGCCACTTGAGCACTGATCCATCATAGCAGCCAGTGACTAGGTAGATTCCATTCAAAGTTGAATTCCAGTCAATTGCTAAGACAGCATCCTGAAAGCTCCGTATCACTGCTCGACATTGACCTGATACGGCATCCCATAGCCGCACAGTCTTATCATGACTGCCAGAGGCGACCAGAGCGCCTTCCTGTGAATACATGACACACCTGACCCAATCGCCATGGCCTATCAAGATAAAACGACACTCTCCAGATTCCACATCCCATATCCGAACTGTCATGTCATGACTGGCCGAAGCAAGCTGATTTCCTTGAGGTGAATATGCGACCGAATATATTCCACCTTCATGGCCCTTCAAAGTTCGATGACATGATCCGTTTTCAACGTCCCAAAACCGAATTGTACGGTCCCAACTGCCCGTCGCAATCTGTTTGCCATCAGGTGAATACGCGATGCCGTTGACAGCGTGAGTATGTCCTTCTAGGGTCTTGCAGCATTCTCCGGTCGCCACATCCCATAGTCGTACTGTCTCGTCATAACTTGCAGAAGCAACATGGAGACCTTGAGGAGAGTATGCGATGCCATAAACGTAGTTGCTGTGGTCAGTCAAAACATGTCCACTCTCTCCTGATTCAGCATTCCACAACCGTACTGTCTTGTCACCGCTGCTGGAAGCGATCTGATCTCCTCGGGGTGAATATGTGACGCAGCCAGCTCCGTCGCTATGACCCCTCAAGACCCTGAGACATAATCCCGTTTGTGCATTCCATACTCGAATCGTTGCGTCCGCGCTGCAACTGACAATACGATCTCCTTTGGGAGAACATTTGACACTCGAAACTCTGGCACTGTGACCACTCGAGACGAGGCGTGATGCACTTGCTAATACATCCCACAGTCGGACTGTTTTGTCGAAACTGCTTGAGGCGACTTGATCTCCTTTCGGCGAGAACTTGACGCTGAAAACAGAGTTGCCATGACCTGTCAATGTTTGAAGACAGATACCATTCTCGGTGTCCCAGAGCCGTACTGTTCCATCCATACTTGCACTGGCAACATGGCCACCACTCGGTGAAAAGGCCACGTTGAAAATGACATTGTCATGTCCGGTGAAGACATGACGACAGTCTCCTGTATCCACATCCCAGAGTCGAATCGTCTTGTCCACACTGGCAGAAGCAAGCTGATGTCCTTGAGGCGAATATGCGACACTCCAGAGAATGTCACTGTGGCCAGACAGAGTACGAACGCATTCTCCTGTAACGACGTGCCACAACCGAATTGTACGGTCACTGCTGCCAGAAGCGATGTGGTCATCTTTAGGGGAATATGCGATACATGCGACTGTATAATTATGAACGGACAGCGTCTGACGGCATTCTCCAGTGACCGGATCTCTCAGTCGCACTGTTCCATCACCGCTTGCTGAAGCAACCTGGTCTCCTCGAGACGAATATGCAACACAATAAACTTCTCCCGTGTGGTCAGTTATGATGCGAGTACATGTTCCTGTCTCAGCATCCCATAACCGCACTGTCTTGTCTCGGCTGCATGATATGATCTGATCTCCTTTCGGGGAATAGGCAATGCTCTGAACCCAGTTGGTATGACCCTTCAATGAGCGAGTTCTCTCCCAACTCGATGACGCATACACGCTGATATCGCCATTTATGAGACCAACCGCGAATGACTTTCCATCTGGAGAGTATGCACACGAGCGCACCATATCATTCTCAGTGAGTAGTGGTAACTCGCCAAATTGTACGCCTGTCATCTGTGATCCGCTTAGATCCGTCTGTCGCAACCACACGCCTCGAAGATTCACCTTCCTCAGGTCGGCTCCTTGCAATTGAACGGAATCGAATACACCGTAGCTAAGATCCGCTCTTGGGATCTGAATACCTCGAAAGTCGGTTTTGATGAACTGGATACCTGCCCGAACAAGGATTGTGATCGCATTGGCTGCTGCCTTGCGCCATTTCTTGTCCTTCTTCGAGTGCTCGATGTAGGCTAGCAGTTGCTGCTTGAAGATTGGTTCTTGTTGAACTCGCTCTTCCAAGAACTGAAGAAGCGAGTTGTTGCTCACAAAGCTCATCGTGACCAGTGGTGAGTTGGCATCAGGTTCATGGTCGGACGGCGTGGCTTCTTTCTCTTGAGTGTCCTGACTTTCTATGGTCAGAATGGAGCTTGCGCTACCCCGGCGCCTGATGACTTGATCCTCTGATGTCATCCTGCTCTTGTCTTGCGGGTCATACACCGCGAGCGTCAATCCATACTCTAACAGGGATCGATGAATGAATCGGTGTTGATTGCCATTCCGTGTCAGAGGAGACGCTTCCAGTAGGAGCTGCTTATCCTTGAATCTGAAAAAGGCGTCTTTCCACGATCCCTCATCTCTCATCTGAGAGTACTCGATAACTGGATGGCCGCCTTGTTCCTTGTAAACCGCAACAGAAAGTCTCTTTAAGTATTCCAGGCCATTCAATGTGAACCCTTCAGCGCTCAATCTCTCAAATACGATCTTCAGTTGCGGTACCAAGTCTTTCTCTCCAAGTCGCTTCTTGCCTCTTTCCAGCCACTGCTGAACAAAGTGGTCATACAATGCCACTCGAGTGACACGAGCCGTTGTAAGATGCTGTCCAGGGTCCACCATTCGCGGCAACACCTCCAATGACAGTGACATCAAGAATGGATTTCTCGTCAGGTCCTTCAGGTTTGGAATGAGTTCAAGTGCTTGCTTGTAATCCTCTGACTGCCATAAAGGTTGATACACAGAAACGTATTTCTGGATGTAGGCATGCACCATCTCCAACGAGAATGGTGAAATCACTGCCTCTTGAAACAACGATGAATCTGACTGGCCGTTGCGGTCTCCTGGTTGAAAGCGATCGCGGTAGTCATTCCCAAGGTATTCACTGCGGCAGGTGATCACCATCTGAGCATCCCATTCCCCTGGTTGGTTCAATCGATTGCTCGTATATAGGTTGCGTGTCTGTTGGCTCTCATCGTATCCATCGCAGATCAAGATGAACCTGCGGAAGTGCTTCATCTCTCGGATCTGAGGTTCAGAGAACTCTGCCTTTCGTAGTTGTTTGGCGATCATGTCGTGCTCAGGCTTGTCGATAGTAGGCAAGTTGATGTGAAGTGGAATTCGACCGTTCTTGCTGTACGACTGCCACAGCTCATATTCGAGCTCACGGTTGAATGTTGATTTTCCCGAGCCAGATTCACCCAGTAATAGGAACACCTTTTGATCTTCATCAAGAAACTCTTGGACCTTCTCCATCAGCGGGAACTGTGTACTATCAGCAGCTTGTACGCCTGCTTTGGCTTGAGGCGGGATGTATACGGCATTGCCTCTCTCCTTTGTTCTTTGCTTTCTCAGCAGTCGTAGATTACCCTCGACGTCGGTTCTGTTTTGAACACGGTCGAGTAACGATGGTGCTGAAAATCCAGGAATAACAACCTTCATTGGATAAGAGATAGAACCACCCTCTCGACACATTCGATAGAGTGCTTGCTTCTTCTTATCTTCACTCGCTCCCAGTTCCTGAAGTAGCGCTTCGGCGATTGTGGCATTTACTATTTAGAACACCACAGACAGACAGTTAGTTCATGAAAGCGATATCCATTGAAATGGACTATTGAACACCATGTGTGCTTCAACATTACATACACTGTGAGACAGTCTCAGATGGCGATGTCATTTGCATGAGAATGTTCAGAATCCATTGCTTGACGCTCGGTTGTTGTCCCCATACTACATCGTCCCGGTAGATCTCACCAAGGAGCGCAACTGCGCTCCGACGAGTACCAGCATCCCACATCGGATTATATGCGATCTCTCCAAGCCGTTGGCATACTCCCCATTGGAATGCTGCATCAAGTCGACAAGGCGCCTCGCAGACCAATTTCCTGAACGTGGCCAACTCTCCGTCTCGAATCAAAACATCGGCTCCTCGGAGAGCCGAATACCAATCTCGCTTGCGATCAAAGCTGAATCCTTCTTTGAGGCATTCCATGAACGTCTGTCCACTCTCTGTCAGTGAAGTGACTCCATCGTACGCAGTTTTCAACACTTCAACAACCTTGGATGCTCCTGTAAATCCTTTCTGGATGTCTTCCAACCCCTCTATAAACTTGATGAGGTCCAGACCTTTCACTGCGCTCACCAGTCCTGAAACTCCTTGAATCACTTTCCCACTACGTCTCATAGCGGCTTGCCATGCTGTTTCATTATCAGGAACGCAGAGGAGTGCTTGGTATGCGTAAGCTGCTTGATAGACCAAGTACGGCTCCTTACTCTCCTGCAACTGCTTCAAGTACGTTGACAGTGGCTCATGCAGCGTCTCGCGATCCAATCCTGTGACCTTGGTATCGGCCATGGCATCCAGTACGTGTGATATGGCCATCGTCAATTGGTACATGTTATCCGTTGATTGATGGTGAGTGTCTTTCAGTCGAGCGCTAAGGAGTTCCAGTATCTTGACAAGATCATCAGAACCGAGGTGACCAAGATCAGCTCCTTGTATCAATTGAGCCAGTCCTTCAAGTTGATGGCAGTCCAGCAAGCCAGAGTTTTCAATCCCAGAGTAGAAGGTCCTGAGAAGATCATGGAACGCATCCTTGTTGAGCACAGGTGCCAAACATGCTACCTCAGCTACGACTTTGGCATCCTTGATCTCGTCTCTCTTGAATGCTCTGATCACTTCTTTAGTAGTCGTGTGGAGTCGATCTTGTTCATCCGTGTCCTTCATCAGTGCTTGTAGCCACTTGCGCACAGCTGGGTCCAGTATTTCATCAGGCGAACGGGTATCCTGTAACAGACCGAGGCAACAAACCAGTTGTGGTGTGTTGTCGAGACGCTCATCCGATTCTGGGAGTTTGAAATCCGCAACAGGAGGCGGCACATTCTTGGCAAAGATGTAAGCAGGGATCCTGGCCACATCAAGGCGCTGCTTTTGTTGACCCAGAGAAGAGCCGCGCACAGAACCGTACGAGTAGTTGCCTCCTGCAGAATGAAAAGTGTCCTTGATGGATTTCACAAAGCTGGAACGAGATGACTTTGTTGTTTGAATTGAATCCTGGACATTCCCACTGCGTATTTTATCACACACAGGAATATGTTAGACCTTGCATACTTTGATATCGACCCTATCAATCCACAACGAATCTCAATTACCCTAGTTTCTCTGCTTTCTTGTAGCTGATTTGAGCCTCAGTGCCATGTCC
>Ga0247824_10001929_pt1 | contig 11568 bp, 4 predicted proteins | sample 13C_PalmiticAcid_FD_194412 | JGI IMG/M metagenome (GOLD analysis project Ga0247824, IMG submission 194412) | Soil microbial communities from agricultural site in Penn Yan, New York, United States - 13C_PalmiticAcid_Day48 | ecosystem: Environmental > Terrestrial > Soil > Agricultural land...
CCAGGTCGGGGCACAAACAGTTCATGGCGCAGGCCGGGTCGCTGGTCGCGGACCTGTTGACCTGTGCCGGCGCAGACCGGATCCTGACCTGCGATCTGCATGAGAGCGCCTACCAGGGCTTCTTCGACATTCCCGGTATGTTTTCTTGGTTGTGGGAAGTGAATTTATCGCTAACACTCACCGTTACAGTCGACAACCTCTACGCCCGGCCTCTCCTAAAGCGCTACATCCAGCAAAACATCCCCAACTATCGCGACGCCGTCATCGTCAGCCCGGATGCAGGCGGTGCCAAACGCGCCACGGCCATTGCCGACAGCCTCGGGCTGGCCTTTGCCCTCATCCACAAAGGTACGTCCTCTCTCCCATTTAAAACCCCCGTTTCTAATACATAGAACTAACATACGCACCGCAGAACGCCGCTCCCCGAAGATCTCAGAGACCCCCAAGTCCACCATGATGCTCGTCGGCGACGTCGCGGGCCGCGTCTGCATCCTCATCGACGACCTGGTCGACACAGCGCACACCATCACGCGCGCGGCCAAGCTGCTCAAGCGCAGCGGCGCGGTGCGCGTCGTGGCGCTGCTCACGCACGGCGTGCTGAGCGGCGACGCCGTCGCGCGCGTCAACGACGCGGCCGCGCTCGACAGCATGGTCGTCACCAACACGGTGCCGCAGGAGGCGCACGTGCGCGAGTGCGGCAAGCTCGAGGTGCTCGACGTCAGCGGCACGTTCGCCGAGGCGGTGCGGAGGGTGCACCATGGGGAGAGCGTCAGCGGGCTGTTTCAGTATGATTGAATGAAGACAGAAGGGGGGTTGGTTTGCTACGGGCATGGTGATGTGCATGCAAGATGATTCGCATGGGATGATGAGTTAATGAAACGGTGGCTCTTCGAATGAGGGGGGGTGGGAGATCTGTGGCTTGTTGTTGCTGGCTGAGTTGCTGAAGCTACAACCTTGTGGGATATGTCTTGTTCTTGCATGGCCAGTTTGTTGGTCAATGGGATAATTGCTGGTTTCAGACGGGGAAAAGGTGTACTCGGGGTCAGGCGGTCATGATACCCCCCGGGGTTCTCGGGAAAACTGGCTTAGCTTAGGTAGCAAAACTGTGTGTAGGGTATGTACTGTAAGCTGCTTGAAACAATCTGGACTTGTCGCCAGCGCGGGGGAGGTTGAGGCGGCATGTTCCCGTGCTATGGGCCGCCGTTGAAGACGTCCCGTTTCGAGATGGGGGATGACGTATGTTGCAAGCTCGGATGGACCAGTCAATCGACGGACGGAGGAGGAATTAAGGTTGCGGTGGGACGAGGAGAGAGCGCCGCATTGCGCTAGCCAAGGTTTCGGAGACAAGATGTTTATTAACTGCCGCCAACTGCCATGCCGTGCGTGATCCGATGTAGGGATCTGTGTGGATCTGCAATTCGGTACGCAGTTGGAGGTCTTCTCATTCGAGGGCGGAGCTGCCGTCGCGGCTTCGAGCACGAATAACAATCTGTTGTGTGTCCCACGGCGTGTTCCTCGTGTTTGTTCCTGCTTTGTGCCTGCAGTGTCTCGAGAGCGTGTACGACAAGACGAGGTCGCGCCTCGCGCCTTTGAGATTGAAAGCCACCGATGCGTTTCCCCCCGAGGCCGGTGATTTGGCCCTGAGCAACCAGCTCCAGGAGTGGTGGGGTGAGGGAGGTGGGGTGCAAATGTGGGGCAAGTTAAATGGGAAACGCGCGCCCGACGCGTCGGTACCGGCGAGAAAACGCGTTCGGGATTGGCCAAGGCCTGCGGAACGGTCTTGTGGCACACTCGCAGTCTGCCGAGCAAGGGTTTTCAGCCACTCAACGGGCTGGCCCACCGTGACGGCTCGTGCAGCTGGGTTGAAAACAAAACAACAACAAAACCCGAATCGGGCGAACCAGAAAAGAGGGCCTGCTGCAATGCGCGCCCTGACAGAGCTGGCCACGCATGTAAGGGGGTGAGCTTGTTTGAAGGCGACAACAAACATCACGGATCACGGCGAGATTGTGAATAATAAGGAGGGAGAAGCCCATCTTGTTTACGGCGTTTAGAATGTGTCTTGTTCTGGCGATTTGCACAACATGACGCCGGGCTGCCCCACAATGCAGGGACTGCAAGTTCTCGAGGGGTTGGGCAGAGGCAGGTCGCATGTCGCATGGCATCATTCACAGACGGTCTGTCTCAATGCAGCTTAACTCCGGAGAATAGAAAGACGGCGGCTGGGACGGTGCTGTCGAGTAAAGAGGTTTGAGAGCACAGCTTCCAGAATCGAAATCAGAGACAAAAGACCATGGCGGCCACTGAGTGTCTGGCATTCAAGCTGAACTGCCCTGCGGCTGGAAGCTGAGATTCCAAGTCCTGCCGAGTCGCACAACACCTGCAAACCACACAGACGGCGCGGCTGCAAGATGCGTTTGTGGGTGTTTTGATGGCCCGTGCATTCCAGGATGGCTGGTCCAAAGGGCGAATGAGCGGTGGAGCGCGACTCTGCATGCCGCTGCTCCCGCCGTTGGCATTGTGAAATACGAGAATAGCAGTGGTAAATGACTGTAAGATTGTGTGCGCTTAGCAGCCACAATAGGGCAGCTGCTGGTCAGTTACCGTTACACAATAGGAAAACACGAAACCATAGGGTCGCGGTCGTACAGAGACCCACCCGGGTAGCCAGGCCCAAGCAGGGGGCGGCAGGTACCCTCCCATGTCCCTTCCAACCTCATTCCTTCTCTCAACCACGCTTCTCCGCTTGCCACTCCATCATCACCCTCATCGTCGATATCCCGCCGAGCAATCCCCTCCTCGACGCCAACCTCAACTCCTCAGCACAGCGCGACGCTGCGATGACTCCGTGACCTCTGGATCCGTCTCTATCAGCTTGCAACGCCTGGGCCAACCGCCCGCTGCCCTATTGCCCTATCTGCGCCGTTGCCCCGCCGGCGAACGAGTTACGAGCGACGACGTCACCCAGCGAGCCCAACGGCTGCGCGCCCCTGTTTACTGCCGTCGCGTCGCTGTTTCGAAAGTCTCCCCGCTTTCCAGTCAACAACTGGAAGTTTGAGGAACGACCGCTCTTTAATTCTTTCCGCGATTCATTCAAACGACCTCGTTCTGGAGCTAGCAGCACACTCATTCCAAGGAACGACTTTCGCCCTCAGGCAAATTTGCAGGCTTCAGGATTCTTTCTGCCTGTTTCTCAGTTCTGCGCGCGCTCTCGCGTTCTTGTTTGTTCCAGCAACCCAGCACGCGTCTCTCACAACGGCCGCCGCTCCAGCAAACATTGCGCAATTCCGCCACGCCGCCACCAAGATTGCACACGTTGCTCTCTAGGGGTCGCTTAATTTAGTCAGGATGTCTTTCAACATTGCCCTCGAGGGGGAAGCTTCTAAATCTGCCGGCGCGTCAGGGTCAGCCGGCGCGAGGTTCATGCACCCGCCTGCAGCAAGACCCTCTTCCGGCTTGCTTCCCCATGACATGCCTTCATCCAGAGCCGGCACAAGCCTCGGACAGGTTCGCCCGACAACTGCCGACTACGGAAACGACACCCACACCAGCGCCTCGGGTGTGTCTAATTCATCAGAGCGCCTCTATGGAAGCCCGCGTAGGAAGCGACAGAGGATCAATGCCGACCGGTATGCCAAACGCCCGTTCCCTGGCTATGAGAGATGCTGACATTGGCGTCTAGATTTATACCAGCCCGGTCTGGTCGCGATTTGCAGTCTGGCTTCCACTTGATTCCGCCGCCGCCACGCCCCACGCCGGAGAGGGGAAGACCAAGAAGCCCACCCAGGGGATATCGGTCGCAGAAGAGTGAGTCAGCTCTGCTATTCCCTATTCAATAGTTGCTAACACGCCCTCAGGTGAAGAAGCGGATGAGACCTTCAGGGAGCTGCTGCGCGCAGAGCTCTTTGACGATACTAGTGTGCCACAGGTTTCCCCTAGATGGAGCTCAGATGATCGGATGCGAACGCCTCCGAGGAATTCACCCTCTCTTCCGGCAACGCCGCAAAAGAACCTGTTCTCATATGTCTCTCCGCGCCACCAACATCTTATCGGTCTTTCCACTCCCAGGAAGACCCCACAGAGAGCGCACAACCTGATTCCGGATCCCCGCCTGGATACCTACCACAACACCACTCCCATCTCGTACGCCAGCCAACAGATGCTGCTTGCTCCGAGGCGCCAACACCGGACAGTGGCCAAGGTACCGATCAAGGTCCTGGATGCACCGAACCTGGCCGAGGATTTCTATCTTAACTTGATGGACTGGGGCAGCTCCGATGTATTAGCCGTGGGTCTCGGCACCGGTGTCTTCATGTACAACGCGCAAAATGGAAAGGTCGCCAAGCTCTGCACACTCGACGACGACAAGGTCACCAGCGTATCCTGGATCCAGAAGGGGACGCATCTTGCAGTCGGCACCAAGAAGGGTTTAGTGCAGATATGGGACGCACAAAAGTTTAAGAGACTCCGGACGATGACGGGCCACACGGCGCGCGTCGGTTCCCTGGCGTGGAACGCCCACATCCTCTCGACCGGCTCCCGGGACAGGACGATTATGCATCGCGACGTACGGGCTCCGGACCAGTGGGTGAAACAGCTAGTAGGGCACAAGCAGGAGGTGTGCGGCCTCAAGTGGAATTGCCAGGACGGCCAGCTAGCCAGCGGTTCTAACGACAACACGGTTCTGGTCTGGGACAAGTGCATGGACCAGAAGCCCCTCTGGACCTTCACCGAGCACATCGCCGCCGTCAAGGCCCTCGCCTGGTCCCCGCACCAACGTGGACTCCTCGCCTCCGGCGGCGGTACGGCCGACCGCCGGATCATCTTCCACGACACGGTGCGCGGCGCCGTCAAAAGCGACATCGACACGGGCAGCCAGGTCTGCAACCTCATGTGGTCCAAGAACTCCAACGAGCTCGTCTCGACGCACGGATACATCCAGAACAACCTCGTCGTGTGGAAGTACCCGTCCATGACGCGCGTCGCCAGCCTCACGGGTCATACTTATCGGGTTCTCTACCTGGCGATGAGTCCGGACGGGACGCAAGTGGTCACGGGAGCGGGGGACGAGACGTTGCGGTTTTGGGAGGTGTTTAAGCCGAAGCAGCCCATCCGCTTGTTGGGTGGGAGCATTGACCTGCCGGTCATTCGTTGATCAAGATGAGGAGGGGCTTATGGGACTGCTTTTAATTTGCATTTTGAGGAGATCGGCAAGGTGGTCAAGGTACGGGATTGGTATTGGAATGGGAATGAGCTGGGAATTGCATAAGGGAATGGGATGGAGTTGAGGGTTCAGGATGGAGGATGGATTTATTATGGAACTGGACAGCGGACTGGGTTCTGGGAATGGTATTCTTGCGCTTGGGATGGAACTATTACAGCGGGCATGACTCTGCGGATGGGTTGGGTTTTGTGGGCTGGGAGCCGGAGTTTCGTCAGCGAAGCGGGATTTCGGCATGTGCATGGGACGGGCACTTGACAGCGGATTTGGGCTTGATCATTGGGAGTTGGGCGTTCTAGCATCAGATGGTCATCATGATGGGCATGCAAGCGGGTTTCGTCTCGAGTAGGCAATGCCATATTTTTGAGACACTCTTCTCTTCTCCTCTTTCTACTTGGATTTGCTTTGATCCCATGTCTTGATTACTTGTTCAATATCCTCTGAAGCGTCACTGTCAGAACCAGGTCCTTGCTCGGTGTGAATGAGAGGATGGGTTTGTTGGGATAAGGAGTTCGCTTTATTGACGCGACAGCTTCACAGCAGATTGTATCTGCGACATATCTGAGCATTTCCATCTCACATATTGTGACTTCCTCAGCAAGCCTGGGAAGACCAGAAACATGACACGCGTTCGGGTGGCGAAGGAACAGAATCTGGCAATTCCAACTAAACAGGGTATCGTAGAGATGCAGTCTGGCTCTGGTTCTCCTCGCCTCTCCTTCTCTCCACTTCCCTTGCCTACGCCCTTGCGGCATACCAGTTCACACAAACAGATCGGCGGATTGATGAAATCCAACCCTCAACAACCCTCTAATATCCAGCGCCGCAAAACCAAAACCCGCTAACCGCATCCAAAACAAGACCCGAACAACCCAGGATATCAAGAACCGTGCAAGGAACAAAAATCACAACGACTCTCCACCCGCACCACCAGCCCTCCTCTCCCTCGCAACATCCCTCGCCCCGCCATCCACATCCGCCCCGGAAGCCATCACGGCCGCGGGCCTCTCGTCATTCAGCAACGGGATGTTGTCCACGCCCCCGACCCCGCCACCCCTGTGGTCGTCCAGCGCCTTGCCCGAGATGGTATCCACCACATTCCCCTTCTCCGACCCCGGCGTGGCACCACCACCTTCCTCATGCGGCCACACGTCCGGGCTGTGCTGCCACTTGGCGACCTCGGCCTTCATGGCCTCGAGCTCCTTCTGGAAGCGCTTGCCAAACACGTCAATGTAGTAGGTGCTGCCGTTGTAGACGGACCAGGCGAACACGACCATGAGGAACGCGGCCGAGGCGTAGCGGCTAAAGAACCACAGCGGGCAGGGCAGCATGGTCAGCACGGCGTAGCTGTACTGGATGAGCATGAAGGCGGGCTCCTGCAGGGCGGCGGGCAGGGCGAGGACGACCTTGCCGATCCAGACCTTGCTGTACGACTTGCGCAGCCAGGTGAAGGAGGTGGGGCGGCCGGCGGCGATCTTCTCGCGGCGGCGGACCGTGATGAAGAAGTAGTACGACAGCTGCCAAACGGCGTAGGGGATGGTGGACCAGGCGAGCATGGAGAAGAGGTTGGCGTAGGCGGTGGAGGACCCCGCGGGGGAGTTCTTGATGGTCCAGATGGCCGGGAAGCGGTCCTGCTGAGCGGCGGGGTCGAGGAGGTGAACGATGCAGTGGAGGGTGGCGCACGGCATGATGTGGATGAAGAGCGAGGTGACCTTATCGAAGGAGTGGAAGACGAGCGAGTTGCGCCACATGATGATGGCGACGGCGTTGTTGCCAAAGGCGAGGCAGTAGACGGCCGTGAAGAGGCGCTTGGAGGAGGGGAAGACCCAGATGCTGAGCATGAGGAGGAAGTTGACAAAGTAGCAGAGGTCGGCGAGGAAGTAGTGGTAGCCCCGCTTGTGGTAGGTGTAGAAGCGGATGGGCATAAAGTAGAGGACCTGGACTGTGTACCAGAGGTGGAACCACTCGGGGTAGCCGCCGATCAGGTAGCCGCTCACAAAGATGTTCATGACGCCGCAGATGAACGAGATCTTCTCGCGCAGCGTGATGGCCTTGGTGTCGTTCCACTGCGCGCCCAACTTCTCGACGCTGTTGCGCATGCGCTTGCGGTAGCGGTCCAGCTGCTCCTCGGCCGACGGCACCCGGCGGCGCCACTCGTCCACCATGCGCTCGCGGGCGAGGCGGCTCTTGGTGCCAAGAGCCTCACGCGACTTGCGCACCTTCTCCGTCTGGGCCGAGAAGCCCTTCTGGATCTTCTCGAGCTGCTGCGACAGGGCGAAATTATCGAGAATGTCGAGCACGGTCAGCCGGTCCAGGGGCGGGAACGGGTCCCAGTCCTCCTGGTACGAGCTGCTCCCCGAGAAGGATGGGTTGCGCGAGAGCCGCGGGCTCCTGGGGATTGTCGGGCCCAGGGTGGGCGTGTCGAGGGCGTGTTCGGGCAGCATGTTGAACTTGTCGTCGGGGGGTGTTCCGCTCATGTCTGGTGTCAGGATCGCTTCGCTGTCGGTCGAAGCACCCTCCCACTTGTTGTTGTTGGTGCCGGGGATGGGTATGGGTATACTGCTGTTCTCGGGTTCCGCCATGGTCGAGGTCTACGCCGTGGGCTGGATTCGAGCAACGGGAAAAGCTAAACGTGCTGGGAGATGCAGCTGGACACAGCTGGAGAAGTAACGCCGTCAGCACTGTGTAAAGCAGCTTTCCATATCAAGCTTGCTGCGTCGTAAACAAAGATGATCGCAGATGGGTGGGTATTCAACGTCATTGATGCCACCCACCAATGTGCAAAAGACAAGAATCCGAACAGGCGGTGGACACACTTACACAGCAGGCAGACTCGAACAAAGGAGATCGGATACAGCGCGAGTGCGCACGGTCGACCGAAATCGGACGGCTTCCCTTCCTTTGGACGCTATTTCAAGGGTCGTGCCCGAATGTTTGTGCATGCGATGTTGTCAGGGCGTGCTTGATGCGCCTTCAGAACGGTTCCGCCACGTCTTGAAAAGCTTCGGCAGAGCTGCAAGTGCAGGTGCTGGCTTTTTTTTGGGCGACGTGATTTCGGGTCAAAAGGGACGGGGTGCAGGGAAGATAAGAAGGTCGGGGAAGCTCAACAGGATGCCTCGGATGCTTAAAAGATCTATGGTGGCAACCCTACATCTGGGGTTTGGGAGCTGCGATGACCGAAGAGCTGCCTGGACGAGCTCGTGATGATGCAGGGAATGCCCAGCTGACCGCGAACCAAGAAAAAGGCCTTGACGTTGGTGCTGCAGCTTTAGCGTGGTCTCACCCCAGAGAACCCCTGCGACTGGCTCAGCACTTGGCGTGTCAAGATCTGTCGCTCTGACTGGACCATTGGTTCCCGCATCCTAAGGTAAGTCACTCGAGCCTTACACAGTAGCACTGTCACCTGGAGCATGCCGGCATATTCAGATGACTGGATGGATCGTTATCTGTGGAAAGCATGATAGGCTCTTCTAGTAGCAGGCCGGCCAGTTGCCATATTGCGGCATCTGTAACCATTGTATTTGGATATAGAAAGAGTTGCAACCCAAATCTGGCTTATCAACTTTGCGATACCGAGTACTTGATCTTCAACTCTTGCTCATCTTCACCTCATGTTCAAACCACCAAAGGACAGAGTTTGAGAACATGGCAGAGATGCATTGATAGGCGCCCGAGGCGGCAATAAGAGGGTGCAGATGCCATCGCTCGACGGTAGGTCGAGGAAGCAGAATGGAAACTGCAGTCAGTCTGATCCTTGAGTGTGAGGAGACGGAGGGAGACCCAGTCTGACCCTAACCCTGTGTATTTCTGACCAATTGGTCTGTGCGTTCCCCCCCCACCAGAAACCGCCTCGTCGCGATTGTAAATTCGGGGTCTGGTCGCGATCAGTGCGACGGCGGGACCTGGCGCGATTGACCAGGCACCACACGCCAACACCGGTTCGGCATTTTTATTCAACACGCGTTTCCACACCCGCGACTGTGTAAACGACCCGGATCAATCGTTCATCGCGCGATTCCGTTTCCACCCCCGATTTCTGAACGCGACGAAACAAAGATAACGAGCTCCACGCGCTGGAGCAACCGCGACCATGGGGAAGCTCATCCGTCTCGAGCTCTTCAGTGCGTGCCACGGCTGCTCCGACTCGCCCGGGTTCGAAGCTGACCTCGAGTGCTAGACTTCAAGTCCTACAAGGGCCACCACACCCTTTTATTTGGCGACTCGTACTTCACCTCCATCATCGGCCCCAATGGCTCCGGCAAATCCAACTCGTGAGTTGCTGCACCTGATTGCCTACAACACGCCGTCCAGGGCTGACGATTGCAATTTTTCTGTCTAGCATGGACGCCATCTCGTTCGTTCTGGGTATCAAGTCATCACACCTGCGATCGTCACATCTCCGCGACCTGGTCTACCGTGGCCGTGTAATGAAGACATCCAAAATTCAAGATGATGGGACCGCCGCACCGGCTACGAACGGCCAAGTCAACGGGCACGAAAATGGCGACGACGAAGATTCCTCACAACGCGCGTCCCGGAACGACCCCAAGACGGCCTGGGTCATGGCCGTGTACGAGGACGATGCGGGCGACGAGCAGCGGTGGAAGCGGAGCATCACGAGCAGCGGCACTAGCGAGTACCGCATCAACGACCGGGTCGTCACTGCGCAACAGTACAACGAGTCCCTCGAGGAGGAAAACATCCTGATCAAGGCCCGGAATTTCCTCGTCTTCCAAGGAGACGTCGAGGCCATTGCCTCCCAATCGCCCCAAGACTTGACTCGCCTGATTGAGCAGATCTCGGGGAGTCTGGAGTACAAGGCCGAGTACGAGAAGCTCCAGGCAGACGCCGAGCAAGCTGCCGAGAACCAAAATTTCCAGCTCCACAGGAGGCGAGGCATCAACTCGGAAATCAAGCAGTACCAGGAGCAAAAGAAGGAGGCCGAAAACTTCCAGAAGAAGACCGAGGAGCGGGACGAGGCGGTCATCACCCATATCCTGTGGAAGCTGTACCATTTTCAGCGTGTCATGGACGAGTCCAGCGCCCAAATCCAGGAGCACCACGAGAACTTGAAGGAGTTCCGCCGTAACGTGGAGGCCTTTGAAAAGAAACTTGAGGCGGCCCGTAAGGAGCAAGCCACGGTTGGCCGCGAAGTCAGCAAGATCGAGAAGACGATCAAGGGCAAGGAGAAGAGCATCGAAGAGAGGGACAACAGCCTTGTCCCCATCGATGAGAAGATCACGCAAAGCTCCCAGGACATGACGGTTCTCCGGAAACGCATTTCGGATGTCAAGAAGGACCGCGACGAGAAGGCGGCCAACATCCAGAAGCTGAAGAAGGATCTGGCGACGGTCGAAAAAGCCCATCAACAGTTCGAGAAGCAATGGTCCGAGACGTTGAAGAAGCAGGGCAAGGAGCTAAGCGATGCAGACCGCAAAGAGTACACCACCCTCCAAGCCGAAGCCATGAGGAAGACGTCGGAAAACCGGGCAAAACTGGCGAATTTGGAGCGGCAACTGAAAGGTGACGAAGTAACCGTGAACAGTCTCCGGGGTAAGATCGACAACTTTGAGGCCGCCGTCGAAAAGCTGCAGAGCGAGGTCCAGGCCATCAAGGACCGCAGAAATGCCAGCCAGGACTCGGTGCGCCAAATAACCAGCGAGATTGATGCCAAGAAGAAAGAGTTCAACAGCGTGCAGTCTGAGCGGATTAGGATCAACAACACTCACACTGAACTCGAAGAGAAGCTCCGTGACGTGCTCCGGAAGCTCGACGACGCGGACATGGGGCGGCGGCAAAACGAGAAGGAGACGAGGATGAGGAACATGATCAGCGATCTCAAGCGAATCTACCCAGGAGTCCGCGGGCGAGTCGGTGAGCTCTGCAAACCCAAGCAAAAGAAGTTTGACGAGGCAGTCATCACTGCGCTCGGCCGCGACTTCGACGCAGTCGTGGTGGATACTGAGAAGACCGGCGTGGACTGCGTCCAGTACCTCAAGGATCAACGATTCCCGCCAATCACCTTCATCCCGCTCGACAACATCAAGGTCAACACGTCCAACTCTGCTGTCAAGGGCATCCCCGGCGCCCGGCTGACCATCGACACCATCGACTTTGACCCCTCACTCGAGCGGGCCATCGCATATGCCTGCGGCGGCTCCGTGGTCTGCGACAGCTTGGAAGTGGCCAAGGACATCGTATACGGCAGAAAGATCCAGGTCAAGGCGGTCACCGTGCAAGGCTATGTCATCCACAAGGCCGGCACCATGTCCGGCGGCCGTTTGCCAGAAGACAATGGCGGGAAGCGGCGGTTCGAGGAACATGACGTGCAAAACCTGCAGCGATTG
>Ga0247824_10001930_pt1 | contig 11567 bp, 4 predicted proteins | sample 13C_PalmiticAcid_FD_194412 | JGI IMG/M metagenome (GOLD analysis project Ga0247824, IMG submission 194412) | Soil microbial communities from agricultural site in Penn Yan, New York, United States - 13C_PalmiticAcid_Day48 | ecosystem: Environmental > Terrestrial > Soil > Agricultural land...
CATGCAACGTGATCATAACATCATGTGTTATTCTCGAATAATAGTTCACTCCTGCGGGATTGGCTCCGGCCGTGCTCCGGCTGCTGTCAGCGGCCTGGGTGAGCCAAGGTGGCTTACCCTGCACCGTCGGTCGCGCGAGGAGGGTAGAGCAGGGTGAGCAGGGTAGAAGGGTGAGCTGGGCCGCCCAACTAACCGCCGCCGCCACCCTCCTCGTCGCCGCCCCTATGTCCCGATACCTAATACTCTTTAATTCGAATTGTGAGAAATAGAAAAATAGAAAATAGGAAAGGGAATAAAAAACATAAAGGAAGAAAAAGAATATAATAGGCTATTATATGAATGCCCTTGAAAACAAGGCTGGGAGGTTGAGCTCCTTTAAATACAATGACTGGCCCCGCGGGCCAGTAAATCAGTAGAAAAATAAAAGAAAAGCCCTCCTTAGGTCCACCCCGCTTAAGAGCGCAAGGCTGCCACGGTGCGGGGGCATCTCCCTGAATTAGTATATAGGATAGTATCCTTAGGGTTTACTTAGAGTAAGGCTGCCTCTCCTATATTATGTATAATTCTAGCTAATTATAGGATCTAATGTCAAGCTTAGCTAGTACTAATTATGATAAGTAGAGTTAGATGCTATATACTGGCAGAGAACCGAGTTAGGTAGGTAGCAGGCTAGAGTTATTAGAGGGGGGAGGGTTAAGCAGCTATAGAAGGCACAGATTTCAGTAGAATGGTAGGGTAGGCTTAGCAGCGGAGTTAAGGTATCATCGCAGCAAGGATAATAAACATGACATTGCTAGTATGGTTTTCCGTATTAAAGCACGATCAAGATAACATGTCAATTGAATCCTATGCTATCTGCCCGCTAATTCCTCACGGCCTTTCTAGGCCTTATCCTTTCCTTCTCTGCGGCTCGCTGAATAAGGTACCTGGAGAAACAGCTTGCTGCTCGGCATTGCTCGATTGGCTGCCCCGCTCGTCAGGCATAGAAGCGCAGAGCTTATTGCGCCGGGCGTAGTCTACTCCCGAAAAGTTGCGGTGGTTCAATACAAGAAGGGCCGTGTTCAGTGGACTTCAACACTGGAACAGGTTGCCGAAACAGTTGAGAATTAGTTTTCGGAAAGGGGCGTCTTGAAGCTTGAAGAGGCGCAGCATGCCAGATCTGCCAAACTTGTTCCGCTCTGCCTCATCACCTGCGCCACTAGCCACCCCCTCCTCTCGCCTCTGGGGTTGGGCAGACATGCTTATGCACCCAAGGCAGACAACCGCTGGGGCGGAAAACCTGGGGCCAATCAAGTCACCACCCGGCTGATGCTACAAATCTCTCAGCACGACGAGGCTCACGAGCCGGGGCTCCCAGAAGAACCTCATCCTGCAGAAACATCCACTCCATTCCCCTTCGTTCCCCCCTCCGGATCATCAACTCATACTACCACCTACCTACCCAACCCGTGTACCATTTTCACCATGTGGCTCCTCGACACCAACTCCTCCAGCATCGCCCCCATCCCCCAGATGGAGGAGCTCATCGACTCCGACCTCCCCGAATACGCGATGGAGGAGGTCATCGACTCCGACTTCCCCGAATATGCAATCCTCTCTCGTCCCTCTAGCATCGCCCCCGTCCCCCAGATGAAGGAGTTCACCGACTCCGACCTCCCCAAATACGCAATTCTCTCTCGTCCGTTCCCTTCTCTCCTCTCCCTCCGCAAATGAGCCCAGTAACTAACCCTCCCGGACATAGATACCTGGTCGCAGACCGAAGTCATCCACCAGGACATGCAGGGTCCCCGTCCCGCCGCGCTCGCGAAACACCTCAAAGCCAGCCTTTCCAAGATCCTGAACACCTGCGCCCTCGCCTTCAACCACGGCATACAGTACGCCTGGGTTGACACGTGCTGCATCGACAAGAGGAACCCCGCCCAGCTCGCGGAGGCCATCAACTCCATGTGGGCGTGGTACCGGCAGGCGACAGTATGCTACGTCTTCCTCGAGGACCTGCCGCCGGGGGGGAAGGCGGATCTCGCGCGGGATCTGGGGTCCTGCAAGTGGTTCAGCCGTGGATGGACGCTTCAGGAGCTTCTCGCGCCGCGGCGGGTGGAGTTCTTTGACCGCGAGTGGCGGTATCGCGGGAGCAAGAGAGCTCTGGCCGACCTTTTGAACATGATCACCAAGATCCCCGTGCCCCTTCTGCGTAGCGAAACCGACGTTGGGGCATATCCGGTTGCCGCGCGCATGTCGTGGGCGGCACAGCGCCAGACGACAAAAGTCGAGGATATGGCATACTGCCTGCTGGGTATCTTTGATGTCAATATGCCACTCAACTACGGCGAGGGCAAGAAGGCCTTTACCCGGCTGCAGACCGCCATTCTGCAAAGCACCGTCGATATGACCATCTTTGTGTGGACTGACGACCGGAAACCGTGCCCGCTGTACGCGGGGATTCTGGCCGAATCGCCACGGCAGTTTGCGGGCTGCCACGACGTCAAGAACACCGTGGGGGACTCGGCATCCCACGACTTTACCATCACTACACGGGGCATCCAAACGGATATCATCCAGGTGCATAATTCCCGGCACCACGACGGGGAGTGGAAGGTGGCGATGATGACATTTTGCCACATTGGGCACAGCGCCGTCGCTATCGGCCTGCGGAGGATCGGTGCTGGCCTCTGTTTGCGGGCCCACCCGGAGATGCTGATAAGCCTGGGGGACATCACGGCCAGCAACCCGCTCGGGTTCTTTGCCCAACAACCAGAATCCGTCACGCTCGCCACGAAGCTGCCATCACCCTATCCATTCCTTCCGAGCAGCGATCCCGTCATTGGGAGCAGATGGTCGGGCCTGCGGGTAGATTGGGGACCGATCACAGTGAATTACTCGTGGCATGAGCCCAGGACCAACTGGGATGCCCACGATGCAATCTTCTTCAGCTGTGACTCTAACTCGCAAGGTTGGGGTGCATACATCGTCCGTGGCCGTCTCGTCTCCGAGCCTTCCGAGCAGCAAGAGTCCGCCTTCCTGCTGGCCTGCTTCAACTGGAACCAGGAGGCGCCAATTGTGGTTTTCGCCCGGCTTGACGACGTAAGCCAAGTCACGAGGACGATGTTTGAGTTGCAGTTGGGACAAACACAGTTCAAAAACGACGACAAGGCCAAGTTTCTTGTCATGGGCGTTTTGAAGGGCGGGCTGCAAGACAGGTGGATTGATACTGGCATGGGGCCAGCCAGGTATCTCAGCGACGTGACAACGTTGGGGATCCAACTAAGGAGAGAGCGGTTGCCAGTCTGTGCCAGCTCCGTTCTGGTCATATATATCACCGCAAAATCCAGCAGCGACGGATCCACAATTTCGGAGCAGATGGGGAGAACAACCCTAGACGAGGAGGTAGATATGCGGCTCTTGCAGCCTGTGCGAGCTCTAGATTGGTATCCCTGAGAGACTGAATGAAGTGAATTGAAGGTTGTTCGTTACAAAGGAGAGAATGCCCTTCTGGCTGTCTAAAATACATAGTTAATTACGGATACGAATGCCACTCAAGTGGGTTGCTGCTCCGGCGGGGTCGCGCGAGCAGGGTGAACAGGGTGAGCCGGGGCCATGCGCGCAAGAGTGAATTATTGCCGCCATAGGCATGTACTCTTGCGGGATTGGCTCCGGGCGTGCTCCGGCCGCTTCATACGGCCGGGGTGAGCCAAGGTAGCTCACCCTGCTCCGTCGGTCGTACGAGCAGGGTAGAGCAGGGTGGAGTAGGGTAAGCAGGGTAAGCAGGGCACTCTCCCCGCCCAACTAACCGCTGCTACTACCCTCCTTGCCGCTACCCCTATGTCCAGATACCCGATACCCAACACTCTTCAATTCGAATTCTATGAAATAGAAAAATAGAAAATAGGAAAGGGAAAAAAAAATAAAAGGAAGAAAAAGGATACAAATGGCGTATAGTATAGCTTCGCGGGAACTTAATAGCACGCCCTGCCCTACCGCCCCTAGCGGGCAGCTAAAGCCTCCCTACTTCCCTCTTGCCCTAGTCTATACGAGACTTACTGACTCAGGCATAGCATAATATATCTAGTAACGGCGATAGTAACGATGAAGGCAACGGCGATAGTACCCTTACGGGCTATAAAGCACGGCAAAATACGGTCAAGATAGGAATAGGCCTAGGCGAACGTCTACCTTACGAAGGGCAATGGATACGAGCGAGGGGTACTTACTCAGCAATACGTCAACAGAAAGGAGAATAATATGGGTTATAACTTTGACTCGTATATAGTAGATATACAGGATGGTATCCTCAAGGTTACTTGGAGTAAGGGTCCTCCTATATCGTTTATAATTCCGGCTACAGGATCTAACGTCGAGCTTAGCTAGTACTAGGACAAGCAGGGTTAGGTCGATGACTTTAAGTCCCTTAAAGCCTTAATTCTCGGGCAAAATATATAGCTCCTGCCAATAGAAGAGCTTAAGGACTTTTAGGACTTCTACTACAAGCGATCTATTAGTAGGATAAGTGGTCTCGGAAATAGGTATATAACGTTAAGAACGTTGCTCTCCAATACGAAGAAATTCAAGGCAGAATTTATTAGGAGGATAGGGATATAGATTTCAGAAGAGTTTACGTCGGAGATTAACCACGTAAGTATTTTATTTATTCTTTTGCCTTTCTATACCTCCTAGAGCTCGAGCTCGAGCTAACCCCTCTCTAGTATATTAGGCGTATAGCTCGAGGGAGATATAATCCCAAGGGAACTATTTTGGTAGTAGAGTATCCGAAGTATAATTTCCAAATAGCGGATCTAGATAACGTACTTATTACCTTCTAGGTAGGGCCGGATATCGTATCTACCTACGAGAGAGAGTATATCTAGTTCTACTACCTCCTTGACGTCTTCTACTAGAGTAGGGCTCGGATTAGCGCCTTCTTCTATAGTAGAGGCCTAAAGTATAAAGTAAGTTATCTCTCTCTCTCTCTCTATTCCCCTCTTTAGTAAGGCTATAGTAGTTACTACTTTATATATAGTCGCTTATATAGCCTATAGTAGGATGTCTAGCTTATACTCCAGTATACTAACCTGGCCGGCAAGTAGGATATAATCTGTAACGGTCTCAGGAGTATATTGCAACTATCTAATGACGACTCTACGAGTATAACTAAGCTTGAGGAAAGGAAAGGAGAAGTGGAAAAATGGCCATCGTATCGCGATGGCCTTTCTCTGACCAGATGGAGATGCTAGGCGAAAAAGGGGTAAGTATAATGGGGTCGTTGATAGAGTCGTTGGTAGGGGCGTTGGCCGAGGGATGTTTAGGGGTCGCCGTGCGGCCGCTATACGGTCGCTATACTGCCGTTGCGCGGTTCCGCCCCGGCCTGGCGCTAAGGTTGGCCGAGGGTTGCCGAGGCCTCTATAGGGCTCAGCCCGTTACATTACCCCCCTCCTCCTCCCCGGGCGTTGCGTCGTCTCCTGTAATCTTCCCGTATGCCGCCTTATATCGGTCCAGGGCCTCCGTCTCCAGGAAGGCGCTTAGTGGTTCCTATGTCGGTTGCGTGTAGCCAGTCCATTTGACTAGTACCTCTGTTGCTCCTCTTGTCTTCCTTGAATTCAGGATCTCCTCGACTTACCATTCCTCCTCACCGTCTGGGCCGCCCTCTGGCACTATTACAGGGGGGTAGGTATCGTCCTAGACCTATAATAGCAGTAGATTATTACTAGCCCTCTTTAAGTATATTATATGGAATACGTTGTAGATGCCTAGGGGTATATCTAGGCGATAGGTATATAAGCCGATCAGCTCTATAACGGTATACTTGGCGTTCCTCTAGTCGAGCTTCTTCGAGGGCCTGTCGGTCTTGACGTTATTCAGTCGGAGCTATACCTTGTCTCCTATACGGAACCGTTCTACGACCTGTTAGGCCCGGTTGGCGTATTCCTCCTATAGCTCCTGGGCGGTAGCTATCGCGGCTTGTGCTACTTGTACCGCCTCCTTGAGTTTAGCGATAAAGGCTTCTCCGCGGGCGACCGGGGAATTTCCAGTAGTACATAGCTCCTCCTGCCCCTTGGCTAGGTCTAGGAGGTCTACGTCGTAGCCGTATGTTAGGAAAAAGGGGCTGATCCCCGTAGACGTCGCGTTCCGGTTGTTAATAGCCAGTATTACTACAGGCAGTAAGCCGGCCTAGTTATCTTAAAGGTATGTCGTATAGCAGTATAGGTAGTGTTCTACTACTTGGTTGGCTCGTTCTGTTACGCCGTCGGTCTCGGGGTAGTAGGCTGTAGATAGCCTCCGAGTGATCCTGAGCAATTCGCAGATTCTTTTCCATATATAGCCGACGAACTAGGGGCCTCTGTCGGAGACAATCGCTAACGGGAGGCCGTAGTGGCAGATGAAACTGCTAAGTAGTCGTTCAGCTATAGCTTCGGTTGTTATAGACGTTATTGCCTCGAAGATTATACTCTTTGATAGCCGGTCGGTAATGACTATAATCGTGTCTACTTGGTTAGAGCCGGATAGGGGTAGCCTAGTAATGAAGTCTATAGAGAGTTCGCTCTAAATCCGTTCAGGGATAGGGAGGGGCTTTAATAGGCTATACTGCTTCTCTCTCTATATCGTCGTTCTTCCGTATATATCGTAGTTCCGGAGGAATTTCCGGACCTCCTAGCTGAGGCCGGGCTATATGAACCTTCGACCGATTAATATCTTGGTAAGGTCCCTGCCTGGGTGTCTAGAGAGAGCTGAATCGTATGTTTCCTAGATGACTTAGGTCCGTAGCGGTTCGAAGAAAGGGAGCTAGATCCGCCCCCTCTAGTATAGTCGTTTCCCCCCGTCGATTGAGCATTCCGTAATAGAGATTAGTAGTCCCTACTATAGTAGTAACTGCCTCTTGCCGTCCCTGACTAACTAGCGAATTAGCTAGTAACGGTTGTTAGCTTTGAGTCCCTAGTCCTAGAGGTCTTTCAGGCGGCTGTTAGCGAATAGGTTCTTAGGGGGGTCTGACTTATCGGCCTAGTTGTCGTTATCCCCGTCCTAGTTACTAGCCTTTACGAACCCGGCGTTGACCTTCGTCCTCTGAAGGGCCCTAATTTATACTCGGTGGACTAGAACGCGGCTCCTTTAGGGCTTTAATAGTTGGAAGTAGCGCCTAGCGAGGTGCTCGTCGAACTCGTCTGCCGGTATATCTTAGTCCCTCCTCGATAGTATATCGGGTACTACGGCCTCCTTACCTGGCCGGTAGGTCATCTTGAAGTTATAGCGGGCAAGTACCTCTACCTAGCGAACTTGTCGTTCGCTTAGCTACTGCTTCTTATAGAAGTACTCGAGGTTCTTATAGTCCGTCTAGACCTCGAACGACAGTATGCTCCGGAGCTCGGCATCCTACTGCTTGAGATAACAGATAACTGCCAGGAGTTCTTTATCGTAGATCGGGTAGTTATACTCGGCCGGGTTGTTTTTTCTTGAAAAGAAGGCCACGGGCCGTAGGGTCCTATTGTCGTCGTATTACGAGAGTGCTCCTCCGACCGCATATCCTGAAGAGTCGGTCTCGACTACTGTCTTCTTATTAGGGTCCTATTATACTAGGATAGGGGCACTAATAAGCAGGGTCTTCAGCCGCTTGAAGGCTTCCTTATACCGGTCTGACCAGACGAAGGGGATACCCTTCTTGGTAAGTGCCGTCAGGGGTATAGCTATCGTTGAGAAGTCTAGGACGAACTCTCGATAGTAGTTGGCGAAGCCGATAAAGCCCCTGACTCCCTTGACGGTAGTCGGGCGCTCCTATTGCTCTACTGCTCTAATCTTCTCGGGGTCGATACGGATGCCCTTTCCTGCTTTGACGATAAAACCGAGGTACTTAACGCTCTTAGCCTCGAAGTCGTACTTATCGATATCGACCTATAGGCTAGCCTCTTGGAGCCTCTATAGGACCTTTCGGACCTTATTCCTATAATTAGAGAGAGAGCCGCTAGAGTAGATAAGGACGTCGTCGATGTATACCGAGTAGAACTCGTCGAGGTACTCTTGGAGTATGTAGTTGATATATCGTTAGAAGGTAGCTGGTATACCTGTTAAGCCGAAAGGGGTAACTAGCTACTCGAAAAGGCTATACCTCGTTCGGAAAGCCGTCTTCCACTTGTCTCCCTCCTTGATCCGGATCTTATGAAATACCGAGATTATATCTAGCTTCGTGAACCACTTTGCCTTAGAGAGAGAGCGGAGTATTTCGTTAATCAGGGGGAGTAGGTACCGGTCCTTATAGGTAATGGCATTTAACCCTTAGTAGTCGATATAGAAGCGCAGCTTGCCCCTAGGTTTCCTAATGAATAGGATAGGGGCTAAGGCTGAGGAACTGCTTGCCCTAATGAAGTTCTTGTCGAGCAACTCCGTAAGGGTCTTGCGTAAGACGATTAATTCTTCGCGTGACATCCCGTAGAGGGGCCCCTAGGGTAGGGGCTTGTCTTGCCTACTCTTGTCCTTTTCGAGCGAGATTTTATAGTCTATGCCTAGCCGGGCAGGTAGTAGTCAGTCGGTAGCGTCCTAGTCGAAGAGGGGGAGGAATTTGTAGTAGTGCTTCGGTAGCTTCTCTCGGGGGTCGGTATACTTCTTTGGAGCAAGTGCCTTTTCGATATCCCTTAGGCTAGCGGCGAAGATTTATACTGGCTATATGGGGTCTCGAGATTTCTAGGTCCTCTTTACTAAGGCTCCGAATATACTAGACATCTATTAGGAGATCGAGAGGGTAGGAGTCCCTTCCTGCCCCCTTTCCTTGACGATTAGGCCTGAGGTCCCGATCGTTAGTTCCCCTTGAGATAGGGAAATCGTTACTTCCTCGGCATCTATCTATAGCCGCCCGAGGATAACCTCGTCTTCCTGGTCAGGGATAATATAAAAGAAGACGCGGGGCAGCTTGTAGCCGTCGATATCGGTATCTATATAAGCTACCTCTCGGATGGTGCCCTTAACTATTATATTGACCTGAGCGAGGTCGCAGGGAGTAATAGGGATATATAGGAGGTATAGGCGGTTAGCGAGCGAGAGGCTGATAGTTATAAAGCAGAGGCAACTACTATCAACAAGGGCGTTAGTATAATGAATTCCATTGATACTAAAGTTAACGTAAAACGGGTTACTATCTATCTGAGTCTCGACCTCCTTCTATTCTCGTTTTACCTCTGAGTGCTCCTGGCTACGACTTTAGCTAGGAGCTACCCTTTTAACTCCTCCTTATCGGTCTCCGTCTAGTTAGACGGACTATTATCGGTATCTCCTAGGTCTTCGACTATAGCCTTAGTAATAGGCCTCGACCTCTTCACTTAGGAGTAGTTCGCTCTAGCCGAGCCGGGTAGTCTAGCTAGGAGGAGCAGGCACTCGGCTACTATATATCCTGTTCTCCTATACCTGAAATAGCAACCCTCCTTCCTTCGGCGCTCCTTCTCTTTCTCGTCTATCTACTTAGCTCGCTTGCCCGTAAGCTTTAGGTTATCTTGCTGGATTATCCGGCTGACTTTCGTAGGCTCCCAATCCATTGTATTATAGGGGGGCGTAGTAGTACGCTCGTAGTTCTAGTACCCTGTGCTCCTCTAGTTAGGGGAGGTATCCCTCCCCTTAGGGAGGAATAGAGCTTTCCTACCTGCTCTCCTCCGGGCAGCCTTCCGGGCGTCGACGTTAGCACTAAGGCTATAGAGCTCTTAGACGAATCCCGGGTAGTCCTTTAGCAAGTGTAGTATAGGGACAAGGAGGTCTTTTATCTCGTCGTTAAGGGCCTTCCGGAGGTAGTTAATCTAGATAGCAGTATGCTAGGTAGTACCTCCTATATCGGCTAACTACTTCTCGAACTTCGGGTAGAATGCTATAAACGACTCCGTCTTGTGCTGGGCTATGCTATCGAGGTTATAGAGTATATATTAGGCGACATTAGGGTCTTTATATATATTCGTCAGGTACTAGAGGAAGTCCGTAGGGTTATAAGTGCTGCCGGGGCCGCCGCTCTCGTAGAATATAGCCGCTATCGACTGGGGGTTATCTCCGAGCTAGGAGTAGATATAGGTGAACCGGTCCGTAGGCGACCTAAGGAGGCAGCCGTCGGTACGTAGTTTACCTTCCATTTCCAACCTCCAATTTCGGTATTTCTTCCGGTTCCCATCGAAGTATAGGGGGTCTGGGAGGGTTATCTTCTTCTTCGTCTGACTAGGGGGGGACAGTAGTATAATAGCAACTATAGGGAGTGCTAGAGGTATTAGGCTTTAGGGTATAGTTGCTAGCGTAGCTTGTAGAGATATGATGGTTTCTTGAAGGGCCTTGATGTATGCCTGGGTTACCTCCCGCTCTTGGGTCTAGCAGGCCTCTATCTCGGCGAACCGCTAGGCCTATTCCGACTGCCCTGCCTGGATTATTCCCAGCTAGGTAGTAAGGAGCTGTATTAGCTATACCAACTGACGGTCGCTCTGACTGCTATCGTTCGTATAGTCGTTGCCCGACATTGTAGTGTTTTTCCTTATGGGTTTCCGCTATGCCTTACTCAGAGGGCTTCTGCTGTGCCTCGTTTGATGGAAGGCTTCTGCTGTGCCTCGCTCGGTGGAGGGCTTTCGCTGTGCCTCGCTCGGTGGAGGGCTTTCGCTGTGCCTCGCTTGGTGGAGGGCTTCTGCTGGCTCGCTTCTCTATAATTGACAACAGGAGAAGGAAGCTTAGTTATAATATAACGGTCTCAGGAGTATATTGCAACTATCTGATGACGACTCTACGAGTATAACTAAGCTTGAGGAAAGGAAAGGAGAAGTGGAAAAATGGCTATCGTATCGCGATAGCCTTTCTCTAACTAGATGGAGATGCCAGGCGAAAAAGGGGTAAGTGTAATGGGGTCGTTAATGGAGTCGTTGGTAGGGGCGTTGGCCGAGGGATGTTCAGGGGTTGCTGCGCGGCCGCTGTGCGGTCGCTGTGCTGCCGTTGCGCGGTTCCGCCCCGGCCTGGCGCTGAGGTTGGCCGAGGGTCGCCGAGGCCTCTGTAGGGCTCAGCCCGTTATATATATAGCGGCCGAACCGTGCTACGTTGCCGGATCTGGGGTTCTTTGTCGCTCCGGATTTAGAAAACGCCTAATTTTAGGTGGCAAATCGGTATCCTATGTAAAGTCTAGGGATAGAGGAGTCTGGCCTAGCGGAGCGAAGCGTTTTCGCCCTAGCAACGGCCCTAGGATAGGGCCTTAGGGAGAGGGAGGGTCCTGTTAGGCCCCTAGAGGGTTAGGGTTAGGTTAGGGTTAGGGTTACGAACCTGTCGGGCCTACTAAGCGGACTTCGGGGGTAGATTTCCAGGTAGAGCGGAGTTTAGTAGAGTACGTATAGACTGAGCCCGCCCTAAGCCTACTCTACGCTCTACTGTACTAGAGCTATAGCAACTAGGTACGGGAGTCTAGGACTATAAGGTATAAGGAGGATAAGGAGGGCGTATAGCGCCCTAGTTTTGATAGGGAGCAGAGTTCAATGGTTATTCTAATTGCCCCCTACCCGCTGTGCCTACTTATACTGAGCGCACGTTGAGCTGCCTCTCCTATACCCCTTCACTTCAGCTATTAGCCGCCCCCTGCTGGAGCCCCG
>Ga0247824_10001932_pt1 | contig 11564 bp, 9 predicted proteins | sample 13C_PalmiticAcid_FD_194412 | JGI IMG/M metagenome (GOLD analysis project Ga0247824, IMG submission 194412) | Soil microbial communities from agricultural site in Penn Yan, New York, United States - 13C_PalmiticAcid_Day48 | ecosystem: Environmental > Terrestrial > Soil > Agricultural land...
TTTGTACCCATGGGTCTTAAAAAAATCAGATAGACCAACTACCAAACATTTTACTTGTCAACGCAACTTTTTTTTTTTCACTGCCAAGACGCATTCATCCGTCGTAGCACCCAGCTCTCTACATCACGGCCATCTTTGCCTTCCCCAAGGCTCAACGACGCATACAACTTGTACCCTTCCACCTTAAAGTTCGCAATCATCTGTGCCAACAACATCCTCGCGTAGATCGCCTCGGATCGCTTAGCATTGAAAGGATTCCCTTGAAGCTTGATCTCGGCTGCTCCACAGTAGTCCTGCTCTGCTTGGATTCTATAGGAACAACAACCAGTGAGTCCTCAACACCTTAAATGTCTTCGTTTCTCCCCTTCTCGTAACTAAAAAGAAACTGTCCTCTTTTCCATTACCCATATTTCCATTGCGATGCCACAGCCTGCTTGATCAATTCCATCATCCGTGATGCGACCTGAGGAGGTTGCTGGCTTATGACACGTATCCGGTCACTGCGATTAAAGCTCACGGCGAACAACTCTACTTCCCGAAGGCCATCTTCACCATATCCATCTCTCCGCACCGATCCTGATCCTATTCCCATTCCGGAACTCGATCCAACCCTCAACGATCCAGACCGAGATGTACCCACGCCTGGTAAGGCTGGTAGTCCTCCCGTGGAAGCCATCGAAGCCGAACAAGAAGACAACAATGATGACCCCCCACCACCATGGTCCGACAAGGATTCCGTATACTCAAAGAACAATGTATCCTTGTCCCGTTCTCGTTGACTGACATCCGTTGCCTGCACCAGATCCCAACCAGCTTTGGCCATCGTGTACAGAATCCCATTCAACAACCTTCGCGATCGAACAGCATCGGGTCCTTGACTACGCCAAGGGGATCCTGAGAGTTTGAACTCGTGTGATCCAGCGTAATTGGATTCCTTTCGGATTGTTCCCCAAGAGGACAAGATGGATGAACGGACAAGTGGAGATAAGGCGGTTGGGGTCCCGATAAGACGGATCTTGTCCCGTCCTGTGAGGGAAATGGAACAGATCCGGACGGCGTTGGTTTGGACGGGTGTGAGAGAACCATAGGACGGTGGCAGGTTGGTATCTTGCTTGGTGGAGGAAGACATTTTTTCTTTTGTAGTTTGGCGGTAGGTTGAAAAAAAAAAAAAAAAAAAAAAAATCACAATGCAATGGGATATCTTGGAGCTCGAGGTGATGCGATCAAAGGTCCTGATGATTCTGCTGATCCATGGTTGAAAGAAGAAAGTTGGGTTCAACACCGCACAAGCATCCATCTTATACGCTCCTGTTTGCCAAGACCTTCAAGGACTGAAAAAAAAGACTTGACCATGGATCAGGGAGAGTGGGCTGTTGCATTTGTTTGAGAACTGAGCCCGCTCCCGGACTTGTTGCTCCTCTCTCCTTGTGCCAAGGCAAACATACGCGTTCAAAAAAGGCTGTTTTGACTTCGAGTGGTGCGCCATGTTTAAAGATTACTATTAGATCTAATCATCATTCTACACTTCCCCCCCCTTCAGATCCCAGTCTTCCCAGTCTCGCTCAAGAGCTGCTTCTTCAACACTTCAAGCTGTGCAGTCTCCTGGAGCAACATTCCCACTCGGTCGGCCAGCGCCTTTTCAAGGAATGCCGCCGGTGTCATGGCTGTCTCCGCCGTTCCCGCTGGAGCATTGTCAACAGACTGGCCGCTGCGCGAAAGCAACATCTCTTGCTTCTCGCGTCTCAATTGCTCAATCTGCTCCTTCAACTCGTCCTTCTCCCGCTGAAGCGTCTGCTTCTCCTTTTGAAGATCCTCTACCTCAATCTCAACACGAGCTTTTCGTCGATAGAGCTGCTCCATTTGATCGTGATGAGCGTTCAATTGGGCCTGCGTCTGCATCAAGGATGATGCCTCCTCCTCCGAGTACTCTGCTGCAGGGGACAGGGGCGTTCGAGGGGATCGGACACCCGGTGCTCTAGTGTTGGAAACGCCAGTGTTCACAGTCATAGGACCCTTGGTATTCTGGGTGGGAGTCAAATGAGACGAGGTAGCCGTCGCAGCCGGTCGTCGAGGTTGATACAAATACTTGAAGATCCCGTTCTCTCCACCGCCGCGCGCCATTCCATTCTTGCCACTGCTATCGCTGCCATCGCTGTTGTCCAAGGAGGATCGAGGGGTGATGCCCTTGTGAGAGGTTGGTGCAGGTGCAGACGAGGCAGAGGCGGAACCAGCTGTTGTAGGTTTCATCCGTGTCATCACTTCTTCAATAGTCTCTTTGACTTCCTGTGTAAGGATGGCACGACCTTCTTCCGCTTCCTTCTTTCTCATGATCGTACCTCCACGACGCACCCCCATCACTTTCGACATGTCCCTCAGCATCCTTTCCATTCCAGATACATTGTCCGCCAGCTCCGAGAATGTGGCCATTTGAATCTTGGTGAACATGTCAAGTTGATCCCTGATTTGGTCCTGAATCTCCTTGCTATTGGCACCTGTCTTGTTGGCTAATGCCTGGATCTGGTCACTGTAGCCACGCTGATGTTGTGAAAAGGACCTGCGTACAATAGGGTCATGCTCGAGATCGTCCAGTATGTTCACTTCTGTATACTCTCCCTCGCGACCACTGGCCAACATGTCTCCTTCCTTGACAGCAGCTGTGGCAGTAGTCGCCGTAGCAGCGGCAGCAGTGGGACCGGAACTGTTCGATGCAGCAAAGACGATTTCGCGCAGATTCTCAGTCTGCATACTCGAGTGTCGAACGATCCATTCTCGCATCTCCTGAAGCTCTTCCCGGACAGCAGTGTCCCTGGAGCCGACGTCTGCCTGTGATTCCTGGATCGAGGACTGAATATAGTTCATCTTTTCCAGAATCTCATCGCGTTGCTCACACAGCGAGGATTCCGACTGGTCAGCTTCCTCACGTATCAATGATTTCAATTTGTCCAGCGAGTCCAGCAACTCGTGTTGCGCAGCACTGGCCATAGCCGAAGAATACAAATCCTGACCAACGCCTGCAGTATCATGCGCTGGAGAAGCCGTGGTTTCGCGACCTTGAAGTCCCTCCAGTAGCGACGCCTTGATATCGCTCCACAGATTCTTGTTCTCCGCCTGTCGCAACGCTTCCTGGTCTTTCTGCTCTGCCAACTTTTGTTCGATTCCGTTCAGTTTTTCTGTCAATGGAACTAGATCCGACTTGGTGATGGAAAGAGCTGTGGTGGAAGAGGATCCAGATTCGGTCAAGGTGACCCCTTCCGCTACTGCTGTTGCTGCTGCTAGACTTGGCTTGTTGGCTCGTTGATCGCCACCGTCACTATCCAACAGCTCGTAGACCTTGGCGAGTAACTCCTTGTTGCCTTGATCATACCGCGTCAATTGTTCATCAATCATCTGATTCATCTTTGCATCCATGCGATCCAACATTTCTGCAATACGATCCGACGTCTTTGTCACCAGCACACCGTGCTGTGCATCCGTAAGGTTGCTTTGACTGCCACCAAGAGACGATGGCGTAGATGACAGGGGAGTCGAGTTTCGGTCTCGGAACGCGGTAGAGATGGTGCTGCCAGTGCTGTTGCTCGGTCGTAAGGAGGCCCTCCACATGGCTGGGGACTCGATCTCCATCGGCGAAGTCGCCGTAGGTGCAGTAGACATCCGAGATCGAGGTGGGGAAGATGCCTGTGGAGAAAGCGGGTACGACTCTTGTCGTCGCTGCTGTTCATCCAGCTGTCGCTTCATCTCGGAAAGCTGATCCGAGAGCTCCTGCACTCGACCGGATTGATCTTTCACGATAGGAATAACCTGAAGGTCAAGTTTGTTCAACACCTCCAAGAGGGAGAGCTCATTCTCGGATGGAATCGACTTGGCAATCCTTTCCATACTCTCTGAAGGCGAAACGGTCAAGGTTTCATCCTCGACATCTTCCTCAAGCTCCTGTACGCGATCGCTTTCGGTCAACGGTAGCTTTTCCGTGGCATCTGGACCTTGAAGAGTCACCAAACGTTTCAAGAGGTGCATCTGAAGGTTCATCTTTCTATCCATCTGCTCCATATGTTCCTGAACAGCCATCATCCTCCCATCATCCACATTGCTCTCTCCTCCATTCTTTGTTCGATTATACTCCAAGTCCTGGTAAGCCATCATACGGCACTGTGCAGTGTTGACAAACTCGAGTAGAAGCAGTAGTTGATCCAGCTTGGAAACCACCTCTCGGTTCTGATAAGCGCCCTGTCGTGGATCCAAATCATAGTCATAATCCTGTGTCACAGCTGAACCGGACTCAGACTCTCCATCTTCAAACAATCGAGCCATGCCTGCAATCTTGGGATGCCTTCCACTTGTTGTCGGACCATTGTTGCTTGCCAACGACCCCAATCCGATCACAGAGGTTGATGTTGGGATATTGAGACGGTTGTTGGTCGAGGTCGAGTTGACCCGCTGCAGGTGCGAGTGTGTGCTGCCATAGGAGGAATGAACCATCGTGCTCGCCGATCGCTGCAGGAGAGAGTATCCTGTAGCTGTCGCAGTACTATTATTGTTACTGCCTGGAGGACCCACTCGTCGATACCCTCCGTTTCCGCCTGCAGCACCATACACCATCTGTTGACTGCTATTCTCATGAACTTTGTTCAACTGCTCCGTGATCTCGGCAAGTTTGGAGCGAATCTCAGAGAGGGCCGAGATATCCTTTTGGTGTGCACTGGGATCCGTGGCGGACAATTGCATCACGTCAATGATTTCGTCCTTGAGATCTTCAAATTCCTGTCGCTGTCCAGCTGTCGCGTCCTTGATCTCGGTCAGTTTGCTGACAAGGAGTGAAGAAATCTGGTTCAGAAGCGCAGTTGTGGACTGGAGAGATTCCTCCTGCTTGACAGAGAGATGGTCGAATTCTGGTAGAATCGTATCTCGAAGCTTCTGGGTGAGATCGGCTGTCGACGCTACAGCATGAGAGGTGGTCTCTGGAAGCAGGAATGACGAGAGTGATCGAGGAAGTCCCAGTGACAGCGTGGGTGCTGCGTTGGATGAAGCTGGCGTCGGCACCTTTGTTGGGGGTTCTGTTGTCCTTAGAGTTATTGCTTCGGACACCTTCTCGACGATAGCGGCAGCCTCATCTGGCCTGGACTCGGGTTCACCAGCAGAGGCTGCAGCCGTGGACTGGAGAGGTGCCATGTCGCTTAATGGTTGTCCTTTTCGAAGCATCTCTCGGCTCTTCTGGTGAATGACCACCAAGTCCTCTCGGTAGAAAGTGTCTGCGACGCCTGGAAGCGGTTGGTCTGGCAAGCAGGGAACGAATACATTGGAGGGTAGTCGAAGTAAGCCTTTGAGTGTCTCTTTTGCCTCGTCGTGGAACTTTCGTGCGCTCTCAGTGTTGTTAATGTCGGCCCGTTCCAGGATCCGCTTCAATCGCCTGGAATGATCCTCCAGGATGTCCAACGTTTCTTTGTACTTGTCGCGAACTTGGGTCAAGTACATGTTGATACCTGTGAAAGCAGTAGACGAAGGTGCAAGTGGAGGACCGACCGACATTCGCCTCTCCTTTGTTCCAACGGGCGATGGCGACAACGTGGGTGAGGTGGGTGATGACGTGGAGGAGGTTCTTGTCGCCGATGGCCTCGTGGTGGCGCCAATGAACTGATCCAGAACCAACAGCACTCTCTTGATCTCTGAACTCCTTGTGTCCAGATTGACGGTGAGACCAACCAGAATCGATTTGAGCATCTTGTAAGAGGTCGTATTCAAAGCCGATTCGTTTGAGTGGACCTTGAGGCATTCCAAATGACTGTTCACGACCTCTGTGATCTGGTCGGATCCAGTGTCCAGATGGATTTTAGCCCTTTCTAGCAGCTCTTGAACGGTTCTGGCAGTCTTCATGACGCGTTCCAGCAATTGATCCCTGACTGTATAGTGTTGGTTAACGGTTACTTTGGCAGCAGCCCTCCATGCTTCCAACTGCACCAGCAAGGACTCGATACGTTTCCTTTCCAACTCTTGCTCTCTCTGTGACAGTTGCTGTTCTCTTGCTTGGAACTGCGCTTCCAGGGCCACAGACTTGTCCGGCGATGATACCCGTAGAGTTCCACCGTTCGCTGTGACATTGGAGTAATCCAGAGAATTGTTACGATGTCGGATAGTGTTCAGTTTCGCCTCCAGTTTCATCAACGAAGCACCAACAGCATTGGACATTAAGGAATTGAGGGCGTCAATCCAGCCTGTCCGTTCTGACATGGTGTCGGTGGCGAACCACGTTTCCTCCTTGCGTGTAACGACTTTGAATTCGAAGCGACCTGTGGCTTTGGCATCCTGGCCCTTGACCTGAACCTCAAGGCATTCTGCCATATCAATGGTCTTGATTGGGAACAAGTGCTGTTTTTGTAGCGGGAGCAGATCCATGTTAGTTTCCCGATAGCGGTTAGCCTGGGGTATAACTTATGGCCCAAACAAATGTTCTTGCATACATACTTCATTATCTTTGAATAGCGTCATCAGACCTGGGTGACCATCCCCTCGGAACCTCCCGATCGCGAAGCATCTTTTCCATGTCTAATACAATAAAAGAGACACCATCAGTATTGACTGCCTTCTCCTTCAGTCTGTGAGAATCAAAATCCAGATGAATGGTTTGTGAACGGAATAACATACCAAGAGGTTGCCTCGCCTCCAGAGCCATCCTTCCTTGGCCGCCTAGAAAGTTCAATCGCAAAAGGGGAACAAATTGAATGAGCAAATCAAGTCCAAAAATAAGGTTTACATAGTCCCACTCAATTGCAACTGAAAACAGTTGACGATACCTGCATCTGTGCTCCTGTTCCCAGCGTAGATGGTGATATGACGTTTGCTCCTTCAACTGCTCGCTGACTTCCAGGACTGAAAGGCTGTTGTCGAATTGGAGAGGATCGGTATTGTTGCCCTGACAATGATGCGGGGCTGTCCAAGGCATCGCCATAGGCCGCGCTCTCTCGTCTGGATCCCGTGCCGTCGCCATAACCACTGTTTTCCTGACCCATCGTCAATGGCCCTCGCCTTGCCATCCGTGCCGAGTTGGAAACAGGGTCCCCAGGACTGATGGTTGTTGTAGGTGTAAAGATGTTTGGTTGGTGGCCCATGATAGCATTTGTTGCACTACCAGGACTTGACGTCATAGTTGTTGAGGGCTGAATGTAGGAGCTCCTAGCGCCCTGATGCATGACGGGCTTCGGATTAGGTTGCGAGCCTGGGCCAAGCGTATTGAGAGACGATGATATGGCCACTGTGGCACCATGTGGCCGAAGGGTTGAAGTGGCTGCAACAGCAGCTGTGGTGGCGGCGGTGGAGGGAGGGGGCAATGGGTGACCTGCACTCACTGAGGAAGTTTCCGAATTGGATCCATTATCTGAATCGCTAGAGCCGGTGGGTGGAGGGATGTAGTTCATGATCATGGTAGGGGAGATGGGTCGTGTGAGAGCAGCGTGGTAAGATGACTCTTCTTCAGAAGTGAGTATTGCCCCTCCCTGCTGCTGCTGTTGCTGTTGTTGTTGCTGTTGGTATTGTTGGCCCAGATACTGCTGACTCCTCCTGCCCATCCCTGTATTTGTCGCGGAATACGTTGATCCTGCCGCGGCATTCACACCAGGCGGAAAGCTTGATTGTCCATTCGCAAAAGACGTTGGTGTCGAAGTGACTTTTGGTTGTATCCAAGACGTATGCCCCTTCGAATTGCTTCCCACGGTGCTACTGTTGGCGCTATTAATATTATGGCTATTGTTGCTGACAGTGGTGCTTGGTGTGGATGTGGTTGAGGCGAGGGAGGAGATGGAAGGCTGACTGCCATGGATACTGCCTGCTCTTGAAGTTCGAACAGAAGCAACGGGACCACTCTTGTTGTAGCCGTTATTCGAGTATGGTCCGTTATGATTAGCACTGTTTCCAAAGTTTTGATAGCTGAAGCTGCTTGGAAGACTGGTTCCCAAGCCAGGGCTGGTTGGCATGGATGGATCCAAAAGCTGTTGTTGCTGTTGGATGCCAGGCGTTCTAGGCAAAGGTCTCCCCATTGGCACGCCGTGGCTCACAGCTCCGTTTGGTTTCTGGGGTACTAGGGAGACTGTAGACAACGAGCGGGCTCCGTATCCGTGCTGTTGGTCGAGTGGTTTTGAAGTGTTCATGGCCGACTCTAGTTATATCACTGGATCCAGACGTCGACTTGGTTGGTTGGTTGAGGGGGAGGGTATCAAACTTGTTTTCGTGGTAGGGTAGTGTAGGGAAGAAAAAGTGGTAACAAAGAGAAGCAAAAAAAAAAGGTGGAGTATTCCTTTCAAAGGCCAAGTCAGGGGTAAAGGACAGTCAGGGTCGGTCAGCAGGTGGGCGAGCAGGTTGGCTCCTCATTCCTCTCACCGATGCACAAAGTGGCACAAACAGGGGGGAGGGGATCGATGGCGGGGTCGTGTGAGATAGTAATGATGTAGTATGTGAATAGGGGTGTGCCGTTTATTCGACAATTGGCAAGGTGCTTGTGTTTAGGGCCACGACCATGGCCACTCGAGTGTTGTACGTTTTATTTCGGTGCCGTTGGGCATGAAGGTGGCTAATAAATTGAGTCCAACCGCCCCCACCCTGCCAAGAAGGAGGGGGGAGAGGGAAAGAGTGGCAGCAAGCGATGAGCAAGATGAATGAAGAGAACGACGTGATCAAGGGTGGCAGTGCAGCTAGTTGGGCTAGTTGGGCTAGTAGTGTATAACACGGTCGAACCAAAGGGCGCGACCATGTTCCTGGGATGTATCCAAGGGGGGATCCACGAGGCAGTCCCAATGACCCGAAGCGCACCCCCGTGGAGGAGAGTGTTGCTTGGCTGGTTGCCAACAAAGCTGTGTGGCCCAGCCAAAGGGTCCTAGGAACACACATGGAAAACATGGGTAGGAAGCGAGCCGAATCGGCTTGCAAGCAGAAGCCCACAGTTCCCTCTGTGGGATTCCTGAACAAAGTTCAGCCTCGGACCGACCGAACCAGGACATGCCCGCCAACGTGTATCGCTGTTGCCTGTCAGACGTCCCACAAAGCTGTTCAGATTCGTGCCTCGAAATGCACCCATGTGCGAGTAGGAATAGTGAGCGCATGCTGCCGATGCCAAGGACACGGCCATGCTTACCTTAGTACAAAAGTAGGCACAACGACTTGTGGGGAAAGGGATGCACCCCAAAGCGCACTGCAAAACCTTCCGTGCGACACTCTAAAGTGATGATAAATACTGACTGATCGCCGTCAACATCCGTCGTCTTCTTCTTCTTCTTCTTTGTTGGCTCAACGGCACTCGCACTCTCACTCTCACTCGCACTCGCACTCGCCCCTCCCCTCCCCACTCTATCCCTCTCTCCTCCTCTTCTTATCCGACTAGACCTCCCTCCATCATGGTTGGTATGTACATGGATGTGATCAGCATCCCACCTAGATCGTACCTCAGCCTCGCCCTCGACACGACTCTGGGACTCTCCTGGCACCCCTCTCAGCAGGGAAACCTTGGAGTAGCACCGAATGAAGCGACTCTTTGCCGACGCTCACTCATTCACCCCAACTTTTCGGCATCGCCATCGTGGTTGATGCAGAGAGATCACACCAAGCACTTTTGGTTGCATATTGACGTTCACTGACTAACGATCCGTCTGTTCGTCTCAATAGTCGTTCCCGCCGTAGCTGCTGCCGTGCCTGCAGTTCTCTATATGAGCTCCAAGCTTGCCTTGCCTCGCGATGTCAAATTGGCTCGTGGATTGGCAAATGCCAAGTTCAGCTATCGCTCTTACGACAAGAACGACACTGTCAACATCTCGTACCGATTCGAGGAAGCTTACAATAGACACCCCAACAAGGAAGCCCTTGTCTTTGAAGGGAAATCGTACACATTCGCAGACATCCAACGAGGTAAAGAACGATCGGGATGACAAAGCCCTGAGTGCGATCGGTTAAAGTTGCTTTACACAGCTGCTCACAATTGAGAACATTTGAAGCGATTCACTCTAAAATATAACCCATCTTTGTGTTCCTTGGCAACAATTAGAGTCCAACAGGGTCGCGCATTGGCTATTGTCCAAGGGCGTGAAGCGTGGTGACATCGTCTCGCTCATGATGCTGAACCGTCCCGAATTCTTGTTCTGCTGGCTCGGTATCAACAAGGTCGGTGCAACCGGTGCATTCATCAATACCAACCTCACCGGCAAGCCCTTGACACATTCCCTCAAGACTGCGACCGCCTCCATGTTGATCTTGGACTCGGACCTCATTCAACCCATTGGTGATGTGCTGGACGAGGTGCTGCAGATGGGATACAAGATCTATACATATGCTGGCGACAGTGGCGCGACTGCAGACTTTGCCGCTCCTCTGGAACTCGCCGGCCTCTCGAACGCCGATGTGCCAAAGAGCTTGAGAAAGAACACCACTCAAAATGAAATCGCCATGTTGATCTATACCTCAGGTACCACCGGTCTTCCCAAGGCTGGACGTTTCTCGCACTCTCGTGCAAATTGTAAGAAAAATTTCGTACTCCTTTTCCTCAGCCCGCTTTCTCACAGGCTAAGCATGCGGACTTGATCGATCTTAACCTGATTACGCAAAAATTGATAGTGGCGGCTCATTTCTGGGAATCATTTTACTACTTCTCGGGTCAGGACCGTCTTTACATCGCTCTACCACTTTATCACAGTGCTGGAGCGGTCCTCGGAATGTGCGTGGCCTGGGTCACTGGAGCCACTGTGATTCTAGCCCGCAAGTTTTCCACCAAAACATTCTGGGACGAGTGCAGAGCCAACAATGTTACCGTCATCCAATACATTGGAGAGATTTGCCGTTATCTGCTCAACGCACCCCCATCACCCATGGATAAGACACACACCATCCGCATGGCACACGGCAACGGCATGCGACCCGATGTCTGGAACCGGTTCAGAGAACGCTTTGGCATCCCCCTCATCGGCGAGTGGTATGCCAGCACGGAAGGAACAGGCATCTTGACCAACTACAACACTGGTGAGAATGGTGTGGGCGCCATCGGATACCGTGGTTCAGTGGCCAGAAAGGTTGATTGGGGTCTCAAGATCGCCAAGTTTGATATTGAGACAGAGGAGTTGATCCGTGACAAGAATGGACGCTGCATTGAGGTAAGGCAAACTCCTTCCCATGTTGTTCACCGCTATCATCTTGAAGGCATTTTGATTCTTACTTTCATCTTTTGTCTGACAAACTGTTTATAGTGCGCCCCTGATGAGCATGGTGAACTGTTGACGATCATTGACTCTTCCGATCCCACACGTGCCTTCCAAGGTTACCATCAGAACTCAGGCGCCAACTCCAAGAAGGTTGTCATGGATGCTTTCAAGGTGGGCGATAGCTACTTCAGGACTGGTGATATCCTCCGTCGTGACAAGGATGGTTACTTCTACTTTGGTGACCGTGTCGGTGATACTTTCCGCTGGAAATCCGAAAACGTTTCAACCGCCGAAGTCTCGGAAGTGCTGTCCGCTTACCCAGACTGCATTGAAGTCAACGTCTATGGTGTTCAGATTCCTGGCCATGACGGCAGAGCCGGTATGGCCGCCATTGTCTCA
>Ga0247824_10001933_pt1 | contig 11563 bp, 8 predicted proteins | sample 13C_PalmiticAcid_FD_194412 | JGI IMG/M metagenome (GOLD analysis project Ga0247824, IMG submission 194412) | Soil microbial communities from agricultural site in Penn Yan, New York, United States - 13C_PalmiticAcid_Day48 | ecosystem: Environmental > Terrestrial > Soil > Agricultural land...
GTGGAGAATGGGGGGGTGGGAAGGGAGAGAGGGACTTACGATCGGCAGTAGCTGATGTACCGGCGCATCTTGTCGACGGGGATCTCGGACTCGACGCGCTCTTCTACGCCGCGGCCGCCCATGTGGATGCCCATGACGTGCTTGGCGATGCGCTCGTCCTTGCCGCGCTCGTGCTCGTCCTTGACGATGAAGATCATGTCGAAACGCGACAGGATGGTCGTCTGGAAGTCGATGTTCTCGCCGGGCGTCTTCATGTCGTCGTACCGGCCAAAGATGGGGTTGGCGGCGGCGAGGACCGAGGTGCGCGCGTTCAGGATGGTGGTGATGCCCGCTTTCGCGATCGAGATGGTCTGCTGCTCCATGGCTTCGTGGATGGCGACGCGGTCTTCGTCGCGCATCTTGTCGAACTCGTCGATGCAAACCACGCCGCCATCGGCGAGCACCATGGCACCGCCTTCGAGGTAGAATTCACGGGTTGACTGGTCCCGCTGGACCGAGGCCGTCAGACCGGCTGCGGAGGAGCCCTTGCCGGAAGTGTAGATGGCAATCGGGGCTACCTTCTCGACGAACTTGAGCAGTTGCGACTTGGCTGTACCGGGGTCACCGAGCAGGAGCACATTGATATCGCCACGGAGTTTCATGCCATCGGGGAGGATCTTCTTGGAGCCGCCCATCAGGAGACACAGGATGGACTTCTTGATGTCCCGGTTGCCGTAGATGGAAGGCGCAATGCAATCGGCCATGATGTTGTAGAGATCGGGGCGCCGGCTGAGCTCAAGAAACTCCTGCTCCTCCTCTTCAGAAAAGATGGCCTGCCCCTTGGCGGTCTGGTCGATATCGGTCTGGATGCCGACCGCACGAAGATAGGGCGTCCGGATGGCGACGGCACCCGTCGAGTTCTTGGAGCCCTTGCTCTGGTAGATGGAGAAGATGCCCATGACAGTGCACCTCGAACCGGGCACGACTCGGTTGGTGAGATAGCGGTCGGCGGAAATCAGGACGTGGCGCGGCAGCTCTCCGACGGGCACCTGATCAGGCGCCTCTTGCAGCTTGATGATTTGTTGGTCGACGAAGCGCGACTGCTCGTGCACGACGAAGTAGGGGTCGAGCGGGCACTTTTCTGTCGGGTCGTGCGGCGCCCTGAACCTGCCGCACTGCCTGGGGAGTGTCACACCACTAAATCCTCCGAGGACCGGGACATCTTGTACGTGGTCGCAGTTGCGGCACTGGATGTGGACTGCCGTTGCCTTGGACGACATGACTGAGGCACCGATGACGATACCGGGTACCCTGACAAGCCTCGAGATGGTGAGGGAATCCAGGTTGCGGATGGACACATCTTCAGCGCTCGAGTGCAGCAGCAGCTGGTGCTCCGGGAGCTTAACGTTGGGGTCGTGGGGGTAGACGATTCTGTGTGTGCATCGCTTCAGGGCCGCCTCGAACTACAGAAGTGTTAACGGCGCACAGGTGTGCTGGCATGGCTGCTGGCGTACCAGTGGAATGAGATCTGCCGGTTCCGTCACCAGCCTGTGGGCAATCTCTTCGTTGAACTTGATCAGGTCGCCAATGTTGACGTCGCAGTAGTATTTTTTGAGGAGCGCATTTTCGCGTAGTTGGTCTCTGAGAAGGACGTGTTAGTTTCCCGAGAGAGTGCGTAGTCGAGATATGGCGAAGCGGACCTGTAGATGAAGAGGTTGTCGAGTCTGAAGTCGAGGATGAAAGACTCGAGCAGGCTGCGGACGTGCGTATTGGAGTCTTCGCTGTCGGCAGGGGTGTCGTACAGCCGACTGCTAAACACGGACTGCCGGTCCATGTTGAAAAGAGTGTGACTGTTGTTGACGAGTATCGGGTATCTTGGGGTTGTGCTCCGGACAGGCAAACAGGCAGGACGACGAGGACGGGGTGGTGACAGGCGGTGGTGATGGCGGGGCAAAGAGGTTGCAGAAAGGGGAATCCCACGTCGACGCGTAAAAGCGCCATGGAACGCGACCAGGCGCGTTGTCTGTGCAGGGATCTTAATTGGACCCACAATTACCCGGATGGCTCGGTTAATGCAAGCCCCAGTAAAAGAATTAGCCCCGTTATGCATTTACAAAAGTATTGAAGGAGTGGAGTCCCAAGCTCGCAGGGTTCATGGCTTGGCAGGCCAGTCCCGGCCAGATTGGCATCCACTGAGCGAGGCGCGGCAGGAGCTCAGCAACCCAATGCCTACAGAGCCCACGCAGTGAGACCACCTTCCTGCGGAATCGGACAATTATTAGTTACCTTGAGGTGCCAATCCGAGACTCAACCAACACAGCACAGCAGTACAGCAGGAAACCGGCCGACCAGCAATCCGGCACAGAGCTACCCGACTTCCTCCCAGCAATGATACCCCGGTGACGGCGGCCTCCTTCTCAGCTCCACACCACTCCCAGCCTGTCTCTCGCCGTGCCGCCGTCCTAAGCTCTCGAGTGTCTCGCAGCCAGGCCCGGATGGTCGAAGCCAACACCGCGATTTTGCCGTGCGGCTGGGGAGCCTTGGAGAGCCATCATGTTCTCGAATCAGGGGGGGCGCAAGTCCGTCGATAGCTTGTCGCCGACGCTGTCAGCAGGGCATCGCGCTGACTTCCCCTTTCATGGGTGGGCACTTTCCGACTTTCCCCCTGTCCTCCGTGGTCGCCAACAGCTAACACTCGGAAGAACAGCGTCTCTGGCCCCGCAACGCCCCCATCAACGGAGAGGCTCGACAGCGAGCTCCATCCACTCCGTCGGGGGCTCGCTCGACGCTTCGGGGAACTGGTCCCACGGCCTCTTCGAATCGGGCCAAAATGCCATCTCGACCCTTCTTCAACCACCAATAGTGCGAACCGGACTCCTCCCGCACGCCGCCCCTCCAGCCTCGAGCGCCCACAGGCCTCCGACCTCACGAGACATCCCGCCCGTGGCCCTGACGAACATCCCCCATGTCGAAGCAACCGAGTTCACGTCATACCTATCCCAGGTCGGCGCCTTGTACGATCAACTGCGGCGGATACAGGCGGATGAAGACCAAGGGGCAACCACCACACAACGTCGGAGCATCAAGCCCGATGAGTTCCCAGAGGCCCTCGATGAGGGCCACTTGCGCCCAAGCCGGCGCCCAGGGTTGTCATCAAGGCGAACGTCGACCGCCTCTCTCAGCTCCCTGTCATCCATAGAAACCGTCACCCCGACGCCGCGCCGCTCCAGTTCTCGTCCGAGGAGAGGGCAGGCGCACGGGCCCCCACCACTCTCTACCATCCCCACAGTGTACTTCGACGAAGACTTTCACCTGGAAAATCCTCGCACCTTCGACGTCGTCAGCGAGCGCTCAGAGGTGGTGCGGCCAGTGCCGGGCAGTGATGAGAAGGGCGCCTCCAATGGCCAGGCCGCTGCGCCCCGCAAGGCTCTGGCAACAAACGCCATTCTGCAAGAGAAGCTATCGTGGTACATGGACACCGTTGAAATGCACCTCATTCAGTCCATCTCGACCGCCTCAACCACCTTTTTTACGGCCCTCGGCTCTCTACGAGAGCTACACTCGGAAGCCGCGGACTCGGTAGAGAGAATCAAGACGCTAAGAAAGGAGTTGGAAGCTCTCGACGAAGAAGTTGCCACTGGGGGCCTCAATCTTGTCCATCAGCGCCGGAGAAGAGAGAACGTCAAGCAGCTTCATGATGCCGTCATGCAGCTGAGGGAGATTGTTGACGGTGTAGCCGTCTGTGAATCCTTGGTCGATGCCGGCGAGGTCAATGAAGCCCTCGACAACATCGACACTCTCGAGAGGCTCATGGCTGGTGAGGGGCCAGATTCCAACCAGCCGGATATACAACTACGAGATCTCAGAGGCGCCACCGCCCTACAGGGCGTAAGTAGCGACTTGGACACCCTTCGACTCCGCATCGGCAAGTCCTACGAAGCAAAGTTCCTCAACACCCTCCTTACCGATCTCAAAACCCATGTCGAGCAGGTGTCAACTCAGGAGGTCTTGATGCGCTGGAGTAGTGCTTCAGCGCGCTCTCGTGGAGCTCACGCGCGTGAACCTTCTGCCTTCCCGTCCTACATGGCCGCGACAAGCGGGATCCGCACAGAGCTCCTGTCGAGCTTAACGGGGCTGCAACGTGCCAAATATCTCACAGCCGCAGCTACTATGTATCGAGAAGCGGCGCTGCGCGAAATCAGGACCATTATCCGACAGCAAATGCCCAGCTCCAACGATGACGACAATGAATCACTCATGTCCACGTCCACGAGGACTGGAGGCAAGCAGCGCTCCCAGCAAGAAAGGTCCATTACCTTGGCTCGTAACCTGCGCGCCCTCGAACCCCAAGAGGCCGAGGAGCTCTTGATCAACACGTACATTGGCGTTGCCGAGGCGCTAAGGAGGCTGAGCACGCAAGTCAAGGTCTTGTTGGACGTGGCAAGCTCTATCGGCGACGCGTCCAATCCCTCTGGAGTCCGCTCTCCGCTCAGCTCGCCGCCGTTTAGCCCGACGGCAAGGCAAACGTCGGGCGCCGCTCAGGAGGCCCAGGAGGAGATACACAGGGCCGTGGACATTGCCAACTTCCTGGGGCAGGCGGTTGATGTGGCGCACGAGAAGATCGTAAAGGTGCTGCGCGTGCGGTCAGAACAAAGCAAGCGCCTGGGTCTCCTCTGGTTTCTCCGCTACTTTACACTCAACCTCCACTTCGCTAATGAGTGCGAGGCCATTTCTGGGCGCAGCGGAACGACACTGAAGACTCTGGTCAATGGCCACATCAAGGACTTCATCCAGTACCACGGAGATGCCGAGAACCAGAAGCTCGCCCAGGGGATGGAGTCAGACCTGTGGAATGCGGCCGACTTTGGTGATAAGGACACCGAGCTTCTCAACTCCATTCTGGAGAGTAGCACCCGAGATGCTGCCGCGTGGGCGGTGGGCACTCAGATATGGATCCCCCACCCCGATACAGAAGCATCAGGCGAGGATGTTGATGTCTTGTCTGCCCAGACCAACGGCGCGAGCAAAACAAAGACGAGGAGCGCTGTCGTCGAGTCAGAAAGCTATCTGCTTCCCAACTCGGCGGTCTCATGCATGCACGGCATGGCCCGTTTCTTGCATCTCATGGCTGCGATACCATCCATGACAGGCGAAATATCCGGTTCCCTCATTGCATATCTCCAGCTCTTCAACTCTCGATGCACACAGCTCATCCTCGGCGCAGGGGCAACTCGCTCCGCGGGGCTCAAAAATATCACAACAAAGCATCTTGCCTTGGCATCACAGGCCCTTGCCTTCATCGCCGCGATTATCCCACACGTCAGGGAGTTTGTCCGGAGGCACTGTGGCACAGGGCCGGCCGCATCGGCCGTTATGGGCGAGTTCGACAAGGTCAGGCGGGCGTTCCAGGAGCATCAAAACAACATCTACGATAAACTCGTCGAGATCATGAGCGGGCGGGCGCTGGCTGGCACCAAGAAACTGAAGGCGGTGAGCTGGGACCAGGAAGCGGGTGACGCGGCGAACGAGTATATGGAGACGCTGGCCAAGGAGACGACAACACTGCACCGCAACCTGACCAAGCACCTCCCCGAGGGCACCGTGCGGATGATCATGATGCCCGTCTTCAGAAACTACAAGGACACGTTTGGCGCGGCGTACCAGGGGGCGGAGCTCAAGACCGAACAGGGTCGGGAGAGGTATGTTCCAATTCCCAGCCGAACATAGTCTAAGTGGTATGTACTAACATTAGAAAGGATGCTTCGAGACGTCGAGTTCTTCCAGTCTCGTCTCGGCAAGATCGACGGGTTCGAGGACGCAGGCGACTACCTCCTCAGCGCCATCAAGAGCAAGAAAATCATCGCCCCTGAGCCGGCACCCGCACCCACACCTGCGCCCGCCCCTGCACCAACCGCAGCAGCACCAACACCAACACCGTCTCCACCTCCAGCCTCAGAAGAGAAGGAGGCCATGAAGATCCCGGCGGAAGAACCCCTCAGTGCCGAACTGCAAGCGCAAGTGGGGGCGACGGTGCATGCTCAGAAGAATGGCGATTCCAGCGATGCAAGCAAGGCGTAACGGAGATTGGGATGGTGTGTCATTTGAAAAGAGAATGGGGCTGTTGGGTGGGGGTGGAGTTTGTAATGATGAGCTATACATACGGGGATGTATAGATAGGCATTTTTGGGCGGTTGTATACAAAGCGCATCGTTGTTGTACTCGAGCTTGTCCAAGCCGAGGTGTGATGCATGCTGACAGTCAAGTTCTGATATTTTCCTGTGAGTATAGGGTCCTTTCGACTCAACCTGTCTGTATCATGTGTCAAGATTATCATTTTACTTGGGCCGGAGTTGCTTATCCCGCAGTATTTTCTCCAGTCTCATACCCCGCTCTTCGTCCGGGAGAAAGAGATACGGGTTTCTGGAGACGGGACCCGAGGTCGAAAAGGGGCCACCAACGGGAACATAGTATCTTCTCTTTTTTTTGTCTTGTTTGCTGCTGAGATGGGCACCAATGAGGAAGCTTGTCTCGTACGAATGTTTTTATGCCCAACTCATCTCAAGCCATGATGTGAGCCTGGCGTAGTAGGCAGGAAGTGGGCGCTGAATACGTCTAGTCCTACCCCGACAACACCCTCTCGCCCTCTCGCCGCTGGTGCATTTCCCGACCGCCCTAAAGGGGAAGTTAGGCATATTGGTATGTAAACCGCTTTTCCATCATGCCATACCATCGACATAAAAAGGGTCATGCGAACGCTGCAGGGAGCACTCCATCCATATGGATACACGCCCATTTCTCCCGCCGTTGTCCACCTTGTAGTTTGTGCGTTGGCACCCCGTATCTAGCATTTGGTCGTTGCCCGGCCGCCGTTTTTCATCATCGTGGCCTTGACGGCCCAAAGGATGTCCCTGGTCTTGTAAAGCTTTGCGGGTCTCATCGATTTGTCGGCGCTCGTAAGGATGACCATAAGCCTGGAGTCCGTGGTTGTGAAAATGGCTTCCACAACCATGGAATTGGTCTCGTAAATACCTCCAAGGCCAATGTCAAATCGGTCATTCGACGCCGGCAACCAGCAGGTGTCGCAGAGCCCGGTGAAATAGGGTGTCGGGTATTCGCACCCTCAGACAGGTCATCACCCTTGCGAGGAAAGCCGGCCACTGCTTTGCCTCGACCACCCCCTCCCCCTCCCGCCGTTAGGATTCGAAGGGCCGGGCAACTCGCCCGACTCAAGCCAGTCGGAGCGGTTCAAGAGCCGCAGTTTCGAAAGTGGCATCGTCTTCTAGCGTTCCACCAAATCCGCCAGCTCCATCTTGGACCGGGCCTCGCGGATGAGCGCCTTGGCTTCCTCGACCTCGACGCCGTCCTGGCAGAGCTCCATCGCGAGCCGGTTGGCCGTGTCGTAGTCCTCGGCCCGCATGGCGTGCTTGGCCAGCCACATGCGCGCCTTGCTCGTCGCAAACGTCACGCCGGTCCCGCCGTCCGCGCCCGCGCCCCCCTGAGCGCCCTCGTTTTCCCCGTCCGACCCGGCGCCTGGCGAGTCGTGGTGGATGGCGATCGAGTCGCCGAGCCCGGCAGGGCCGCCGCCCTCGTCGGCACCCGCGGCGCCTTCTTCCTGCGCCAGGCACAGTTCCATGTACGCCTTGGCCTCGTCCTCTTCGTCGAGGCGGTCGTACATGCTGGCGATCTGCAGCAGCACCTCGGGGTCCATCTGCGACATGCGGTCGACGGTGCCGGCGCTGCCAAAGCTGCTGGCGGTGGTGTCGTAGTAGCTGTCGGCCAGCAGGGCGCGCTTGAGGGCCTTGATGCCGTCGCGGTCGCGGCCCATCTTCTGCAGGCACGAGCCGACGGCCTGCCACATTTTGGAGTCCCAGGGCCGCAGGCCGGCCGCCTTCTTGTAGTACCACAGCGCGTAGGCATGCATCTCGAGCACCTCGTACGTCTGGCCGAGGCCGTACCACGCGCGGTAGTCCCTGCGGTTGACGTCGACGGCTCGGCGGTACGACTCGATAGCCGCGTGGGTGTTCTTAAGCTCGACGTATTCGTGGCCCATCAGAGTCCACGCCGAGAGGCACGAGCGGTCGAGAGTGAGGGCCCGGCGGAAGTACTGCACCGCCTTCTCGTGTAGCGAGAGCAGCGAGTAATAGTTCCCGATCACTACGCAGGATTCCGGTCGGAACTTATCGATGCTGGAGCAGAGGTGGGCCAGGAAAGCGAGCTTCGGGCGCCGGTTCAAAACGTATAGGATGTTGGAGTAGTGGTCCAGAGAGTCGAGCCGTTGCGGGTGGAGAGCGAGCACCTTGTTGAACTCTTGTTCGGCCGCGAACAGGTCCTTGGAGTGGTAGCACAGGAGCGCCTTGCAGGTCAGGAGGAAGGATGAGGTGGGGAAGATGCCGAGGAGGTCGTTTAGTGATTTGGCCAGGTCCGGCCCCTGCTGGTAGAGGTTGACTGCGGCGTTGGCGTGGTAGATGTAGGACATGATGTTTAGCGGGAGATGAGGTGTGATCTTGTTGAGCTGCTCGACCCTCGAGACGAGGTTTGTGATCTCCTGCCAGGCGCCCCAATTCCAGGGAAACAGATGGACGCTCTGCATGAGATAGTCCAACGCAAGATTGTCGTTCTTCTCCTTGGCCAAGACCATGCCGTACAGATACTCGAGAAAGCCCTGACTGGCGGGATAGTCGCCATCGTCGGCCTTGCGTTCCTCGAACCACTTGGTCAGGAAGCGGCTGACAACCACTAATTGCTTGTTGATGACGGCGCCCGAGTCTTGGGGTCCCATGATCATCTCCGTGTCCTCATCCTTGTGCTTCTCTCCAGCGATGACTTTTGCATACAGCGCCAGGAACATGCTCTTCTGGCTGATCTCGGGCAGTGCGTAGTCGGAGAAGGAGCCGATCGCCTTGGCCTTTCCTTTACCCTTTGCGGACGTGGTTTCGCTTGGGTTGTTCCCTAACAAGCCAGCCAGGAGCGGTTCCGGGAGGAAGACGGCAGCACATCGCTCGAATTCTTTGCAATCAAAGTACGACTTGGCCAGGAGGTATCGACCGAGTTCTTGGGCCTCGAGGGCGGCCTCGATGGGGTCGGGGTTTGGTGCGAAGATGGGGTGTACATCGTTTGCTGGCGCATCTGACATTGTCGCGTCTATCTCGGGCTCGGGCAGGGCATCAAGGAGCTCAGCGGCCCTGGGAACATGCATGGGTCAGCTGCTCTGCCTGGAGATGTGCAGACAAGGTCCCGGGCATACCATTTTGCTGACTGGTACAGGCATCTTTCTGAGCTCTTCACCACTGCTGTTTGCAGTGCTTCTCTGAGCTGCAGGGAGTCTTTTGCTGAGAGGCCCATGGCAGCCATTTGTTGTGTTGTGTCGTGTTGCGTCAGGCGGGGTGTCGTTGTGGTGCAAAGGATCTCAACAGAACTTCTGTGCTGTGTATTCCTCGCCGCTATCATCAATTGGGCATGCCAGAGAAGCACAAGTGCCTATGCAGGTCCCGTCGCAACATGCTGTTTCGCTTCCTTCCACGGTGTGTTGTTGTCGGAGATGGCCAACTTTGGTAGCAGGCTGCACCTCAGGTTGCAGCTGGACACGGCCTCGTTTCGGCACTGCACTGCAACACGCGCGTCTGCCGCCGATGACGCGCTGGGGTGCCATTGGGCCATTGATCGGGAAGCTGCCAAGCACGTCCCTGGAATTCTGCCGCCTGTGCTCCCCAACCCAGCTCTCACCGCCAAGTTTTGCTGGGGTCGTTCAGGGGTCTTTGTTATCACAGGCTACCCCACCATGGGAGAAAAAGGAGGGGTCAATTGGGCCCAACGTGGGAGCTGCTTCTTTCCTAAGATGAGGTTTCCGGGAGCGGTTGTTTCCCGGCCACCCCCCTGTAGCACCCGAAAGAGGAGCACTTCACCGCCCGGGACCCCCAAACGCCGCGGGATTCCTGCCGCAACTGCCAAACTCACTCCTTCCATCTGAACAGCCAAACAAGAGGACAGCAACAACACCGCAAACATGGCGCAAAAGACTACCATCCAGGAATTCGAGGCCGTCTTCCCCAAGCTGGAGGAGGTGCTCCTTGAACACGCCAAGTCCTACAAGCTCCCGGCCCAGGCTCTTGAATGGTACAAGAAGGTGTGTGTTTGGGCGCAAACAATGAGGGAATGAGACCCGACCGCTGACCGCTCCTCTCTCGCCCTCTCCAGTCCCTCGAGGTCAATGCTGTCGGCGGCAAGTGCAACCGCGGCATGTCGGTGCCGGACTCGGCGTCGCTGCTGCTCGGCCGCGCCCTGACCGAGGACGAGTACTTCAAGGCCGCGACGCTGGGCTGGATGACGGAGCTGCTGCAGGCCTTCTTCCTCGTGTCCGACGACATCATGGACAGCAGCATCACCCGCCGCGGCAAGCCCTGCTGGTACCGCCAGGAGGGCGTCGGCATGGTCGCCATCAACGACGCCTTCATGCTCGAGGCCGCCATCTACACCCTCCTCAAGAAGTACTTCCGCGACCACCCGCGCTACGTCGACTTCCTCGAGCTGTTCCACGAGGTCACCTACCAGACCGAGATCGGCCAGCTGTGCGACCTGCTCACCGCCCCCGAGGACGTGGTCGACCTGGACAACTTCAGCATGGAGAAGTACCGCTTCATCGTCATCTACAAGACGGCCTACTACAGCTTCTACCTGCCCGTGGCCCTGGCGCTGTACATGCTCGACGTCGCCACCCCGGAGAACCTCAAGCAGGCCGAGGACATCCTGATCCCCCTGGGCGAGTACTTCCAGGTGCAGGACGACTACCTCGACAACTTTGGCCTGCCCGAGCACATCGGCAAGATTGGCACCGACATCATGGACAACAAGTGCTCGTGGCTGGTCAACCAGGCCCTGGCCATCGTGACCCCCGAGCAGCGCGCCGTGCTCGAGGAGAACTACGGCCGCAAGGACAAGGCCAAGGAGGCCGTCATCAAGAAGCTGTACGACGAGCTCAAGCTGGAGCAGCGGTACAAGGACTACGAGGAGAAGGTTGTCGGCGACATCCGCGGCATGATCGCCCAGATCGACGAGGCCCAGGGCCTGAAGAAGGGCGTGTTCGAGGCCTTCCTGGCCAAGATCTACAAGCGCAGCAAATAAGCCTGCTGTTGCACAACCATACCCCCCCCCCCCAAAAAAAAATGGACAACTCGCAGTTGCGCTTATGTCCACTGCATTTCCCACGATTCCCGCATGCTCCAATACCATCTTGTAATCACAGTTCTGTAGGGCGTTCTATAGAATAGACCAAAAAAATCAGAACCAAAGTCACACGTCGTCTATTCTGCCTCTTCGACTAACCGAAGGGCCGAGTAATCATAAAAAAACCCCGCTGACACCAGATAAAATGGTTGTGTGCTCCTTGTCTTTCCCACCCCCCTTTTTTGCAGCCGATCCCTATCATAACCGAACACATAACTTCGTTACCCAAGCCGAGTGCCGCCACGCATGAAGCTGAAGAAACAACACACCCAAAAAAGAAACCGACACAAGCCGTCGGCCGAACCGAAACCAAGAGAAGGACAACAAAAGAACACACGCGAACAAACACCCCCCCCCCCCACAG
>Ga0247824_10001934_pt1 | contig 11562 bp, 7 predicted proteins | sample 13C_PalmiticAcid_FD_194412 | JGI IMG/M metagenome (GOLD analysis project Ga0247824, IMG submission 194412) | Soil microbial communities from agricultural site in Penn Yan, New York, United States - 13C_PalmiticAcid_Day48 | ecosystem: Environmental > Terrestrial > Soil > Agricultural land...
GCTGAAGCCTGCCTCGAGAGTGGTTGCCTTCACCGGCTCGAGCGGAGGGTCGTCACCCAGCGCGAAAGGCAGCGGGCAGGGCGCCTCCGGGTCCGCGCACGCGTTCTCGATCACCGCCGGCGAGCGGAAGCTCTTCCCCCAGGAGGCGAATACCGACGCTCCGGGTCCCAGGGCAACGCTCACGCCGAGGCGAGGATTCAGCCGGCTGTAGCGACCCACCGTGTCCGCCGAAGGGTCGAGCAGATTCTCGAATGGGATGCGGACGTAGTCGTACCTCGCGCCGGCCGATAATGTGACCGCCCCTCGCGTCAGATCAGCCATGAGAAAGGGCGCGATGTCCCAGATCGGGCTCCTCACCTGGGTGGTCGACGACCGGTCGCCCCCGAACTTCACCGAGTCGGAGAAGATGTCGATCTTCACCTGGTTGATGCTGCCGTCCACGCCACCCCGCAGACTCAGCGCGAGATTCTCATCCAGCTGCGTGGCCCAGCGGTAGTCGGCGGTGTAACCGAAGCTGCTGTTATAGGAGATGCCGAAGACGTCCGGATCCAGCGCCTGGTTGACGTTGAACCGCTCGGCACGGCTGCGGCGGAAATACACCGTCGCCGATCCGCGGCCGGTGCCGAGCTGGGTGTACCCCTGGAGCGAGCCCTGGTAGGACCAGAGGTCCTCGTAGTCGTTGGCGCTGAGGTTGGAGTCCGGGCTGGACTCGAAGATGGATTCCGGCAGCGAGCCCGCCGCGTGCACCAGGGAGTTGCCATACATTCCCTGGAACCGGATGCCACGGGTGTCATTCAGCTTCCCCAGGTTCACGAACCCGCTGTACTGCTCGGCCCCGGTCACGTCGCGCCAGCCGTCCTCCCGGTTGTAGTTCCCGCCTAGGTACCAGTCCACGCCGCCGCCGGTCAGACCGGAGACATTGGCCTCACCTCGGGCCGTGCCGAAGCTGCCGCCCGACAGCTCGAGCGTGCCACTGGTGGGCCCTGTGCCCCGCGCGGTAACCAGATTGACCGCTCCACCCAGGGCGTTGCGGCCCAGCAGCGAGCCGTTGCCGGACAGTACCTCGATGCGCTGGATGTGATCCATCGGGAGCAGATCGAAGTTGACCTGCGAGGCCTCCGGCTCGTTCATCCGCACGCCGTCGAGGAACACCGCGACGCCCTGCGGCAGACCCACCACCGGCGAAGAGTAGAAGCCTCGCGAGGAGATGTTGAGCTTGTAGGGGCTTCCCAGATCATCGTAGGTGGAGAAGCCCGCAACCTGCCGCATCGCGTCGGACAGCACCCGCGGCTCATAGGCGTCGACGTCCTCCGCTCCAAGCGTCGTCACCCGAGCCGGCACGCCGGATCCGACGGTGGGGCCGGCGTCCGGCCGAATCGTTCCGACGACCTCGATCGGAGGCAACGCGAAGGCGCCGGTATCCGCCGCGGCCGTGTCGGGCACCTGGGCGTGCGCGGCCCCGACGCCGAACAGTCCGGCAGTCACGAGCAGGCTCGCGAGCTTCATGCGGTCATCGAGATCAGATACGGGGTTAGCGGAGGGGAAAACCTGCCGAGCCGGCGGCGTCACCGGGCCGGCGCTCGTAGATCGCGGCCATCACCACGCGGTCGGGCGGAACGCCGATGATAACCAGCCCGTCGTCGGCCGGCCCTCCGCCGTCGAAGTCGACGCAGCAGTGCTCAATGGTGACCAGTCTTCCGGTAGCAGCGCGGTGCATGGCGGGGCTGGCCCCGCGGTCGAGTCGCACGAGATCGCTTTCGGTGAAGCTGCGCGAACGGTCGATGTCCTCATAGATGCGAAGGTGATGCACCCTGGCATCCCGCTCCGCGAGCACCAGCACGCCGTCATCGGCGTCCCCGCCGCCGTCGAGATCGTAGCAGCAGCGGTCCACCGTCACCGAGCCCGTGGCACGCAGCAGGATCGCGCCCGCCGTTGCGGCGAGCAGGGCCGCCATGACGGTGGCGAGGGCCTGCCGGCGTCGCCGAGGGGGGCCTGCCCCGGCGGGGGGCTCGCCTCGACGCACGCGGCCGAGGATCTCGGGGCCGAGCGACGCGCGCGGGGTAAAGGCGATGCCCCGAAGCCTCCGATCCAGCTCCCGAAGCTCCGGCTCGCTCATGGGGCCAGGACCTCTCGCAGCTTGCCGAGCGCTCGCCAGAGCCTGGTGCGTACGCTGCCTTCGCTGATCCGGAGGATCTGCGCCACCTCGGCCGTGTCGAGCCCGCTCCCGTACCGCAGGCCGATCAGCTCACGGTCGGCCTCGCCCAGCGTCGCGACGGCGTCGAGCAACCGCCCGACCTCTTCCTCGCGCAGGAGCCGCTCTTCCGGAGAAGGAGCCTCGTAGATCAGGTCGTGCATGGTGCCGAGGGCGACGTACTGCCGGAGCCGGGCGCGCCGGCGCCAATCGCCCAGGGCGTTCCGGGCTACCGTGAGAATCCAGGCCTTCGCAGTGCCGCGGGCCGGATCGAAGCGGTCCGCCGCCCGCACCACCTTCAGGAAGGTCTCGGCGGTGAGATCCTCGGCAACGTCGGGGAGCGGGACGTGGAACCGGAAGTAGTTGTAGACCGCCGCCCCGTACGCCTCGTACCACTCGCGGCAGAGCGTCTCCGCGGCCTGTGCCGGCGCGGATTCGGAGGGGGCTGGCATATCGGGAGCGGACACGAGTGGCAGGCTCACGAGAAGGATTACGTACGAGGGGGCCGCGCGTCACGCGGGCTTGTTGCCTCTAACACCCGACATGTCACCCTGAACGAAGTGAAGGGGCGCATGCCGGCATGGCCCCCTTCGCGTCGCGCTCCACCATCGGTCCCTCTCGGGTAGCTGGTTCCCAAGGGTGCCCGCCGGGAAGCCGGAGCGGTGAGCTATCTCACTGGATGGCGCTCAGCCCAGTGATGGCCTGACCCACGATGAGCGAGTGCATGTCGTGGGTGCCCTCGTAGGTATAGACCGACTCGAGGTTCGCCATGTGCCGCATCGAGTGATACTCGGCCAGGATCCCGTTCGCGCCGAGCAGCCGCCGGGCCTCACGCGCGATGTCGCAGGCCATGTTCACGTTGTTCCGCTTGCACAGCGAGACCTGGTCCGGCGTCATGGTACTGGCGTCCTTGAGCCGGCCGAGCTGGAGGGTCATGAACTGCGCCTTGGTGATCTCGGTCAGCATATCCACCAGCCGCACCTGCTGGATCTGCGTCTGCGCGATGGGCCGGTCGAACATCACCCGCTGCTGCGCGTAGCGGAGCGCCTCGTCGTAGCACGCCATCGCCGCCCCGATCGCTCCCCAGGCGATGCCGTAACGGGCCTGGGTGAGGCACATGAGCGGGCTCTTGAGACCGCCCGACTTGGGCAGGATCGCGTCCTTCGGCAGATGGACGTCCTGGAGATGGATCTCGCTGGTGTCGCTGGCGCGCAGCGAAAGCTTCCCCTTCTGGTCCTTGCCGGTATACCCCTTGGTATCGGTGGGAACGATGAAGCCGCGAATGGTACGGGGATCCTTGATGTCGCCCGTCTTGGCCCAGATGACCGACACCGTGGCCTGGGAGCCGTTGGTGATCCACATCTTGGTGCCGTTGAGCACCCAGCCGTCCTTGGTCTCCCGCGCGGTGGTGATCATGCCGCCGGGGTTGGACCCGTAGTCCGGCTCGGTCAGCCCGAAGCAGCCGATCTCCTGCCCCGACGCCAGCAGCGGCAGCCACTTCTTTTTCTGCTCGTCGGACCCGAAGGCGTAGATCGGGTACATCACCAGCGCGCCCTGCACCGAGGCGAAGGACCGGATCCCCGAATCGCCCCGCTCCAGTTCCTGCATGATGAGGCCGTACGCCACGTTGTTGAGCCCGGCGCAGCCGTACTCCTCCGGCAGGTTGGCCCCGAAGAGCCCCAGGTCGGCCATGCCGGCGATGAGCTGCTTCGGGAAGCGCCCCTCGATGTACGCCTCGCCGATGACCGGGATGAGGTTCTCGTCCACCCAGGTGCGGACAGTGTCCCGGACCGCGCGCTCCTCCTCGGAGAGGAGGGTGTCGAGGTTCAGGAAATCGACCCCGGCGAACTGGGACGTGGGGGCGGCGGTGGCCATAAGCTCCTCGGGCATGGTCGGTTGGTCGGCAGGGGGTAAGATAGCCCGCCGGCTGACCCTGTGGCAGCACTGGTCACGGTGAGCCTTCCGCGCCCCTTGCGTGGTGCCGTCGTGGCCAAGACCTTTGTACCCCAGCCCTTCAGCCCAGACCACCTGAGGCGTCGATCAGTCGGCGCCGCTGACGCTGCAACCCCTTCTGCCGGAGGTGGGTACGCTGCCTGGCACCCAGACCGCACTCGACCCTAGGGCCGGGGCGCGGTGAAGATTCTCTTGCTCGCCCCCCAGCCCTTTTTTCAAGCCCGCGGCACGCCGATCGCCGTGCGGCTGGTGCTGGAGTTTCTCAGCGGTCGCGGGCACCAGGTGGACCTGCTCACCTTCCACGAGGGCAGCGACGTCGAGATCCCCAACTGCCGGATCGTGCGGATCCCGCGCCTCCCTGGGATCCACAATATCCGTCCGGGCTTCTCCCTCAAGAAGGTCCTCTGCGATCTGGCGATGTTCTTCAGCTGCGCCCGCCTGATGCACCGCACGCGATACGACCTGGTGCACGCGGTCGAGGAGTCGGCCTTCATCGCGGCGGCGCTCCAGCCTCTCACCGGTGTGCCCTACGTCTACGACATGGATTCCTCGCTGGCCGAGCAGATGATCGATGCCTACCCGGGATTGAGGCTGATCGGGCCGGTCCTCCGCCGGTGTGAAGGGGTGGCCGTGCGCCGGAGCGCCGGCGTGCTGACCGTGTGCGCGACGCTCCAGGACATCGCACGCAACCACGCGCCAGGCACGCCGGTGGGACGGGTGGAGGACACCACGCTCCTGCCCCCGGGCGAACGCGCCAACGGCGCGAAGCAATTGCCCCCCGAGACCGAGGGCGCACCGGTCGCCCTGTACGTCGGCAACCTGGAGCGCTACCAGGGCATCGACCTGCTCCTCGAGGGATTCCGCCACACCCTTGACCAGATGGACCAGGCCCGCCTCGTGATCGTCGGCGGACGACAGGACGACATCGAGCACTACGGTCGCAGGGCCTCCGCGCTCGGCATCGGGCAGGCCGTCCACTTCCTCGGACCGAAGCCCGTGTCGGAGCTCGGCGACCTTCTGCGCGAGGCGGATGTGCTGGTCTCTCCGCGCCTCAAGGGCACCAACACGCCGATGAAGATCTATTCCTACCTCGACTCCGGCACCGCCGTGCTCGCGACCAGGCTGCGCACCCACACGCAGGTCCTGAGCGACCGCACCGCCTATCTGGTCGATCCGGAACCTTTCGCCCTTGGGAGCGGGCTTGCCGCGCTGCTCAGGGACGACTCCCTGCGGGAACGGCTGGCGGCCGAAGCGAAGGACCACGTGCGGCGCGAGTTCACCCCCGAAGCCGCACGGCGCAAGCTGGAATCCTTCTACGCAATGATCGAGTCGCGCGCGTAACAGCGTGAAGCGGCTCTGGTACTCTCCCACGCTCCGGAGCGCATTCGTTCTCGGGGTCTCCGGCATCGGCTTCGCGGCGGCGAACCTGATCCTGGCGCGGGTGCTCTCCGCGGCGGAATACGCGCTCTTCACGCTGGTAGTCGCCCTGGTGAATCTCGGGGGAGCCATCGCCCCGGCAGGCGTGGACGAGATCGTCAAGCGGCACCGGCTGGAGATTGGATCCAGACTCTTGTGGCAGGTCATCGGCGTGGCAACGGGGACCGGGCTGATCTTCGCCGGCATCGCGGCCGTCGGATACGAGCTGACCTGGCCCCTGGTGCTGCTGGTGCTGATCTCGACCTTGGCCTACGGGGTCATGCTGGTGGCCGGGGCCCAGTTCCAGAGCGAGCTCCGGTTCGGGATCTCGCTCTCTCTCCTGCAGAGTCCCAACGCCGTTCTTCTGATTGCGGCGGCCGTAGTGCTCCTGGTCCGGGAGTACGACGCCTGGCTCCCCCTGCTCATCGCTGCCGTCGGCTACGTCGCCGCGGCGGCATACGGCTGGGGTAAGCTGTTTGCCGAGCAAGGGCGGCGGTCTCACGAGCGCTCAGGCTTTTCCTGGCCCGAAGCGCTCTCGTTCGCCGGGGTGAACGCCGCCGGACTGCTCCTGATCCAGCTCGAGCGGCTGGTGATTCCCCACGTGCTCCCGCTCCAGGACCTCGCGACCTACGGGGTCCTGGCCGCTATCGTCGGCTCGCTCTTTCGGGTGTTCCAGATGGGCGTGGGCTACTCCCTCACCCCGCGGCTTCGGGCCGCGTCGACCATTCAGGCCCGGCGCCAACTGCTTGCCCACGAAGCCAAGCTCGCCGGGGGAATCGTGCTGATGGGTTCGGCGTTCCTCTGGGTGGTGACGCCGTTGGTCGAGCGCTACCTGCTGGCCGGCAAGTACCACCTGAGCGCCTCGCTCATCATCGCCACGATCGTGAGCGGCCTCGCGAAGCTGATGAGCGCCTTTACCAAGAGCAGTGTCACCGCCCTGGCCGATCCGCGCGAAGTCCACATCCTGACCCTGCTCAGCTGGGCGTCGGTGGGAGTCGCGATCCTGGCCGCGCTCGCGGGCGGTCGCTGGCTCGGCCTTGCCGGCGTGATCTACGGTGTGGGCCTCGGCTGGGCGATCCGTGCCGGCGCCGCCTATTACCTGACGATGCGCCACCTGCGACCGCCGGCCCCGGTACCCGTCCCGGCGCCCTGACCGAGGCGGTTACTCCAGCGGCGCCCCGCGGCGATCGAGATAGAGTCGGCCCCAGATCTCGGCCAGCACCAGTGCCCAGATACGGTAGATCTGGAGGCTCGAATAGGCCCGGCCCTTCGGACGGTGGAGCACGCGGGCGACGTGCTCCCCGCTGAAGAATCCTCGCGAAGCGAGGGCGGCGGGTGACAGCAGCTCGGCGGCGAGCTGCTCCAGGACGTCACTCAACATCTCGTCGTGCCGCAGCCGCTGGAGGCTCTTCTTTCTCGCCAGCGCGCCCGTCGGGAGCATGCCGCGGCAGGCGGCGCGGAGAATGTACTTCTGCTTCAGCCTCCGCACCTTGAGCCGGTCGGGGACCTCGAACGCGCTGTCGATCATTCGCGGATCCATGAACGGCGAGTTCGAGTGCAGCGCGAAAGCCGAATGGAGCCGCTCGGTGGCCGTCATGGTGACGGGCTCCTCGAACAGATCCCGCCGCAACTTCTGGTTGAGGGGCTGCGCACCCGACAGCGGAAGCGGCTCGCCCGGGGGGAAGTCGGCGACGCCGAGCACCCTGGCCGGAGGGATGGCCCCCTCTCGATAGTACCCTGACACCAGCAGCCGGCCCGGCAAGGTCCGGGGAGCACGGCCGGTCTGGGTGAAATCGTAGAACTCCCGCAGGTACGGCCGCAGCGGCGGGAGCATGATGGCGAGCTTGATCAGCTTGTGCCTCGGCATCCCGGCGAACAGCATGTCCGCCTTCCGCCCCGAAAAAAGCGTGTCCACGTGTTTCGAGGCTTCTCGGGTCGTCACGTAGAGATAGGCGGTCTCCTCGTGGCCGACCGTGTCCTCCATGTGCCAGACCATCCGCGGCAGTACATCCACCAGTTGCTCGGGCGGCATCAGGATCTCGTGGTGGATCGTGCCGAAGTGGCGCGCCACCTCACCGGCGCCGATCATCTCGGGGTCTTCCGGCCCGAACCCCGCGGTGAAGGTGTGCCGCGGCTTGTCCGCGGCAACCTGATGCATGCCTGCTACCACCAGCGCCGAGTCGAGCCCGCCGCTCAGCGCCACCCCGATGGACCGTTTCGTCGACGTCTGCTCCCGCAAGGCCTCCAGGAACGTATGCCTGACCGCCGCCGCGTGGGCTTCGTCGGAGCGGTCGGCGATTTGAATGGAGACGTCCCAGAATCGGCGAGTGGAGACCTCCTCGTCGCGGATCCTTACCCAGGATCCGGACGGCACCACTTGCGCATCGGCGAGATAGCAAGCGTAGGGATGGCCATGCATGGTGCACTGCACGTACTGAATCGCCGCGAGGTTGGGCCGGGCCGGCAGATCGCGGAAGGTGAGGAGCGCCTTGTACTCGCTGGCGAACACCAGGCAGTCACGGTGGCGGGCCCAGTAGACCGATCGGGATCCCCAGCGGTCGCGACCCAGAAACAACGTATCGTTCTTCGCGTCGTAGATCGCGACCCCGAATTGTCCCCGGATCCGTGAAAGGCCGTCCGGCCCTAGCTTGCGGTACACCGCGAACACGAGCGTCGCGTCGTCGCACGCCTCCTCGGGCCGCAGCCCGAGTGTCTCCGCGAGCGCCGTGCGATTGTCGATAAACCCATCGAAGGCCACCGGGACCACGGGGACCGAGAGTCCCGAGCCGTTCTCGTCCCGCACCCGCTGTCCGAAGAGCACCCTGGGGGCGGGACTCCACTCGGCGACCGCGCTCCCGCGGTGCGCCAGTCGCTCACCCATTCGCTCCAGCTCCGAGCCCTCGGCGTCCCCGACGATGCCGTAGATCGCGCTCATCGGCGGCTGCCTTTCCGAAGCGTGTCGTACAGTTCCTTGAGATCGCCGCGCATGAGGCCATACGGAGCGGGCAACTGGACCAGGGACGGCGACCACTTCTGGTTACCCTCGATCACCACCGGGCCCCGATCCGAAATCCCGATGTCCCACCCGATCGAGCGGGCCCATGGGAACGCCGCCGCCGCCTGCAGAGCCACTTCCTTGACCTGGTCCCAACAGGGAAGCCGATACCCGACGAACGATCGGTCGGTGCCCGGAATCACCGAGGCGTACGCGTAGTTGGTGCGGGTGCGCCCGGGGCCGAGCGCCCCGGTCTCGGGGTCGACCCAGCATCCCAGTGCGCCGTACATCAAGTGGTCCACGCCTAGCGGCTTGGGCTGAAGTTTCAACACGGATGCGACGATCCGAGGGCTTCCGTCCAGCGCGACGATCGTGACGACTCGGATCGTGCACAGCGTGGGGCCGATGAACTCGGCCATGGACGGATGCGGCCGGATCCGTTCCTCGATCAGGAACGGCGAAAGGTTGGCGCCCGGCGCCTGGGTCTCCAGCGCGGCCGTGTTGCGAGCCGCCGCGACCAGCGCGGCCGCGTCGTAGCGCTCCCCCGCGAGGGTGAGGAAGGTGTCCGGATCGTCTGGGGCGGTGCCGGTCAGGATCAGCACCAGGTGCCCTCGCATCCCTTCGGCCGGCTTGAAGGCAAACCCCTCCTGTCGGAAGCGGCGGATGAAGTTGCCGAGCTCCTGCACGGTTCGAAGGCTTTCGCCATCCACGGTGCGACCGACTTGGGGATCAAACACACCGAAAACCGTGGCCAGCGGAAGACCGAAGGAGGTGAAGTAGCGATTGAAGACGAGTTTGTTGTCGAAGAGGCAGCCGTAGCGGCTGGGTGTGAGGGCCGACCAGAGCTGACCGTTCGCACCGGGCGCCTCGGAGAGGTACTGCTGCTTGGCTTCCGCCGAGAGCTTGGGGTCGAAGAAGCGGTAGTGAAAGTAGGTGTCGACTCCCATGCGCCCTTGCACAGCGAGCGACGCCGCCTCGCTGAGCATCCTGACCCGGCTGAGCCTATGCTCCCGGGCGAGAGTGCCCGAGTCTCGCCACGCGTTCGCGAGTCCCTTGGCGTGGCGGGCGAAGCGCTGTTTCCATTTTCTGACCCGCGCGGCCAGCTGCTTCGGAACCGAACTCATCTCGTGATCACCCCGGCCTCGCGCGCCATTGGCTGTGTCTGGTCGGTCGAGGGAGCGGCCCGGCTCCCGTCTGGGAGCCGCCGAGATGTTGCGGCCGCGCTGCAGACACGCCCTGACGCACGCCCCGGATCACGCCGCATCGTGGCGTTTCGCCTTGGATCTCGACTTGGCATCATGAGTTGCTGCGGAACCAAGGTACCATCCCTCAAGCCGAAAATACACCGATGCCATCACTGGGTCCGCGACGGAATTCAGCCGGCTCCCGGCGGGGCCAGTGGCGCCCATCGTGGCCTCGTTTGGTCCCCCAAGTAAGCCCTGGGTCATGCCTGCATTGGGTTGGCTAGCCGGTGGCCCTCCCGCTGGCTCGCGGCCCGGCACTTGCGCTCTGACGCGCGCCCCGACGGGCATGCCGGCGGTCGTTCGCCAAGGACCGCCATTCACGCAAACACTGGCATCGACTGGAGTTGTCGTGGAAGCAGTGTACGGCATTCTGGGAGGGGCGGACCGGGCCGAGCTTCGCGCCATCGGCGCCAGGCTCGAGCATCGGGGGCCTGAGTCTGCTGAGTGGAGCCCCGCCGAAGGCGTATGGTTCGGCGTCCGCGGCTCCGTGGCGGTGGTGGGGCGGCAGCGCGAGGGCGCGGTGGTGTTCGTCGGCTCGATCGACAATCGGAGGGAGCTCGCCCGCGGCCTGGGCCGTGCCTCGCAGACGGCGGAGCCCGCGCGCGACGGGACCTTGGCGGCGGAGCTCTGGGAGGCCTACGGCGAGGAGGGGCTCGCTCGCATCGCGGGCCAGTTTGCCTTCGCGCTGTGGGACGCGCGAAATCGCCGTGTGGTCCTCGCTCGAGACCGGGTGGGATATGCTCCGCTCTACTTCGCGCTCGACGGCGAGCGGCTGGTCTTCGCCAGCGAGTACAAGGCATTGCTCGCGATTCCATCCGTTCCCGCCGTGGCCAACCGAGCCGCCCTCCAGGCGATTCACAACACGAAATGGGTCCTCCCCGGCTTCACCTGCCTCCAGGGCGTGCACCCCGTGGCACCGGGCACCCTGATGGAAGTGCAGGAGGGACGCTCTGGAAGTCGCCGTTTCTGGGACATCCCCGTCCGTGCCGCGGACCGCGACGAAACGGGACATGCGTCGCACCTGCGGGAGAGCTTCCTCGAGACGTTGCGGATGCAGGCGGAGCCGTACGAGCGGATCGGCGTCTCGCTGAGTGGCGGCCTCGACTCTGCGGTGGTGGCAGCGGGCGCCTGCGCAATCGCCGGCGATCGGGAGGTCCATACCTTTTCGGCGGGCTACGGCGAGGATGATCGCGAGCTGGTGAACGCGGCGATCGTGGCGCGCGAGCTCGGCACGGTCCACCATCCCGTGGTGCTCGACCCCGACGATCTGCCTGGGCTGCTGCCCTGGATGGTCTGGCACCTCGAGGAGCCGATCGGCCGCGAGGACATCGCCTACCTGTTCGTCGCTGCGCGGGAGGCGTCGCGCTACGTGGATCTGATCGTCACCGGCTTTGGCTTCGACGGACTCTTCGCCGGGCTTCCGAGGCACCGACTGGTGGACCTGGGCGTGAAGTACCCGATGTTCCGGCGTCCGCTCGAGGAGTTCTTCGACTATACCTATCGGAGCGTGGAGCCCCGGACGCTGGCCGGGCGCGCGCTGAAGACGGCCTACTTCCGCGGACGCGAGTTCCCCGCCCCCCAGCTGCTCGGCGCGCCACCTGTCGCGCCGTTCCCCGGCTTCCCGCGCGGCGGCGATCAGCCGCTCACCAACTTCCTCCGGCGTGGCTTTCTCACCCTGCCCTATCAGCACGCCGTCGAGCGGCTCTACGCTGGGGTCGGGATGCGGATGAACGCGCAGCATACCAATCCGGACTTTCTCGCGG
>Ga0247824_10001935_pt1 | contig 11560 bp, 17 predicted proteins | sample 13C_PalmiticAcid_FD_194412 | JGI IMG/M metagenome (GOLD analysis project Ga0247824, IMG submission 194412) | Soil microbial communities from agricultural site in Penn Yan, New York, United States - 13C_PalmiticAcid_Day48 | ecosystem: Environmental > Terrestrial > Soil > Agricultural land...
GTGCCGTGCACACTCCATGAGGGACATTGGCATCCGCGGAGACCTTCTTAAGGGTCACATGGCCATGAATCGGGCGTGGGTGTGGTGGTGGTGGACAAACCTTGCTTCCACGATGAGATCTCGACAGGACGAACACACGATGAGGTTCAGGTTCTTGCCCAGGTCAAGATCAGCACCGTACCAGGCGCATGCGGCTGGAGCCAACCTCACCACAGCCAGGTCGACGTCGATTGCATCGCGTGGTCCGCAGCAGGCAGCAGATCTTTCCCAGCAACCATCAGCACAACCAGCGCAAACAGCACAGCCACAGAGGCAGATACAACCACAGCAGCATAGCTCCTCACCTTGGCAAAGGCCGGACCAACGACAGGCGAACCGAGGATTCCATGTACAGCACACGCGGATCCAAGGTCAAGGACAGCCAATGACTCAAGGTCACCTGCAACATGCAACGCAAGAAAGTCGGCAGTGGTCTCGGCAATACAGACATGGTCAAATGATGGGTACGTTCGGTGGTGGGAGCCACAAGCGAGTAACATTGGAAAACGATCCAGGCCAAAGACCCCCCAAAAAGAGACGTGAAAGCAGGCCTGTTGAACGCGAATGGGATAGACATGTGCAGAGTAATCATGGTAAGCATTTAGTGTTTAGTTTCCTTTCAGTTACTCAACACTGATGTGAACCACCATGCACGCTGTAGACCTCATAATTTTCATCGTCTTCTACCATAGCGACCTTTACGGTTATGACCTACAATCTGTTGGCGGACAGTCTTGTCAAAACCAACCTTCATCTCTATCGAAATTGCAAACCACATGTCTTACACTGGAAGAGCAGGAGCTCCACTCTGCTCAGAGAGCTCGAGAAGATAGAGTGTAATGTGATGCTCCTGATTCTCGCCTGCGCTTGATACTGGCTTGATGACCTCCAACTTACCTGTGCCTCATTCCGTTGGGACATACAGCGCACGCCATCGATTTCTATTGCTTCCAAGAACTGGACCAGACTGACTACGACAACTTGTTCCAAAAACAATTCGCACAATGGGGCTATACCGGGATCTACAAGAAACGAAACGGAGACAAGCACGACGGCTGTGCCCTCTTTTTCCGTGACCAAAGGTATAGAAGCAATTGTCCTATATACCAGCAAAAAGTGTGATATACTCTTTCTGATATGGGGTGCAAACTCTTTTCCATGGACATGTAGCGTGAAAGCCGTATCGATCGTCACCGTGGACTACAACCAAAACTCGTTTATCGATCGCGATAACGTTGGCATTGTTGGAGTCTTTGATATTCAACAAGGTAACCGTATACTCTTCTGCTATACGATGTAATCGGTCTAGCTTTTGCCCATGCTAAGCGTATTTGGTTAATGATAGGCACCCAAACACAGCGAGTCTGCATTGCGACAACACATATTTTGTTCAACCCGAGCCGTGGCATGATCAAGATTGCACAACTTCGAATATTGCTGGAAAGAATCAAGATACTTATCGACAAAGAAGACAAGGAGATACCACTCAGTAAGAGCCACTGTTTTCCTGTGTTTGTTTCCGCTTAACTGGTTTACACTCCAGAGTGGTTGTTGAACTGCCCTTCAATTCTTATCCAGTCTTGTGTGGAGATATGAACGCACTGCCTCATAGCACAGTTCTCGATTACCTACTAAAAGGCAAGTCCGCGAAAAAGTATTCTATGCATGGCGCCTTCGGTCAAACTATCGGTTAGGACAACAGGCTCATCGATCCTTTACCTTGCCTTCCATCTCAATAGAAAGCGTCGACGTTTCTACCGTTCCCGAAAGTCATATGTCTGGACAGTTCAAAGGCCACATTCCGACAGGATCGTGGGTCAACGGTATTGAAAAGTTCCATGAAGCATTCGACCACACTAACCGCCAGACCACTATTACAGCCAAGGCTGTCGAAACTGTTGAATCCGTCATTGAGAGGCCTCAATCGCCAAATGCTGGAATCACTGGCACTTTGGATGTATCGCAATCCATCATGATCTCGAAAAGCATTATCGAAGGGACACAAGGACCAATCATCTCGCAACCGTTCTTACTGAGGAGCGCATACGACATCAGTGCACCTTCGCATGATGCTAAGGGAAACAATCGTGTACCTCGTGGACAGCCTTTCACGACATACCATTTGCTATGTAGACAGGTTTGCGACTATATCTTTTATGGTAACCTCAGACAAAAAGCATCGGATTCTCAAGCACCGACAAGGCTGGAACTCGTGGCGTGCCTTGAACTGCCTTGCAAGACCCTTGGGGACGTACCAAGCCTACCGACAGACAAGATTGGATCGGACCACCTGTCACTGGTTAGCAAGTTTCGATTCGTAGCCCACTGAGAGACATGAACACACCTGCCTCATGGATCTTGCCCCAGTTCCTTCCCCTTGGATCAACTTTACGTTAGGGGTCTCTTGGACGTCCTGTCAAATTTCCGGCGAGACTAGCCATCTATGTATCCCTTTCATCAACAGTTGAACCAATTGGGCCTCTTGATCATCAGTTACCGACTTGAACACCTTTAAGATATTGTGTAAAAGGACGCGCCTCAGTGTCTTTTTCATAGATCCTGGAAATCTCCACGCAATCTATAGCCGTTGGCGCCATTGCATTGACTTCCAAAGTGCTCATGGCCGCCTACGAATCAATGGGTCAAAGTAAGAGTGAGTAATATTCTATCCGCATTTGCTCGTGCTTCCATCCTACGGCAGGAGTGTCATGTTAACCAGTCCATTGGTGGACTTTATCTTTTACCAGATTTATGGACCAAGGGTGTATATACAACGTCCGCACAGGAAGAAATATGAGGGACCCATGAGTGCGATTGAGAACAGTACCAGAATCATCAGTATCGAGATCAGAGGGAGATTGTCCTGGGCAGTAATGGGATGATCCAGAGGCGGATGTTCAGAAAGTATAATCCGACTCTTGAGAGGAGGGGTACTTGCAAGCTTTGGAAAAGGGGACGCAGATGCACACTCGCTCATTTTTAGAGTTGAGCTATTCTTGCAGCTACACCATTCCACGGAGCATGGTCATGGTCGACGCAGATCAGTCGTCAAGGGATGCCTTGACGATTTTCTGGTGTCGTCGTCATATCACCCAGGACGCTCAACAATGAAGAAGATCCGATCTCAAGTTGTCCTTGAACGGCCACAAGAGCCAATAATGTCCAGGCAGGCACTCCTATGCACTGCCGAACGAGGACAGTGACATCCGACCGTACTTGCACAGGATTCCTCCAGGGGGAAAACAATGGTATACAGACCTCTTTTGTTGTCCGTTGAATTCCTCCCGTCGTGCAATGGATGGCCAGACAACAAGACCACCATGGTCCTCGCATTGGAGGACTCCTTCTCCTCGCCTCTCCCCCCTAGATTCTGACCTATAGGACAGCTGCACACGCGGGACAGTACGCCGAAAGCCCTACAGGACAACTGGGGACATGCAGTTGAAGACATAAAACCCCCCTTTCCCTTTGCCAACTCCATTCTCCACGTCCCCTATACTCGACACATACAAACCATGAAGATTGCCGTCTATTCTTTCACTGCCGGTGCAGTCGCATTGTCTGCCACGGCCTTCGGGTTCCCAACAATGTACAAGCGTGCTGTCGAACAGACCAAGGCTTTGGTTTGTGCAGCAGAGTAAGATCTCGTCTCATATCCCTTCATCTTGGTTTAGGGCAATCAACACCATACTAATTGCACTTGCAATATCTTCAAATGAATTAGGTCCATCGTCAGTGGACAAGTGACACCCCACTGCTCGAATGTCGCTGCGGTAATGTTACACGGACACACGATGATCGTTGGCACCAACCAACATGATCCATGGTCCTAACTTGTTCCTATGAATCAATAGATGGATTTTGGAGCCATCCGAGAGGTTTGGGTCGAAGACATGATCGTTGATTTCTTATCTGGTGATGTCCACACCATGGATATCTCCTCTTCCAGGCTCTTCAGCAACCTCCTTCCTGTTCCAGGGGTCAAATGGGCAAAGACAGAGTCTACACACCGTGTAAGATACTATACACCCACCACTTGATGCTGCACTAGTTCACGGGGACAATACAACCGTTACTCATACGCTTATATCTCCATTGCTCACTGCAACCATGATCATTATTATGGTCTTAATAGGTCACCATTGTGGTATGTCATGATGTCGAGTGCTTTATCGTCAAGCCGCCTTCTTCTACATGTACTAACTTGCAGCCTTTTCCTCTTTTCAATACACCAAACTTATCGCTGCCTATTTGCAGGACAATGGCAACCCAATTGCCACCTTTAACACGCCTTCCAGCCCCGGAACCGTGACTGGTAGTTCGTATGTGGGTGTGGTGAACAAGTGTCCCCTCAAGGTCAATCCTGGTCAAGAGGAAAACTTTGTAGCTTTCATAATTGCGATCCTCACCAAACCAGAGCACACCTATTCGATCCGTGGAGATATTCATGCCAGCCTCCAAGTGAATATTCCATTCACAGATCTGCAAACGTCTCTCACGACCCCGAGAATTGCGTTTGATTCTCCTTCGACTATAAAAGGCTTCAACAGCTTCCCCAAAGTTGACTTTGTGAAGCTAGATGACTTTGCCTTCAATCCCGCTACCAGCGTTTACACTCTTACGGCCACCATCAACATCCATAACTTCTCTCAATTTGTCTTGAGCCTGGGCGACATCGTTTTTAGAGTTGCCGACAAAACAGGATCGGTCGTCGGCCTCGCCACTGTCAAGGATATGAAGCTCAAAATGGGTGATAACCATGTCACTGGAATCTTGACAGGAACGAGCAAAGAAATGTACGACATTTTGACCACAACAGGCGACACTATCATTTTCCAAGGCTTCGATGGATCCTCGCCGAACCCAATCCTAGCGAAGAGTCTGACACCGTTGAGAATCCCGATGTATGTCCCCCCACTCTCCCCGCCCAAGGCATAAAAGATGAGAGTTGTAGCAGATGCAAAGATGAACATGTAATAAAAGGTTTAATCGAAAATGACACTGGTCCGAACACCATCATTCTCCTCCACTGCCACTTGGAGATCGTCGGGATGACGATGATATGTATCCACCAGTGTCGGGCATTCACCGGCAGCTGCAACGTGATCTCCTCGAGGTGAATACACGACGTCGCGGATCAAACCCGTATTTCCAAAGGGCTTCTTATTGCACAATCCTGCCTCTATATCCCATTGTCAACCCTTACAAACACAAACATCCTGTATGTACCGCTGACTATGGATCCTCGATTGCTTGTCATCCAAGACAAGTGGGACGCGATTAAAGTTGCAGTCTACTATCTCGGATGGCCGACAAAGGGAACGATCAACTAGAAGATGAAAAACGACAACTCTTTCTCTACAAAACCACAATTGCCGATTTGCTATTGTCTCACGTCAATTCGCTCAGTCATTCATCATGCATGCATGGCGTGCACGTCAAGCATGTCGTGGGAGCAGTGATAGCATGGTGCTTTCGTAAGGCCCCTTGTTGCTTAGGTATAAGGTTTGACGGATACTTACGCCAGAGGAGCCGGCAATGGATGCCACAAGAACAGTTGCAGCAATACTGCGAGGATCATCCTGACGCGCGACTTTGAAGTGGGTCAACCCTGTGTCAGTTGAAACATACTACCATTCCGTCCAAGAGAATATCAACCGTTGATATGCAGTATATCTTTACCATTGGACGCATGGACGGGATCAAGTTTGAGCGTTCAGTTGCAAAAGAATTTGAGTTCGAGATGGGAACATGCCGCAGGATCAAAATTGAGAGAGTCTCCCTCCCCTTGCTCATCTATTCTTACACGGTTGGTCCTCTCCCTAGTCCGGATCTTTTTGTATCCCTAACGCATGTCTTTCCCAAATCAGGGGACGAGAGGCACAAAAGGGGATGAAGGATGTACATGTAGATAGACTAGCTATACCAGGGACACCTCGAGAGCAAGACTATTGAACCTCTGGCCTTGAACAGCTCTTCGAGGCACCATGTATAAAGGCCCTCAGTTTCGCCCCTTCAACTTGACTCTCACGCACCACTCTTCTATTCACATCTCTACACTCACCAGCCATGAAAGTCACCTCGTATTCCTTTGCAGCAAGTGCGGTCGCATTCTCTGCTACAGTTCTCGCACTTCCAGCGCTCTTCAGGCGTATTGATCAATCCAGGTTCATCGAGTGTTTCGGAACGTAAGCTCCACTTCTCATCTTCTCATTGCAGTTTGTACAAGGAAGACATTCTTCTCGTTGTAGTATACAGAGTAGGCTCTAACGGTATTTTACTCTCCATGTCAACAGCTCGATTGCAAAAGGCGATTGGCCCGCCGATTGTGCTAAAGATTTTGAGGTATTGTTCGCTGGTGGAGCACAGCAATGCACACAAATGATTCCCGATCTAATAGCTGTAGCCATCTCTTTCAATTGACAGGTCGACGTCGGTATCATCCAGACGCTCAGTGTTGTAGATCTCATTATCGACTTCTTTAAGGGTGACACCAACTCCCTGAGTCTTTCCTCCACGAAACTAAGTGGCGACTTGCTTCAGGTTCCGGTTCCAGGATGGACTTGGAAAGCGTCAGAGGCCGCACAACATGTACGTCCATTGTGTTCGTGACTTCTACGCGTCTCGTATCGGAAATAGTAACGTAGGATCCAACTGTTACTCACATCATTCTTCTACTTTCATTTCGTCGGTTACGATCTTTCGCACTTTCATAGGCCACCATCGTGGTAAGTCATTGACAGCTGTCGTGTTCTTGATCTTGATCACCGAGAATACTGAGCTGCCTGATAGTTCTTCTACCAAGCCTAACATTATGCCTCGTTTACCTTCAACTCATAGGACAATGGCATCGCAATTGCTACATTCGATACACCCCCAAGTGCCGTCGAAATAATCAAAAACAGTTACTCGAGTGTTGTCCAGCCTTCTATCCTCACGGTCCTTCCTGGCCAGAATGAAGCATTTGGTGCTTTCATGGCTGCCCTCATCTCCAAGCCCGAGCACGCGTTCATCCTGCGCGGAAACTTTGATGTTATCATCCCGACCAGTGCACCTTTTCCAGCTCCAAAGTCTGTCAGGATCACGAACATTGGCTTTAAATCCAACATCACCTTGAAAGGATGCAACGGCTTTCCAAAGGTCGATTACTTGGATCAAGTCAGCCTCACCTTGGATTCCGCTACAGGTGTTTTCACCCTTACATCCCTTGTTAATGTTGAGAACCCCTCGCAATTGGACTTGACCTTGGGCGATGTCACCTTCCAAACCGCCGACAAGAATGGCTTGGTAGTTGGTGACACTGTCATCAAGGGCACGAACCTCAAGATTGGAAGTAATCAGCTTACTGCGATCACGACCAGCTCGAATAAGGAACTGTACGATGCTCTGACAACTGTGGGTGCCACCGTAACCCTTAGCGGAACCGACCACTCTTCTCCGAACCCGTTCGTTACTACAGGCGTGAAGTCTGTGAGGATTACTATTGTTGTTCCCAAGCTGAAGCCAGCTGCTTAGGATGTTGATATAGAGTTGTATATAGGTCACTATCGACGGTGTATGTAGTTTAAAGACTTGTTGCTCCGCCTACCTGACTTCTCCGTCTGCGATAGTTGTTGCGAAGAGGAAAGAAGAATGATGGCCCTCAATCATAATATGGCCATGCACGTGCTTTTAAGCCATCATTTTGAGCAACTCGAAGAATGGATTCTGTCTCTTCTCCTTTGTTCCTCTCACGCTTGGCCGGGCCCTTTGCAATCCATACAAAAATACACTCGACTGAACCGTGGACGGGATGTTTGTCAGGATCAACAGTGACATGGGATGCATAGACAACCCTGAGCTTTATGCAAAGGCGCCAAAGGGATGTGTTGTTAGGCATGGAACCTTCACCCCCTCCTCCCAACTAGCCAACTAGAGTTCCGCCTACATACTCCCCCTAGATGTTGAGCCCTTGTCCACCACACGCAGAACATCCCGAGGAAGGGGTGATCTGGGAATCCCAAGCGAGTCAACTCTCCTTGAGCTATAAAAGCACCTGCAGGTACCCTTCCTTCTCGTTACCACAGTTACCTCCCCTCCTTGCACCTCTCCTTTATACAACACTTGGAAAGAGTCATGAAAGTCACCTCATATTCCTTCGCCGCGAGTGCGGTCGCATTCTCTGCTACAGTCCTCGCTCTTCCAGCGCTTTATAAGCGCGCTGGTGACGCAAAAAAGGTCTTCGAATGTTTCGCAACGTATGTTCCATCACTCATTGAAATACCAGGCGCTTTCATCTTCATGGTAGCAAACAGAATGCATTCTAACGGTCGCTTACCTCTTTATCAACAGCGCGATTGGGAATGGTAAATGGCCTACCGATTGTGCTGCAGCTGTCTTGGTAATGCTAAGCTGGAGACTTTGAATTCATTTATCATTTACCATCACCATGTTACCAGTTGAATCCTGACAGTCTGTTTCTTGACTCAATTGATAGGAAAACATCGGTATCGTTCAGAAAATCGGCTTTGCAAGCCTAAACATCAGCTACAGTGCTGTTGATCCCACTACGTTGGGTTTCGGCACGTCGATCACAGTTGATCTGATTAAGGTCCCCATCCCCAACTTTGTGTGGCCGGTGACCGAGTGTGGACAACATGTATGTCTGCATTATATCAGAACTCGATACCGGAACGCAATGTCGTGAATAGCCCTACTACTTTACTTACACTTCCCGATCTTCACTTGGCTGCTTGCAAATGTGTTCCGTATTTTTTTATCACCTTGACAGATTATATTTGTGGTATGTAGTGTTCCATTGCTCGTTTCCGTGGTGCCCAGAATGTTCTGTTCGCGATCGCTAAGCTGATCGACTGCAATTCTTTCTTTTAGGACGACAACAACACAATTGCCGCATTCGACAATCCCACAGGCCCTATAAGCGTGAAGGATGGTGTGGCTTCAGTCTCCGTCAACACCGCCATCAAGATCCAACTCGGCCAAGAGGACAACTTTTCCGCCTTCATGGCCAAAATCGTCACACAGGTCTCTCATTCATTCACTCTCCGCGGATATCTCAATGCCACCGTGAAGACCAATGCCCCACCCGGTCCATTCCCAATCCCAGCGTCTTTCCAGGTTACCAACGTCGGTTACGAAACCCCTATCACTTTTAAAGGCTGTGCAAACTTCCCAAAGATCGGTTTCCTTCAGCAAGGCAGTTTCACGTTGGATTCCGCTACAGGTTTCTACATTCTCAAGTTCACCGGCAATATCAACAACCCTTCTCAACTGATCTTAGCCTTGGGAGATGTCACTTACCAGCTGACTCTCAATAATGAGGTCGTTGGCACTGTCCTTTTCGACGATGTGAATCTCATAATGGGCGATAACCCTCTCAGCGCGATCGCGACGATCACGAGTAAGGCGGCTTACGACACTTTGATCAGTGTAGGCGCTTCATTCGGTCTTCAAGGCTTCAATGGCTCGTCGACACACCCTATCCTGAGTAAGGCATTAGAATCAGTGAGATCTCAACTCCCAATGCCCAAACTTAATCCAGCAGTCTAGACAACCTTAATCCAAGAACGGGAACAGTAAAGGAACATTACAGGCGTCGATCATGCAAAGTTTCGTTCCTCGTGTGCAATTGTCAGCTCTCACATCCTCCAGAGAACCACATTCGTCAATTGGATCTTCAGGGTTAACGTTCATATTTCATGCAGAGATGTAGACCCATGTGTATGAACTTCCGTCACGCATGACTCGAGGGTATTTTGGTGGATTCCGGTTCCTTGGAGTGTCTTATCTACCCTTGTCTAACATGCGAACAGCCGAGGTAATGACTTCCGCACAACTCTGAACCTCAGGTAATCTGCAATTTCTTGTTGCCTCGGACGTGGGGTTTGGGCTTTGTGGGTGGCATGACTTTACCTGCTTCCAGTGGACCATAGACAGGATGAAGTTGTGGGCGGACTCCAAAGAGGATTCGGCATTGGACCAAAAGAAGGACTGTGTCTCTCTCCTCGTTCACCCTGCACAGCGAGTGAAGCACAGCAATACACACAGCCGCATACAAATGATTCCCGATTTAATAGCTGCAGCCGTCTTCCATCTCTTTCAATTGACAGGTCGACGTCGGTATCCTCCAGACGCTCAGTGTTGTAGGTCTCATAATCGACTTCTTTAAGGGTGACACCAACTCCTTGAGTCTTTCCTCCACGAAACTCAGCGGCAACTTGCTTGAGGTTCCATGATGGACTTGGAAAGCGTCAGAGGCCATGCAACATGTACGAACATTGTGTTCGTGTCTTCCACGCGTCTCGTATCAGAAATCGTAACGTAGGATCCAACTGTTATTCACATCATTCTCCTCCTTTCATGTCGTCGGCTACAATCACGATCTTTCGTACTTCCATAGGCCACCATCATGGTAAGTCATTGAGTGCTGTCGTGTTCTTGATCTTGATCACGGAGATTGCTGAGCTGCCTGATAGCTCTTCTACCAAGCCTAATATTATGCCTCGTTTACCTTCAACTCATAGGACAATGACACCGCAATTGCTACATTCAACACACCTCCTAGTGCCGTCGATATTGTCAATAACAATTACTCGAGTGTGGTCCAGCCTTCTATCCTCACGGTCTTTCTTGGCCAGAATGAAGCATTTGGTGCTTTCATGGCTGCCCTCATCTCCAAGCCCGAGCACACGTTCACCCTGCGCGGAAGCCTCGACGTTATCATCCCGACCAATGCACCTTTTCCAGTCCCAAAGTCTGTCAGGATCACGAACATTGGATTTAAATCCAACATCACCTTGAAAGGATGCAACAACTTCCCGAAGGTCGATTACTTGGAACAAGTCAGCCTCACCTTCCGCTACAGGTGCTTTCACCCTTACATCTCGTATCAATGTTGAGAACCTCTCGCAATTGGGCTTGACCTTGGGAGATGTCATCTTCCAGACCGCTGACAAGAACGGCTTGGTAGTTGGTGACACTGTCATCAAGGGCATGAGCCTCAAGATTGGAAGCAATCAGCTTACTGCGATCACGGCCAGCTCGAATAAGGAACTGTACGATGCTCTGAGGACAGTGGGTGCCACCATAACCCTTAGCGGAACCGACCACTCTTCTCCGAGCCCGTTCGTTACTACAGGCATGAAGACCATGAAGACCATGAAGACTAACATGGTAGTTCCCAAGATGAAACCAGCTGCTTAGGACGAGTTTTGTTGATCTAGAGTTATATTTAGGACGGTGTGTGTAATTTAGAGACTTGTTGCTCCGCCTACCTGACTTCTCCGTCTGCGATAGTTGTTGCGAAGAGGAAAGAAGAATGATGGCCCTCAATCATAATATGGTCGCCATGCACGTGCTTTTAAGCCATCACATCTTGGGCATCTTGGCCGGACCCTTCGCAATCCACCTCGAATCATACAAAGATACTCTCGACTGAACCGTGGACGGGATGTCTGTCAGGATCAACAGTGACATGGATGCATAGACAACCCTGAGCTTTATGCAACACAAGGCGCCAAAG
>Ga0247824_10001936_pt1 | contig 11546 bp, 21 predicted proteins | sample 13C_PalmiticAcid_FD_194412 | JGI IMG/M metagenome (GOLD analysis project Ga0247824, IMG submission 194412) | Soil microbial communities from agricultural site in Penn Yan, New York, United States - 13C_PalmiticAcid_Day48 | ecosystem: Environmental > Terrestrial > Soil > Agricultural land...
TCTCCTATTCGAATGAAATGAAAAGCGCGGGAAGACGGGAAACGTGGAAATGAAGAGCTTAGACTCGGCCATAACAACAACACTATCAAACAACACAACAACACAACAACTGGGCTACAGCGGGTGGATCTGTTTGACGCTCCAATTACCTTGGCCATCTCCTCCGAAAACTTGTAATCCGCTAGGCGCAGTACACTGATATACTTGCGGAAAGAGACAAGTTGCTCCTCAGTGGGCTCTGTCGAGATCTCATCCGCTGATGTATCATGCCTCAGTGTGATCGCACAATCCACCTAATGGTCAGAGCATCGTCGTCTGAGTATTCCCGTGGGTCATGGCACTGATCCATACATAGTTTTTCCCGCCAAAATATTGCGGCGCCTCACTTACAGGGACCAGCGAATTGCCGTTCGATACAATCAACAGCGAAATGTCAGTTTGGAACTCGAGGTTGTTGAATGGGAACACGTATTGGAGTGTCTGATACAAGCTGACGTCCGAGAGAGCTTTCAGGTTCTTGAGCCCTGTCGTGAAAAAAGGGAACACCATCAATAAGACGTCTGGAGCAAGATCTTTCGAATGTGCTAAGCAATTGTACCTTTGTCAACGAGCGTGCCCTCGTCCATGACGGTCTCATCGATCAAAATGGCTGTTCCTCGTGTCACTTGAAGCACCCCTGATGACAGACCTTCATCGCCCCGAGGAAAGAAAAAGTCATTGTTCAGGGTTTGAAGGCTCATGGGGACAGTGTACACCTTGGGTAAGACGCTCTTCGTGACACGGGCGAGACTTGGGTAGATAGAGGGATTGGAGGAAGAGTCTCTAAGGTTCAAGCTGAACTTGCCCAGGACAGTTCCGCTCGGTCTCGAGTAACTAATGTAGGCAATAACAAATCGCCATCAGAGTTAGAACGACATTGGCAAGGTCCAAGACGGTCATGTATCATCAGGACGACGTACATTCTCGCCAGAAAGTGTAGTAGAACTAGCTCGGCTGCAAGACGATCTCCACGGACGGCAGAGGTAATGTATCGAATCAGATCGCCTCGGATAGTCTCGGCTTCTTTTGTATAACGTTGCATATCTCCTTCCCCAGGACGTCCGTCTAGACCGAGTTCGGGATGTCCGTGGTCATCAAGCTTGCGCATCAGAATAGCATGTACTGTAGGAATCAGTGGACCGTTCGCTGGTTCTTCTGAAAAGCCAAAAGAGTCCTCGGTCATCCTATAAGTACACCAGTACATAATATGTTAACACGACCCCAACAGGTGTGAGACATGTTGTCTGCCATAATTCGTTGAACCTACAACTGGTCGCTTGCGCCTAGAACCCCAATAATCTCCACCAAATCAGTGACTCCGATGGATACATCGGATGAGTGTGTCTTGACTACAACAGCAAAATGGTCAGCCCCAGGGAACGGATACCTCTCTGGAATAACCTGGGGTACCTTGACGTCCTGTAGCTTCAAATCTGCATTATATCGTTTCACAATCCAAAGAGGCTGGTTAAAGCGTTGGCAGGAAAAGCAGTAATGTGCTCAACTCGCAATGTCCAGTCTTCATACTTTGCAGCGTGGAATCCAAACTGGAGCTTCCCGAGTGTTCGAGATCCTTGACCCATCGAGACACTCCTGGAACGGAAACGCAGTAGTAACTGTTCCTGAGATCCATCAGATCCTGAGTATGATCCGTGCTCAATAGCTATAAAGACAGGAAAAGGAGGGCGTCATTATCGCCACATATCTTTTGAGGGGCACAGCTATGGTCACAGATCCTGTTTGGCTACACACAATAGTAACATACATGCTCTTCCTGAGGTCCATCTGAATATCGGTGACAGACTAGCTTCTGTAATAAACGAGAATAGGCCATTACGTCAACTCTTCATGGTGCAGTCGACACGACGCGCAATGGTATTTAGCGCCCTCCCTTTTTACCTTTTCGCCGTTAAGCTGGGAAGCAGAGGTAGTAACAAACAGAGCAACTTCTTGGGAGAGCTCCGTGTCCTGGACCATACATCTGAATCGGACGAGCGAGTTGATAGGCAGGGCATGGATCGACTGGGCATCCAGGATAGGAATCTAAGGGGGGAATGGGGACGATCCTACATCAGGACCGGGCAAAGTGCGTTTGTCACAGAGAATATTGGACATTGATGTACCTTCTGAAGCTTCTCGCGGGTATCGAACAGGCTCTGGAAGTGTTCTGTTACTCCAAAATCGTCTTTCTCGACTGTCTGTCCTCGTTTCCAGTTCTTCTCTACAACAATATGGTTGCTAGTGTGAGCGTTTCTCATTGACTCGAATGACCCTGCAATGACTCTGTGATGCAGCAGCGATCTGTACCAAACAGCTCCTGAATCGTCTCAAGTGGTCGATCAATAACACTCATGGCACAATGGGGTGAAGGGAAGTGAGCGAGAGAAAGCCTTGGAGAAATGTTGTTGTCACAGGCCTGTGGTGAATCTGCGCCACCAATTTTATGGGGTGCGAGTTCTATCTAGAAGGTCTTTGTATGCACGACACTGGGTCCACTCTCGTTGTAGTCGACTTTGTTGATGTAGTTGCGAGGGTCGGGAAAGATAAGCTGTCGAGAGCAGAGGATAGGAGATGAGAAGTGACAAAGTGGTTAGCGTGCGCATACTGTAGCTGTCAGGTGCAAGCTCGACATCCCCCTCCAGTTACCTTTGCAACAATCTCTGATCCCAAGAAGCCAGCATGTACGATCGAGTCTTTCAGCGCTGGAAAGTATTCAGGGATCTTCAGGAACTTGACTTCACGGATCTGGAACTCGCCAAAGTTCTCCGAGACCGACAGGGACTCTTCAATCTCACCTTGGAGACGCGCTTGTAGACCTACCATCGAAGACATAATACTGTTAAGTGATAACGAACTTCTGGCTAGTAGCTTGTAACCTAAAGCGTTCCCGACGGGTTAGTACATACCTTTGACTTGGCAGGATCCTCCGGTGACAATGATCGCCTCCCATAATGACTGACGCTTCTCCGCCTTGCATCCGAAATGAGCAGCGTGAATGGCTTCAATGATATTCAAAACCCGCTTTCCAACCAGATCAGGATTGAAGAGTGGATCATACGCCTTGTACCGTGCAGATCCTACAGTAAACTGATACGTAATCCGTATCCAAGGATATTTGTTAAATGCCATGAAGTTACAGGCAGGATATGTGTTGAAGGAATGGCATTCGTAAGACCATCATTGACTTACGCTCTTTCCATTGTACTCGGCTTGGGCTCTGCTCTTGTTCTCCCTCTCATCCTTGCCTAGAACTTGGCAAACTCCTGATTCTTTCAAATGCCTTGCGAACTCCAGGTCCAATGGCTCTCCGTATTCACGTACCAGCTGGGCATCAGCCTTGAGGAGCTGCAAAAAGTACGAGTCAAAGTCTGACCCGGCCAATGGGAGCGTCTGAATGGCATTGCGCTGGATCTGAGTGTCAAGGATCGGTGTGATGTCTATCAAAAGCAAACCAACCGATATGTTGGGAAAATTGTTGATTGTAGCAGGACTTTGGTGGCACGACTCGGTATAGCGGCGGACAAGTGATCCATACCTGTGCTGTTGTGTCCAATATCGATGACAAGACCGGTAACAACTCCACAGCCATAGATTGTCATCAATGGTTCTTCCGCCAAGTAGAGTCCAGGCACATTGAAGTTTTCAAAAAAGATTTGTGTAATCCGTTCGTGTTCCTCCTTTGTCCAGTCCGTGGGAACCACCATTAGTACTGGTGATGCGTTCCTTGAACGTTTGATCCCTAGCTCCTTGAACAACACATGGCGCCTGCATCAGAATATCAAAGCAATGGTCAAGTTAATCGGAGTGCCAGAATACATGACCATAATTCAATCCACCTTTGTACGCTTTGAGTGATGTTGTCAAGAGAAGTAGAACGCACCAGAGAGCCTCCATGGCGCCCCAGTCCTTGACAATGCCTTCCTGGATCGGCGTGGAGATGTTAAGCTCTGCCTCTGGGTATTGTTGCATAGCCTCCGTCAATGCGCTTCCACAGTAATAGACGGTCTGTGGTTTGTTGATATCCTGATCCTTTGCCTGCTGCTGAGAATCCGTCGCTACGTCGCCATCCAATTCAGTTCTCTCAGCCCCTGCCTCTGGATCATCGCCATTCTCTACAGCACTCTCTACCGCCATGCTCTCAGCAACCTTGGGAGCGGATTCTGCATCCATTACTTCGGCAGCCTCAGGCGCAACGCTTCTTGCTGCCACCAGTGTGCGTACTGTCTATTGATATCAAAGAACAGGATAGCCTAAGTGGTTGCGGTCTTCACAAGGCGTGTGCTTTCCCCAACAGCTGAAGGGAATCAAACCATACCACGACAGGAGGTTTATTCGTGTCGACGACATTGATGCCCGCCTTGGTGTTCCACGATCCGGAATGAAGCACGACAAAGTTCTCTTCCCTGAGCGCCATCTCTTTCCAGTCGTTTCGTGAGTCGCGAAGGTAAAGTGGACGATCGAGAGTGGCAGCTTCGACAACAAACAGCGTCCAAGTCACGTGATGTACCAACAAACCTTCAAACGCCCGAGGGAAGGGCTTCCCCCGAGTTCGAGGTTCAAGGACATGGAGCATGGAGTGCAGTCGTAGGACGTGTGTGTATGCGTGGGCACTCCCTATGCCCGGTTCGGTGTGAGGTTGCGTAGAGTAGGGGTGCGTTATGATCCCTATCGCGACCTTCTTGCAAGACGTCCGATCCGGAGCCGGAGCACACCCTTTGCGTTCCTTCGATCGAGCCGATCGAAGGACCCTGTCGCACGGTGGTGCAGGAAAAACTTCAACCTTCTTCAGCTTCGTCATAGCAAATGATCGAGCTCGGAACACCTTGAAGAGGCTTGCGTCTCAACCCTTGCTTTCGCACCCCCTTGCTCGCTACAAAAATGTTCAAAACCCCTCGAGTCCCAACCACACTTTCTTTTCTTCCATACCTTACATCTGTTGTCCCTCGGGTACCCTGCAGGACCCTTCGCCATTTCGCATTGCCCAAAATCACTCAAAACAACCGCTCCATACCTTCCTCACCCTTCTCACTCTCACTCTCAACCACCGTGCAAGCTACCAACATGTCCGCTTCTAGCAGTAACCCCCAGCCAGAGGGTGACATCTATGTCAAAGGTGTCCCTACCGCAGAGACCAGACTGACTCTTGGTGGGGGAATCTCAGTGTCCCCTATGGCTATCGGCACATGGTCGTGGGGGGTAAGAACCATTCATGGTCGCACAGACAGGAGCATCCTGTCATATGTATAAGGTACTGACCGCTTGCCTTGTCTTTGTCTGCCTGCGTCTAGGACGCATTGTGGGGCTACAAGCCCGAGATGTTTGACGATATTGCTGCTACATGGGATGCCCTCCAGGAAGAGTCCTCAGGTATCAACTTTTTCGACACGGCCGAGCTCTATGGCAAAGGCGAGTCTGAAAGAATCATCGGCCGACTGCTAAAGAAGTCCAGTGACGAAGGCAAGACTGCACCCATTGTCGCTACCAAGTTCATCCCGTATCCTTGGAGACTGAGGTAAGGATCGTTGGCAACATATCTCAGAACTATGTATATCCGTCAATTTCATCCCAAATTCACCAAACATCAAAAAAACAGATTCCCAGACAGTCTTCTGAACGCCCTCAAGGGCTCCATGAAGCGCTTAGGAGTCGACGTCGTGGATATGTACCAGATTCATGGCCCCGTTTCCCTTAGAAGCATTGAGGTGATTGGTAAGTTCATGCACCATGGTTTTATGGCTCGCGATGAAGCACGCATCACATTGAGGTAATGCTTACTCTTCACTCTACACGCACCAGCCGATGCGCTTGCCCAGTCCGTGAAACTTGGATTGGTCAAAGCGGTTGGTGTCTCGAACTACTCTGTTAGTGAGGTCGTCAGGATGCACACTGCTCTAGCCAAGCACGGTATTCCACTCGCTTCAAACCAGGTTGAGTTCTCACTGTTGAGACGGCATCCTGAGACCTCAGGATTGATCGCCAAGTGCCATGAGCTTGGTGTAGCCGTTCTGGCTTATTCTCCACTAGGCATGGGACGTCTGAGTGGCAAGTACTCTGCTGACAACCCGCCCCCTTCGAGTCGAAGATTTTCCAATTACCCAATGAAAGAGTTGGTGCCCTTGCTTAGCGCTATGGAGAAGATCGCCAAAGCACACGACAAGCCCATGACAGCTGGTACGTCCATTGGCGCCAAAATGTGTGGCAAGATGATTCAGTGAAAGCATATCTAGAATCTAGAGTTCTTACGATCACCATTTGCTTCCTATAGTTGCTATCAATTGGACCATTTGTAAGGGCACAATCCCACTGGGAGGCGCTAGAAACCCTCAACAAGCACGTCAGAATGCCCAAGCTCTTGGATGGCGACTCTCTGACCAGGAGATGGCCGAGCTGGATAGTGTTGCTATTGTCGGCAGCACTGGTACGTTCTGGCAACACGGATAGTGCTTCGCACACACACTTCCTGACGAGCCGTAGGACACAGACAAGAGCAGGATGAACGCGCCTATGGTAGACTCTATCTTTGAAATGTACAATGTCTACGCGATGCCAAGACACAACACCACCACCCGTAGTTGCCAATTACATTCCCACCTCACACCAGCTCTCTCAAACGTTGCTTTCAATCGGTTGTTGATACGGAATTTACTAAACATGCGCAGCTGGGAAGTTGCAGAACAGTGTACAGTTGAGAGTGGGCTTTCCAGGAGAGGGGGGAAGACGCATCCTCGCAATCATATCGACAACAATGGTCTTGGCGGCAGCAATAATCTACAACTTGTCCAGCCACCTTTATGTCAAGGCGATCTAGCGACATCCATGGTCTAGGGGCCATTACCGAGTTGGCGAACAAGAGGGGGGGTTTAAACGAACATGGTACCAAAAACGCGGTAATCGATATCCCCCGGTAGTAAATCCAGGTGGACGGGGGATTTTTTTTGGGGGAGAGAGATTGGTCTTCGCCGTTGTTCTGGACCGGGAGTAAGAAGTAGATCGCATCGCATGCAGCAGAATGATTCGGGAGAGCAGCGCACCCCTTGGCAACAGCCCACTCATTTTCGATTTCTCTCTGGACACCCTCCCCCCTCTCCTCTGCACAGTTGCAAAAAAAAAAAGGCTTGAGGGCATGTGTGTAACCGGCGAGAGTGAGAGAGTGAGATCGAGCGAGAGGGGACACGCCATTGCAGAGAACCACAGTCGATCGCCCTATTCTTGCCATTCCATGCGATGCCATGCGATTCGCGTACTGGTCGGGAGCACAAACAATTCTGCGAAGTGTCGAACGAGCGAAAGAGTTAAAAAGCCGGAGCGGTGGCACCATCGATGGACGACAAACAAGTTTTTTGTAGGGTTTCATTTAGAGCTTCCTCGGTCGCTTCTTTCGCTGCAGAAGACTTTTTTTTCTTCCTCTCTCTCTTCCCTCTCTCCACTCTCTGCTCCACTCATTCCTTCATCGCCATCCCCCCCTTCTCATTCACCCTCCTTCTTCCACTCCCCACTCCCTACTCTCATCGACACCCCCGCTCTTGTTCACTCCGTCACCCCAAGAACACTCATTCTAGCCCTCCTCTGCCTAGTCTACCCATGACGGAAGCCACAAAGGGTTACCTCAACCCCTCGGGAAGCAGCCATGATGAAGGTACAACACTATCGACCACTCTCTCTCTATCTCTCTCAGTCCTCTTCTGGCTCCTTCTTCCTTTGGAGATGGATAAAGACATCTCAGATCACCACAGTTGAGGGCAACCTCCCAGGAACACTCAATTGACGTCGCCTTCCCGCTTATCAATCCTTTAGGCAGCAGTGGAAGCAGCGACCATGCCGCTGTGTACAATATCGTAGGGGAGACTTTGGAGCACTCTCCAAAGACTGGACGAGAGTCTTATCAATTCCGGGCACTGGTAATATAATTCTCCGGTGACAATTGTCTATAGCACAGCCCAGGTGCTCTCTCACTAATGGTTTGTCATTATCGTGATACAACAGGGAAGAAAGACGCTCTCCTATCAGCGTCGCCAGGTCTTTGTCAATGTCTGCTGCATTGGTCTTTGTCCGATCCTGATGGTCGTGATCGCCGGAGTGATGGGTATTGCCATCACGTCGCTGATCAACAACCTCGGCAATCCTTCAGGTACAGTCTTCTGGCTTTGCCCCCATTGTCTGTGCGTCCAAACCCCCTGCATCCAAGCACAAATTGCCCAGAGGACAAGACAATCTACCGAAGCAGTGGATATCTCCAAGGCTCTTATTCCCCAACACATCCTAACCACCACATCTCACTCGCATAACACTATAGATTATCTTCTATGCTCTGACGTTGACGCTATGACCAAGGACGGATTCCCCTTGGTTCCCCAGTTCTCAAAGGATGAGGTCAACTTTCCAACATCGCCCGGCTCGTCCATCCCCAATGCAAAGTCAGATGCGACCATCAAACACGTCAATTGGTATATCATCCCCGGGGACCTTGGTTTTGGAGCTTCACCCACCATCACTGCTGACAGCTGCGTCTGGTGGTTCGAGAAGGACTATCCCTATTCCACCCCTTATGCTAAGAATCCGAACATCACTACTCCAGGCGCCAACTTGGACAGCACCTACAAACCGCAGCCACAAGGTGGATGGCTAGGTCCTCAGCAACTCGCATTGCCTATTCAACTGACAACCCAGCAAGTGTACCCTTGGGCCTTGATAGCCGACACAACAGGTGGACGTGCAGGTTCACGTCCTCAACAACCTTTGGTCGACGCAAAAGCAACAAACCTTACAGGTCAATCCTTTGGCACTGGACTACTGGGCGCTATGGATACATACTATTATGCCAACGTCTCTACTGATCCAATTACTGCCTTCCCAGGATTGAGTGGATTTCAGGCTGTTCCTTACTATCAGGAGGCTTCTGGCTCCAGCTCTGCCAATGATGTCGATGATGCTTTGACCAACAAGATCAGGACACTAGTGGAAGGACTGTCGCGCGTAAACAAATCTGCGCTTTTGGCAGAGAAGCCCACTCCGCAGCAAAGGGTGGAGTACTTCTCTCAAGTTGGTGCACTGGTCCAGAATATGCCCATCGGAGCACTCATCTTCAGTGCCATTGATTCAGTCGCAAAGCGGTTCGACTATACTCTGCAGATTGGAACAGACATTCGTCTACTGCGTGCATCCAACTACCCGTCGCGTGGTCTTCGCTTGATGCAGCAGCACACTTCTCTCGCAAATGCGATCCGTATGTATCAATCGCCGATCTCTCTTATTTTCTTTCAAACATGTTTCAACGAATGCCTGAGATGTTTACTAACATGGATGCGAATGAACACTAGTGAAAACATCGTCGGCCGCCAATGCGACAAAGATCACCCACGGATTCCGTGGCATGCCTCAATTGTTCACCACAAAGGCCGACCTCCCTATTGCATCGTTTGTTGGAAGAATCTTGTATCCGTTCGGAGTCTCGTTCTTGCTGCCTATCTTCGTCATTACACTTGTTAAAGAGAAGGAGGATCGGATCCTAGTCATGATGAAGATGGTAACGTGTGTTGTCTGTCAAAGGCTCCCAGCAACTCTGAATCGTGCTGGCTCATCATGATTTTCACTTTGATACTAATCTGGACAATGTGTGTGTGGTGTTCACGTTCATAGAGCGGACTCAAGTCGATCACATACTACGTTGCCCACTACATCCACTTTTACATTTTGCACATCTTATCCTCCTTGATGTTCATTATCGCTGGTGTTGCCTTCCGAATGCCGTTCTTCACCAAGGTGCAGCCAGGAGTGTATATCATCTTGTTCTTCTTTTGGGGCCACGTCCAGATCGCGCTTGCGTTCTTCTTGTCCTGCTTCTTCAGCAAGTCTCGAACAGCACTCGTCATCGTGTTCTTGCTCGTGCTCTGCGGTGTTATCGTCTCCATTGCGACTGAGGGCATCTTTGAGACGGATCCAGCACCTGTCGGATACTTTGTCTGGCCTGCATTTGCCTTCTACAGGGCACTGTCTGTGATCAATCGCTCCAGTTATAACAAGGCATACCAGCCCTACAAGCTATCGGACCTCAAAGGATCAGATGAAGTATTCCAAGTGATTATTGCCTTGATCATCGAGATCTTTGTATTCTTGGCCCTTGCATTTTACTTGACGGAGGTGCTCCCTACAGAGTTCGGTGTCCGTCAGCCTTGGCACTTTATCATTTCTGGACCCTACAAGCGCCTGTTCCGTAAAAAGAAGAGCGGTGATATTGAAGGCCAGGTGCGAAAGGATCGTACTGGATCGGCGAGAGAGACGATTCAAGGTGAGATTCCTTTGGATCCCGAAGAGGTCAAGTTTGAGGATGCGGATGTGAAGCAAGAGCGAGCACGCGTGTTGCACGACGAATTCTCTTCGGACAGCCCACTTGTGATGAAGAACATGCGCAAGATTTACTCCAACAAGAAGCTTGCAGTCAAGAATGTGACATTCGCAGTGGACAAGAACACTATCTTTGGATTGCTTGGACCGAATGGTGCCGGAAAAACGTCGCTGATTCACATTTTAACGGGATTGTATGAGCCTACCCAGGGCTGGGCACGTCTTGCAGGATTCGAACTGGATACAGAGATCAAGGATGTGTACCGCAACATTGGCGTCTGTCCTCAGCATGACATTCTTTGGGATGATCTGGTAAGCTATCGTGGGATATATATTTGTCGTCGATTTCATGGTTTACGAGCAATATGAAGATTGTCTTTGTCTGACATATACATTTGTGCCCTCTTTCACCGTTAGACCGTTGGGGAGCATCTGTACTTTTACGCTCGTCTCAAGGGTGTCAGTGCAGCTGATGAACGGCAAGCAGTGGTGGCTTCCTTGAATGCGGTATCGCTTGTTCCATTCGAGAACCGCTTGACCAAGGGACTCAGTGGAGGAGAGAAGCGTCGTTTGTCGATTGCCATTGCGCTAGTTGGCAACCCCGGAATTGTATTCTTGGATGAACCTACAACAGGACTTGACATCTCTGTGCGACGTCTGATCTGGGACATTGTCTTCAACGCGAAGCAAGGTAGAACCATTGTCTTGACAACACACTCGATGGAGGAAGCAGAAGTCCTTTGCTCCAGAATCGGTATCATGGCCAAGGGTACACTCCGTTGCATCGGTAATCAGATCCGACTCAAGGAACTCTACGGTCGTGGATTCAAGATTACGTTTGCGAGCAAGCCTGAGAACACGGAACGTGCTTCACGCTACATTTCTTCGCTGTTGCCCATTGGGGCCAAGAAGCTCGATGCCTTCGTGACATCCGAGTCGTGGGAGTTTGAGACGCAGCCTGGACTGATTCAGAGACTGTTTGAGGAGATTGAGGCGCACAAGCATGAGCATGGTATTGATGACTGGGGACTCAGTCAGACATCTCTGGAAGAGGTGTTCCTGCGAATCATCCAAGAGGAAGATGCGGATGCTTAGTCGCATGGAAGGTACGATACCCGTCACTAAGACCCACAGCACCTTGGTGCTCCCCACACCCTCGTCCAAAT
>Ga0247824_10001937_pt1 | contig 11544 bp, 4 predicted proteins | sample 13C_PalmiticAcid_FD_194412 | JGI IMG/M metagenome (GOLD analysis project Ga0247824, IMG submission 194412) | Soil microbial communities from agricultural site in Penn Yan, New York, United States - 13C_PalmiticAcid_Day48 | ecosystem: Environmental > Terrestrial > Soil > Agricultural land...
CCTCTGACGATATCACGTTTATCCAGCAAGGTCCATACAAGCAATTGGAAATCGAACACATTCGAAAGGAAGACGTGGAACCACTGTTTGATGTCCTCCGCCAAAGTCCGGGACTCAGTTGCATACAAGTGAGACACTATGGACATGATCGCCCTATTGTCTTCTCAGCATTTGATATAACGCCCCAAGACCTAGTGAGGCTGGCTACATCCGACAACCCTGCCATGCCTCAGTCCTATGAGCTCGATTGCCGAAGGCTCGCCCTGGCAGCAGATTTTTCAGGAAAGGCACAGGAAATGACCATGACCATTGAAAGACTCGACAACCTGACACCTGATGACCTCGCTTTTATCTCCCAAGGTCATCTTACCAAATTGACGATCGAATCGGCCCCATTGACTAAGGATAAGGGTCGCCTAAATGGTATTCTACGCCATAATCCGATGCTCGCTGAGGTTCAAATAGTACGACAGTATCGCCAAGACCTTCCAATGGGTCCAGAATTGCCTCTCCAGGAGTTGGTGAAGTTGGTCACAATGTCAACCCTCAGCAAGCTACACTCTTTCTCAGTTTACTACGGAAGATTCGCTCTGAGAATAACCGTTTCATCAGACAAGGCCCGAAACATGTTGTTCTCCATCATGAGACTCAGCAAGCTCACGTCCGACGATATCGCGTTCATCTTGCATGGTCCGTACAGCCAACTGAGGGTAGAACACATCCGGAGGGACGACGAAGTACCACTATTCAACATCCTCCGCCAAAGCTCAGGGCTCAGTTTCATTCGAGTCAAACGTCATGAAAGTGAATACCTTATCATACTACCAAAGTCGGATATGAATCTCCAAGACCTTGTGAATATGATCACATCAGAGGATGCCAGCGCGCTCGAGTCATTTTCAGTGTACTTTCAAAGGCTCATATTAAGTGCAACCGCTTTGCAAGGCCGAGAGCGAGATATGACCATGACGATTGAACGCCTTTGTGACCTCAACTCTGACGATCTCAAGTTCATCCAACAAGGCCTTTACCGTCAATTGAAGATTGAACATAATCGGAAGGAAGATGAAAGACCATTGGCAAATATTCTCCGTCAAAACTCGGTGCTCAATTACCGTCAATACAGATGCCACGGAGACCGCTGCCTTACCGTCGCAACAACAACTGGAATGAATATCCAATATCTGATGAATCTGGCTAAACTGGAGGCCCCCACCAAGCTTGAGTCTTTTACAGTTGGCTGCCGAAGACTCACTCTGAGAGCAGAGACTTTGCGGGGCAAATTACAAAGCAAGACCCAGGACATGATAATGCAGTTCGACCGATTTGATAACCTCACGTCTGATGACCTCAAATTCATTCGACATGGCCCCTACAGGACACTGAGGATAGAGCACACTCGGAAAGAAGACGGAGGACCATTGCTTAACATCATCCGTGAAACCTCGACGCTCAGCTCCATCCAAATCAGACACCAAGGGGAACGACATCTCGCCATTGCAGTAGCAACCGAACTGGTGCTCCAAGATCTTGTGAATATGGTTACATCGGAGGTTTTCGACACTCTCGAGTTCTTTTCAGTTGATTGCCGAAGATTCACTCTGAGCGCAGACGTTTCGCAAGGCAAGGCGCAAGACTTAACCATGACGATAGACCGATTCCACGATCTGATCTCGGACGACCTCGCTTTCATTCGTCAAGGCCATCTCATTCAGTTGATAATTTCATCCACATCGATACCCATGGACGAAGACCTTCTCGAGGACCTTGTTCGTCATAACCCAATGCTCAATCGGCTTCAATTTCAGAATCCAGATCGTCCCACAGGTTCTACGACTTCAGATTTGCCTCTCCAGAAATTGGTAAAGTTGGCTACCTTGGACACCTTTACCAGTTTGCAGCATTTCTCAGCCAACTATGGACGACTCGCTTTGACATCATCCTTTCTACATGACAAGGCCCAAGACATGACTTTGTCATTCAACCGGTTCGAGGATCTCATGCCTGATGATCTCGCGTTTATCCAACAAGGTCCCTACAGTCAACTAAGGATAGAGCACACTCACAAGGAAGATCAAAAGCCATTGCTCGACATCCTCAGTGAAAGCTCGGTATCGAATTACATCCATATCAATCGCCATGGAGGGCGACATTTCGCCATTGCAGTAACAGCCGATTTGGAACTTCAGGATCTGATGAATCTGACTACATCCGAGAACTCCAGTACCTTCGAGTCATTTTCGATCAGCTGCCGAAGGTTCACTATGAGTGCAAAACTTTCACAAGGCAGGCTAAAAGACACGACCATGGCGATCAAGCGGATCCACTACCTTACTCCAGATGATCTCGCATTCGTTTTTCAGGGTCATCTCACGCAATTGGCTATCGAATCCGCTCCGCTATCGAGGGATGAGGATACCCTAAGAGATATTCTCCGTCATAACCCGATGCTCTCACTGCTCCAAATTCAACATCGGGATTGTTTCTCAAGATCGATAGCTCTGGAATTGCCTCTCCGAAAGTTGATGAAACTGCCCACATTGGATGCTTTAAGAAACATCCAGTCTTTCTCGATCGAGTACGGGAGATTCACTCTGACGGCAACAATCTCACACGGCGAAGCTCGGGACATGATCTTGACGTATGACCGATTCAGCGATCTCACAGCCGGCGACCTGAAGTTCATTCGAAAAGGACCTTACAGTCAACTGAGAATAGTGAACACTCAGAAAGAGGATGAAGAGCCTATGACTGACATACTTCAACAGAACCCAGCAATCAGTTACCTTCGTATCAGATGCCACGAAAAGGAGCTCCTGGTCATTGCAACATTCGGTATGTGGCTCCCGGATATAGTGAATCTGGCTACATCATATATCTCTGGCACTCTCGAGTCCTATTCAGTACATTGTCGAAGGCTCACACTAAGCGCGGCGTTCTCAAGAGGCAAGAGGCGGGAGGTGACCATGACGATCGAAAATCTCAACGATCTGCTTCGCAAAGACCGCGAGTTCATCTATCAAGGTCATCTCACCCAGTTGTTCATCAACTCGGTCCCTCAATGCACAGATAGACTCCAACTTGTCACTATTCTCCGCTACAATCCGATGCTCACAGAAATTCAGCTGTTACGACAGTTTACCTTTGCTAGCAACACGACTCCGGAGCTGCCTCTCCAAAAACTGGTGAGGCTGGTCGCATCGGAAAACCTCAGCAATCTACAGTCATTCTCGGTCTTTTACGGACGATTCGCTCTGACAACAACCATTTCACCAGGGAATACTCTAAACACGACCCTGTCCTGCATGAGTCTCATCGACCTTACTTCTGACGATATCGCATTTATCCAGCGAGGTCCATACAGCCAACTGAGAATAGAGCACATTCGGAAGGAAGATGAGGAAGAATTATTCGCTATCCTTCGCCGAAGCTCGGAGCTCAGTTACGTTCAAATGAGACGCCATGAAAGCGACCGTCCCGTTATCATATCGGCCATTGGTATGAAGATCCAGGATCTGGTAAACATGGTCATGTCGGAGGACACCAGCACCCTCGAGTCATTCTCAGTGAACTGCCGAAGGCTCAGCTTGTGCACAACGTTTTCGCAAGGCAGCACGCAAGACACGACAATGACGATCGAAAGCCTCAGTGACCTCAACTTGGACGATTTCGGCTTTATCCAGAATACCTACCTTACTCAGCTTGCGATCAAGCACACGCCTCAGGAGGTAGATGAGAGTCGATTGACTGAGATCCTGTGTCAATGCCCAACACTCAATTATCTTCAAGTTGGATGCGAATGGAGGCGATCTCTCGCCATTGCCAACCTGGTGCTATCCACAAGAGAAAGGAATTTTGAGCAAGGGGATTCCTTTGGTCTACGCACAGTTGAACTGATGGATGAGGATCTAACTCCTTTCGATGAATTGGCCCACCTCGACAACAACACTCACGTCCAGTGTCACCTGTCATTCCCCGAGGGCTCCAGTTCCTTTGAAATGCGTACATGGATTCGACTTCAGAATGGGATGGAGGAAAAGGACGCTGATCCTGTGCGTGATTTTATCCGTCACTACGGATGGTCTGTGGTGTTCTTTGAAGGATTTCTGATCAACGACGGCAACGTCTTCACGGCAATTCTGAACCACATTCAAAATCAGAGAAGCTATCAGATGGAGAGTCTCACGATACATGCTGATGATTCTGGAACGACTTGGGGCGACAACCTGGACAGGGTCCTTCAGCGTTCACTCAATTTTAAGCATCTCGGACTTTATGTACAGGCATGGGATGAGACGCTGCATTCGGTGATCGATCTCTACGGAACAGTCTTGTCCAAACTGTATGTCTTCGCAGGAGGCTTTGGTCAATGGTCAGAGCTTCCATTATCGTTCCCTACTAGGAACAGCTTCCCAAATCTGGTGTCGTTCGAACTTTTCCCTAGGAATGAGGTTCTCCTCCCATGGACCTTCTCCTCATGGATCATCGCCATGGTCTCTGCTCCACCTCGAGGTCTAATAGCACCTGCGACGGTCGCACAATCTCCTCTTCAACAGGATGGAGAGCATAGGCAGAGTTCCCATCACGGTGAACCAACTGAGCCATGGACATCCCTGAGGAAGATCCTGCTTCGCCAAGTCCGCCTTCGGCCCGGCGAGTGGAATGCTGTCGTGATGGCAATCGACTTTTCAACCCTCGAACATCTGGATCTACGGTGGAGCAATATCTATTTGCAAGCGTTCGAGCTCTTGGTCGATCGCATCACTGGCTACAGCACATCCCACTTGCCACTCAAGACTCTCGATATCTCTGGCACGCATTTCGCCCAAATGGCGCACCCAACTACAATGGATGCTCTTTTAGAGGACCTTCAGATAAAGGCTCCACGGGTCACGATCATTCAGGACACATAGAGCTATCAGACTACTTGAACTTTTTATAGCCATCTCCAAGGAGACATTTGTAATCTTTGTTAATGTATTAGTATCATCTCTGAAAGAAAAAGTCTCTCGGTTATCACTGAAAACCACACACAGTCAAGGCTGAGAGAACACGCAGATGTCGATTCAAGTCCAAATTTTCAAAGCTGTGTCGGCAATGAGGTCTTAGAGAAAGAGGCTGCAAAAACAAGTGGCGAGGGTTCTCCTGTTAAACACTTCCAAGCGAGGACAGCCCGCAATGATATTTTGCGTCATTCCGCGCGAGACCTGGCTGCAACAGCACAAGTCCAGTTCCCGGAGCGTCTTTGTATGGCCTCTCGTAGGTGAAAGGACTGCTGTCATGGCCATGCTGCCAAACTTGCTCCCTGGAACACACAACTTTCTGAATGTCGCTTGTTTCCCTGCTCTTGTCGAATCAACATTGAGGATCGCTGCCAATAGATGGTCTGGAATTTGAATCGGGCGTCCATAGATCTCGAGTGCTTCTAGCCGTGGCCATGTTCCTGCCTTCAAAAGGCGATAGAATTCCCGTGCTGAAAAGCCTCGGTTCTTCCTGATCGTCCAACAGAGACTTTGTAACGAGGGGGATTGTGCCACTAAAAGATTCAGACACGTCTTGGAACTGATTCCGGCAAGATATGTCAACTTGATCCACCTCAGGTGAGGGAACCTTGCTTGTTGTTGATGCTGGTATTGCTGACACAAGGTTGTGGCAGTCTCAGGTTGTGCACGATCATTGTCATCGACTGGCTTAAAGTCTGGCGAAACAGTGCTGTTCAGTTGAAGATAGCCTAGTTCCAGGGACTCGAGTTGTTGAAATATCTCCAACATCACGTTCCATGTCTCCAAGTAGACAACGCAGTGGAGCGACAAGGTCAAATGTCGCAAGGCACCCCATTGGATCTTGCGAATCACGACATGCCCGCTAGGACGACGTATAAAGAATTGTTTTAGGAGAGCCTCGGAAAAGCAGTGATCGGGATCCAGAATAGAGAATTCCTGCAATGTGGAGGATGAAAGCATGACGAGTTGGGCCAGGAAACTCCAATACATAATCCTTCTTTGCGGGACTGCGGCGTTTAAAAGTGACAGAGAGATCAGAGGGCTGATTTCGTTGTAATGAAGTTTGTTGGGCAGATAGGATACGAACTCCGAGGGGATGGGGCCTTTGAAAGTGAAGGACCGGATCAAGCTCGCATGCTGGTTGAGGGTGTGGATGGATGGCGTACGTAGCGGCCTGGGTGAACGGGCATTCTCTCTGGTTCTGTCCAGAGTGACATGATGCCAGAGCATTGGCCGGAAGGTGTTGCCCCAGCTGAGGCATACTTTTGAGCAGGCATCAAGGTCGTGAGAAGAAAGGAAGAGTCCTATCCTGCACCTGATTTCTTCGAGCTCTAAGGCGTGCACCATGATGAAGACGAAGACCGTTAGAAAGAGGGGCAAGGACGGGTGTGACGAACTGGAGTGAGTCAATGGCCCTTTAATAGGGCCGCAGCAAGTTTGCTCACGATGACGATTACCTCAGTCCGCTGGCTGTGTCCATGGCGTTCCCTGTCTCCCGTCGCACAACGATTCCTCTGATGTGTGTGCGTCCAACGATGCTGCCAAGACACAAGGTTGCACGGCTTCAAGTGAAGGAGGTCAGTTTCGGAGGGACGACGGAGGACGCGGGTGAAAGAGTTCAATGCATGCAACATGTCCTTGTGACTGTCATAAATCATCCTGCACCCACTTTTTTTCTTTGCAGGTTTGCGATAGCGTCCTCCGTCTCAAGACCCGAAAGAACTGATCTCCCGACGACACCTCAACAGTAACCTCGGTCGCATTACGCATACTGGAAGATTTCGAGGCGATATCCTCCCTCCTCCCAGGACACCAGGACACTTTTCGAGTCTCAGTCAGACTTGTCTGCAAACAATGGTTCCACAGCGGCCATCGGTTCATTTTCCAACGAGGTACCCGGAGGGACCACTACACCACTGCCACCAACGGTGACCCAACCCAGACATTCTCACCTTCAATAGCCAGCGTTGACAATCCATGGGGTAACAAAGAGGATAAAAGCGCCGGACGAAGGAGACAATGTTACGCGGACCGCGTCGATTTGGGCTCACACAATGCTCACGCGTCCTCGATATTCTTTTAGGCATCGATGCTGCCTTGTCGCGCGTGTTCAGCGTCCATGACTGATTACCAGCCTAGCGCCGACTCCCAACTCGAGCCATTACACTCATGATTGTACAGATTCCTACGAACGCGAAGTGGCAACTGCTTTATGGGCCTATCACCCGTGCCTGTCCCTCTATTCGGCATGTGCAATATTCTTTACCCAGGCCATGAGAAAACTGCGATCCGAGGCTCGAGTGACCATTCAAAGCAAGGATGGTCGTTGACTAGGGTGTCACCATGAGCTACCACAAACGTCAGACATCACCCGAAAAGGAGTTGCATAGAGCCTCGTCCAACAAACTCAGCAAATCTTCGCCAGACAACCTTTTGTTTGTGTCGTCAGAAGGATTGATCCTGGCCGTCCAAACAACTCAAATCGTACAAACAGCACTGATGATACATCGCTACTTTAACCGCCGAACCGCTGGAAACATGATGGGTTAACCCTAGGACAATCAAGACGAACTTGTGCTAGTGTACCTACCTTTATCACATAGTGGTCGCAAGACCACTACCCTGTTTTTCGCTGGTGATTTGAAGTATCAATTTCTGCGAACGTAGTCAACTGCTGTCAGTGATCACCATCAGATAGAAGGCAGTGTTCAAGATGCGTCCTTTCATCTCTTTAGACCTTTTTGCGTGCATGCAGTTGCTCCACTTTTAGTGACCCCTGTCCCTGTCCTCCACCTGCATTGAATGGAGAAAGATGCTATTGTTGTTGTTTGTTTTGTCTATTGCGCAGGATGCACAAACACTCCTTCCCGCTTGTCAGGTGGTTTACCGCAAGCTGTGCTTGACTTTCTTTCTTCTCAATCTTTTTTCTCTCTCTCCTCTCCCTCCCTCACACACACACATGCCCCAATATACTTGAGTTCAACGGCCCTACCTTTTGTGTCATTGCCATTTTACAACCCTCATCAACAGATACAAGCCTTCTGTTCTTCATCCGACACCAAAGTTTTATACTGATTTCGCACAAGGTACATACTCTAAACAGATGGTTGTCCCCTCCACAGAAAGGTCTCGACGAATGATTAAATAAGGGGCTAACGGTGGGTGTGTTTGACTCCCAACGTCGTCTTGTCAATCTAGAACGACTCAGGCTGGGCGAGTAAACGGTCAAGTCGGAAAGACCCATTTACGAGATGTCCGCCCCTGGTTATGACCCACATCAAGGTCAACTCTTTCAGGCTTTTCGTTGTCGCTCAACAAAGAAGGAACTCAAGGTTCATGTCCAGAAAGGCAACACACCAAATGAATCCTTTGTTCTCTGGAGTGACATCGAAGATGCGTTCCCGACCCTCAAGTCAGTCATGAAAGGAGAGATCGTCGTGCATTTTTTGAAGGACAGGGATTACAATCGGTAAGCTGGAACAGAAGGCAAAATACAGAAATACCAAAAACATCCATGAGCGTTGGAAAAAGTGTTCATTGTGCCTAACAACTCCTATTCGTTACCGTCGTATTGTCCACCCATGCTAAGAATTGAACCCCGAAGGATCAATTACCACCCAGGTGCCGTCCTCGATGTGGTGACCGGGAGTGATGCTCAATTGAATCCCGTTTTTGGGGTAGCGAGCGTCACGAATGTCAAACCTGAAGACACGGAACTCACGGACCCGGACGGCGACTTCTACAACCAGGCCACCAATGATGCGTGCTCAGTGGCTCGTAATACTGTCACTCTTTCGATTGCTGATATGAACACCGACAGTCAAGCCCTTGTCAAGAACGTGGAGGAACTACCAGACCACTCTCGATCGTCGAGCAGCCATCCATACGAAACCCAGCCAGCATTATCCCAAGAGATACTACAGCGGCTAAAACAAATGGACCAATCCCTCGAACATAAGCATCACGATACGCTCGAATTACAAAGGAAGGTGGACGAACTTGCCCAACTGCACAAAAATTCAAAGGACGAACTTTTGAAGAAGCAGGAGGAGACGCTGGATCTACAGAGACAAACCCTCAACCAACAGACTGTCATCTTGAGCCACTTGAAAGCACTTCTCACTCAGACGTACGAGCTGCACGAATATCCAATTCCGCGGCTCTTCATTGTCCTCCCAGATACTACAGGATTCCTTGACCATCTCACCCATCCCTTCACTGAGAAATTCCGGCTCTACTTTCTGTGTGAATGTGGTACACACACCATGCCTGAAGATAGCAAGACGCAGCATGAGGTTCACCTGGCCAAACATGAGGGATACGAACTGGAAGATCCCATGGAGTTCTTTAAGAAACACGGGTCGAAATTAAATACCATGATGTCCGTGTTCAAATACGGTATCCTCGCCGGAAGTATCGTGATACCGCCGTTGGCCAACTTCCTGACTGACGCCGAGGCTGCCCAAACCTACATATACTTTGAATATGTTAAAAAGAACATCTCTTCCCTCGTAGACAATACGATCAGCGTGCTCCAGAAACTTCAGAAGGACGGTGAACTGATGGATGGATTGGTTCAAGAAAACGAAGGGTTCAAAAGTCTGGAAGCATTTGAAGGCGCCGATCTGAGGCAATTGGAGTCGTACTTGAAAGGCAAGGATGAAGGAAGAGTCCTCGGCAATATGTATAGGATTGTCACGCCAGAAGGTCATGTCAAGTGGGTGTGCCTTAGTCACTATCGTGCCAATTATCGAGAATCGGCAATGAAGAGCTTGAGAAAAGCCGTAGAATCCAACCAAGGAACATTCGTCGAGGATACAGGAAGAATCAAAATCGATATTGCAACCAGCGTACTGGCACGAGAGTTCTACGAAGCAATGACTGTGGCAAAAGGAACCCATGAGCTCGAAATCAAGCTGAAGTGGAATGTCACCATGGATGATCTACGCGAGTTATGCGATGCCGTAACTAAGGCGAATGTGGTCCGACTCGCATTGGATGGGTCAAATTTCAAGAGCCCCAAAATGGACGTTGTTAACCGAGGTCGACGATTTGATCCGATCTGGAAGTTGGCATCCAATGCACGAATCCAATCTCTTCAACTCATCGGCTTTGACAAATTTTTCTTTCGTGTCACCAAATACACACTGCCAGCGCCTAGGCTCCGGCTATTATCAATAGAGTCGAAGGCCCCCTTGGATGCTAAAGCCATCAAGGTGTTCAACGGATTCCTTGGGCATTGCTCCGGATTGACAGCGTTGGAACTGAAGTTCAAACAACACTACCTGACAACGAAAACACTGATGGACGAGCTCACAAAAATACGCGAACTGGAGTCTCTAACTGTCGATTATGGGGGTTTCTCGACAACGACGAGTTTTCTAAACGGCCAGATCCAGGACGCTAAAATTACGGTTCCAGCGCTCAGTTTTATCAGCTCTGTTGACCTTGAGTTCATCCGAAAAGTATCGTTTACCCAGTTGGTGATAAATTCCGTTCCATCAAGTCATGTCGGCGATCGGTTAGCTGCTCTCCTCTGTGAGAACCATAGGCTCACTCGCCTTCAAATCGGAGGAGGGAAGGTTTCAGACAGCGACTCAAAAGTGGAGATGAGGCTCCAAGATTTAATGAAGCTCTTTACGCCGAAAATGAGTGGTTTGTTGAACTCGGTGTCGATCGATTACGGACGATTCACTTTGGAGGCAAACGTTATGGAGTCCAGGATCCAGGATATAACCATGAGGTTCGAACAGCTCGACAAACTTACATCCGACGACCTCCAGTTCATCCAACAAGGACCTTACAATCTATTGAGGGTGAAGCACACCTGGGATGGGAATGAAGACCCATTAATTGGTATCTTCAGCCAAAATTCCACGCTGGGTTACTTTCAAATCCAACACCATGGAAAACACCGACCCACCATGACTGCAACAAACTGTGTGAGACTCCAGGACCTGGTGAATAAGGCTACAGAGGAGTGTGCAAACATGCAAGAATCGTTTTTAGTCAATTGCCGAGGACTCACTCTGGCGGTCAGCGTTCCACAAGGCAAGACACAGATGACCATGAGACTCGAACTTCTCGCCGACCTTAGGCCTGATGACCTCGAATTCATACAACAAGGGCTTTATGATCGCCTGAGGATAGAACACGCTTGGGAGGAAGATGAATACCGATTGGCTGACATCATCCGCCAAAGCTCAGTACTTGGCTACTGTCAATTCAAATGTCATGGAGAACACTGTGTCACTATTGTAACATCGGCTGATATGGGACTCCAGGATCTGGTGAATCTGGTCACGTCTGAGACTTCAGCCAATTTGGAATCCTTTTCAATCGGCCGCCAAAGGCTCGCTTTAGCTGCTGGCTTGTCACAAGGCGAGATTCAGAGCATGAACATGGCGATTGAACACCTCAACAAACTGACCCCTGATGATCTCACATTCATCCACCAAGGCCATGTAACCCAGTTGACGATCGATTCTGCTCTACGACCCGAGGATGCGGATCGGTTGTCAGAAATCCTGCGTCATAATAC
>Ga0247824_10001939_pt1 | contig 11539 bp, 2 predicted proteins | sample 13C_PalmiticAcid_FD_194412 | JGI IMG/M metagenome (GOLD analysis project Ga0247824, IMG submission 194412) | Soil microbial communities from agricultural site in Penn Yan, New York, United States - 13C_PalmiticAcid_Day48 | ecosystem: Environmental > Terrestrial > Soil > Agricultural land...
TAGAAATTTAATAGAATTATACTCTATAATATAGATAGATAGATTTTCCTACACCGATATACCCGAGGGCGTGCCGGTCCTTCTACTTTACTATATACAGAGGAAACCGTACCGTATAGGCTGGGTAAAAACCTCCGTCAACCCCTTCGAAGCTATACTTTTAAATCCATCCTACTACAAAGGAAAGGAGGCCCTGTTTTGGCTTCTAGGCTCTCTAGCCCTCAACCACCATTTCTAGGTCTAGCCGTCGGGCCAGCCTATACTATAGTAGTCGGCCAGAGTCCATTAACCAACCTAGAACCTGCCGAACAAGCCGTGTATTGCTGGGGACCCTCCGGAATAGGGTCTGTAGGTCCCTGTGTGACCGAATTTGCCATTGCTCCTACGGCCTCTGCAACGGTAGGTCGGGGCACCACACCACCAAGTGCTCCACTATTTCCCTGCCCTGGCCACAGGCATAGTAGGGGGTAGGCACCTCTAGGACCTTTACCCGAAATAGGTAGTCCCATAGGCCTATATCCCCTATACAGGCCTAGGCCAGTAGGGAGCTCTAGGCCTTCGTAAGGCCCTTGTACCTCTTCAGGGCTTTATTGGTAAAAAGAAGGGTTGGGGGGTCTTCGTTGGCTATCCTCCCACCTATGGCCCTCTATAGGCCGGCCCTCTATTGACTAGCCCTCTAGTCCTCCTACCGGGCCTACCAGGCTAGTTTAACCATTGCATTAGTGTTTAACTTCTGGTTGCTCTTCCTCCTTGTTTTCTACCATTAGTCGGCCTATCTACCTACTATAATAGTGGCCTATTTAGTAGGTGTAAGGCCCTATGGGTCCTGTTTTGGCCTCTGGCTATGGCTTTTCCGCTTCTTGAACTAGTGGTAGACCCTTTTGCAAGCCTCTATGATCAAGTGGCCTGGGGTGGTTCGTTCGACGTCTGGGCTAGTCCCTGTTTGTAGGGACCTTCTTCGTAGCCGGGCTTCGAAGTCGGCTAGCCGTTTGTTGAAATAGAGGTCTAACGGGGGCACCCAAGCCTCTGTTTCCAAATACCTAGTAGGGGCCGTTTTATAGGCCCCTACTATAGTACGAAGGCTTTGGTTCTAGGCCTTCATCAGGGCCTTTATAGGGCCCTTTAGTTTATTAGCCCCCCCGGGGGCCGTTGGCTAGTGGAAATTAGAGGCCTTATAGGCTATAGTACTATAGATGTATTTGGTATAGACCTCCTAGGCCTTGGCTAGGCTGGGGCCCTACGTTTTGGCTGTAATCTTCGAAAGGGCGAAATCCTAGGTTTTAAGCTTCCTTTCTATTACCTGGCAATAGGCCTTCTAGGATAGCTTCTAGTCAAGCTAGACCCCTAAGAACCAGGCCGAACCTACTGGTTTAACTATACTATAGCCCCTATTACCCCCTAGGTAGGTAAGGGCTATAGGGTTATCCTATTACCTATAGGCTTTGTTAAAGTAAATAAATTTACACTTATAGGCTATAAAGGCTATACCCTAGGTAGCTACCTACTATAGGTAGGTCTTCTAAACCTTTTCTAGTTGTTAGGTATTGGTTTGGGGGTTCTTTCTAAAGGCCAGGAGGTTCGTATCGTCGGTAAAGCCTACTATACTAACTAGTAGGTGGTCCTTCTTTAGAGCTTTATATAGTAAAGTTATATATAGGATGAAGAGGACTAGGGAGAGCGGCGAGCCTTGTAGAACCCTTGCAACCACTAGTATATCCTCTATTTTCTAGCCGTCGAAATGGAGGATAGCTACCTAGTTATTCAACTAAGCCCTAACCTAGACTATTAGCTATTATGGAAAGCCCTATTCCTTTAAAGTGGCTAGTAGCTGGGTGTGGTTGATAGTGTCGAAGGTACCTGAGATATCTAACTATAGGAGGGAGGCCACCGCCCATTGTCTCTAAGCCTCTGGGACTTAGGCTACTACTAGCCGAATGGCTAGTTTAGTTGACTGGTACTCCTGGTTACCTATTTATTCAGTGGGTAATAGGCTATAGGCCTTAATGGCTCTAATAACCTTTCGGGCTATTAAAGCCTCTATAACCTTCCCAATAGTTAGTAGGAGGGCTATAGGCCTATAGCCTATAGGGGTGCGGTAGGTTTTGGGGGTCTTACCGGGCTTCTATAGAACTATTGTTTTGGCCCTTTTGAACCTAGCTGGGAACCAACCAAGCCGGAAGCATACCTCTATAAATACGGCTAAAACTGTATATAGTAGGTGCCTATAGGCCTTTAGTAGGCTAGTAGGTAGAAGGTCCTTGCCTAGGGCCTTCTAAGGGCTGATTCTTGAAAGTGTGGCTTCGATGTCCTCTGCTGTGACCTCAACCTCTATATCAAACCCTGGAATGTACTATTGTAGTAGGTCTAGGTCCTCTATATTAGTAAGGTCAGCTATTGGGCTAGGGAAGAACCTCCCTGCTAGGGCCCTAGCTTTTTGCTAGTAGGTAGTAAGGTCGTAGCCCTAGGTAGGGTCTTTAAGGGTCGGGAGCTTTAGGGGGTCTAGTGGGTAGAAGCTTCTATAATAGGCCTACCGTTCTAGTAACTATAGTAGGTCTAGGTGGTGGGTGGCGTTTTAGACTATGGCCCTCTAGGCCTTCGTCTTCCCTTGGTTGATAGTGGTTGTCAGGGCTTGTAGGCTTTGGTTGAGCTTTCGTTTATTATATTCGGATAGAACTGCCCTGTACTGTCTTTCAGCTTCACGGGCCTACCGTTGGGCCTCCCTGACTTCTACTGACCACTAGGGCGAGGCGTAGCCTCTATTGGGCTTTTTCCGGGGGGTGGCTAGTTCAGCCACCCTCTGAAGCTCTATGATCAACTGATCGAAGGCCTGCTATAGGCCTTCCTGTCCCTGGATTCGGGCTTTGAGGCCCTGTAGCCCTAGGTCTTCGAGCCCTATTTTCAGGGGTAGGTAGGCCGCTTTGGCTTCTACTCGGCTCTCCTTTATTATCTTCTAGTTCTAGCCCTCTAGCTAAGACTATTGTAGGGGGGGCCTACTAGTATAGACTTCGAGGACCTATGGGTAGTGGTCTAGCTTCCCCTTATATTCTAAGCTATAGTAGGCTATTGGAAGGCCTACTATAACCTAGAAATAGTCAATGGTTGATGTATGGGCCTATTGGGTACCTTATAGGGCCCTGGTTATAGTGCCGGCTAGGGTTCGAAGGTCGAGGTCCTATTGTACTGTAATTTCTAGTAGGGCTTCGGCTTCTAGTTGATACTGGTTGTACCGGTCCTATTATGGGTAGTGGAGGTTAAAGTCCCTTGTAAGTACTGTCGGGTAGGTGGGTGTTGGTCGGTTTAGTAGGGTTGGTAGGAGGGTATTGCCGTCGGGGGGGTTGTAGATAGACTAAAGCTCTAGCCTACTACTTCCTAGCCCTAGGAACTAGACTCTATAGTGGTCCTTAGTGGCTTTGTAGTCCCAGTGGCCTATTTCGAACTGTCGGTTTACGAATATAGCTGCCCGGCCGTTGTAGGTATAGACTAGGTAGTATTTTGAATTTCTAGGGTAGTAGGTTGATTTAGTATGCCGGTTGATCTAGGGTTCCTATATGGCTAGGAGGTCGTACTGGGCTTCCTCTAGCAGGGCCTCGAACGCCTGCTTATTGCCTTTGGTATTCTAAAGTAGGATCTTAATTTTTATCGCTTTCTATAGCCGTATCCTCTAGTTGGGCCTATTCGGTTGGCTCGGTCGGCTGGGTGGTCGGCTGGGTAGTCGGCTAGGTAGTTGGCTAGGTGGTCGGCTAGGTAGTCGGCTAGGTGGGCTGGTGGGTAGGCTAGGTAGGCTGGGTAAAGCTAAAGGTGATTCGGCCCTATGTAGGGTCCCTACCGGCCATTAAAGTTAATAGTTGCCAACCTCTTTATAGCCGGGGCCTCTTTGTCCCAACCTTCTAAAAGCTATCTTCGTCTTCCTGTGGTTGGGGTCTTTCGAAGGTAAATAGTAGCTGTAGGGTAGGTGGTTGGCTAGTGGGTGGCTCGAATGCCCTTGGTCGGTATTGATAGGCCTCTCTGGCTTCCTCTTTGGCCTTGATCTTTAGTGGGCACTCCTTGGCCTAGGCTGTATAGCCCCCTCTACAATAGGGGCACTTATCGGGCACTTAGCTATTGTAAGTAGGGTATAGGGCTTTAGCGGCCCTACTACCCTCTCTATAGGCCCTGGTATTATAACGGCTATATAGGGCCTCCTTCTAGTAGTATCTTTGTAAGTGGCCCTATTTCTAGTACTTGATGTACTATTTTGGTTCTAAGGTGGCCTAGTAGGGCTCGCAGTCTAGGATCTAGGCGTTCCAAATTATACCCTGATTATAGGCCCTGCGGGCCTCCTCCTGGTTTTCTAGGGTAACCAATATAGTGGCTTTGGTGAACCCTGGGTTGGTTGGAAGCCGAAATTTGACCCTGTCAATAGACCGAAGGCCTATAGTAGTACCGAAGGCTTCCTCTGTGGTACCTTGTAAGTTAGCCCTGCGTAGGCCTTTTATAAGGACCGTATAGGTTCTGTAGGCCTCCCTGGCTTGGTTGCCGAAGGCGTATTGAAGCCACTGGTTATTTTTAGTATACTAGTCCTTAGTAGTAGGGTTACTGAACGTAAATATTATATTACTACTAGGTAGCTTCTGGGCTATAATAGCCCCCTTCTTGGCCGAGATTTGGTTGATAGCCTAGATGATTTCGATGGGGGTTCGTTTCACTAGGTCGGCTAGTATACTAGCTCCCCGAACTAGGATTTCGTAGTTGATCCTATAGGGGATAGTCTTTATTGGCTAGGTAGGTTGGTTCGGCTAGGTAGGTTGGTTCGGCTAGGTAGGTTAGGCAGCTACTATAGCCTACAACTAGCCCTAGATAGCTCCCTGGTTCGGGCCCTGGCTAGGGCCCACCACGGCTCGAACGGCCTCTGTAACCATCTTCTGTAGGTGGGTTACAGTGATCACCTCGGGGCCTTCCACTGGGTGGTTGTTCTGCTGTAGGGTTGTAAACAGGGTGTGGACCTGTTTTGCAAGGCCACGGGCGATGCCCTGCTGTTCGGTTGGCACTAAGGCCACCAAACCGTCAAGGAGGCCTCTGCAGGACTCCATTGCAGGCCGTGGGTCGGCTCTGGGGGCCTCTGTAGGCTTGGGTAGGTGCCGGGCAGGGCGCTGAAGTAGGCCCGGGTGCTTGTGGGTGCTAGAAGCAAGGCCTGGACCACCCATTGTTGTTTTTGATGGTTTTGTTGGTTTTGACGTTTTTAGTTTTCAGGGGGTGGTTGTTATTGTTGACGGTCGTTGGCCGGGCAACCACTAGTAACCCACCAAAGTGGTTTATAGTGGGTTATAGTGGGTCGACGGCGAGGTGGGTGGCAAATGGGTGGTAAAGTGGCGAGGTGGTTGTGGTGATGTCAGTGGTGATGTGGGTGGCGATGGCAACGGCAGTCGGGGTCGAAGATGTTGGATCCGACGCTCCCGCGATGGCTCTTTCAATTCCAACACCTCCTGCGGCCACGCAACGGCCCGCGCGCGGCTACAGTAGGTGTAGGTAGATAGAGATTTGCAAGAGCTTTCGAATGGTACTGTTTTTAGGCCGTTTGGACCACTTTCTGTGGTGCGGCCGGCGAAGCAAAAAGAAAAGACTCCTCTTTATCAACTAGGGGAAGACGAAGGCCTAGAGGGCTATAGTCTAGAAGGCTACCTACCACCTAGACCTATTGTAGTCACTAGAACGGTGGGCCCGTTGTAGAAGCTTTAACCCCTTAGACCCTCTAAAGCTCCCTACCCTTAAAGACCCTACTTAGGGCTACGACCTTAGTATCTACTAGTAAAAAGCTAAGGCCCTAGTAGGGAGGTTCTTCCCTAGTCTAGTGGCTAACCTTATTGATATAGAGGACTTGGATTTACTATAATAGTAGGTTCTAGGGTTTGATATAGAGGTTGAGGTTACGATAGAGGATATCGAAGCTATACTTTTAAGAATTAGCCTTTAGAAGGCCCTAGGCGAAGACTTTCTACCTACTAGCCTATTAAAGGCCTATAGGTACCTACTATATATAGTTTTAACTATACTTATAGAGGTATATTTCTAGCTTAGTTAGTTCCTAGCCAGGTTTAAGAGGGCTAAAATAGTAGTTTCTATAGAAGCCTAGCAAGACCCTTGAAACCTACTATACCCCTATAGGCTATAGGCCTATAGCCCTCTTATCTATAGTAAGGAAGGTTATAGAGGCTTTAGTAGCCTAAAGGGTTACTAGAGCCGCTAAGGCCTATAGCCTATTACCTATTGAATAAATAGGTAACTAGGAGTACCGGTTAATTGAACTAGCTATTCGGCTAGTAGTAGCCTAGGTCTAGGAGGCTTGGAGATAACGGGCGGTGGCCTCCCTCCTATAGTTAAATATCTTAGGTACCTTCGACACTATCAACTATACCTAGCTACTAGCTATTTTAAGGGAATAGGGCTTTCTATAGTAGCTAATAGTCTAGGTTAGGGCTTGGTTAAATAACTAGGTAGCTAACCTCTATTTCGATAGTTAGAAAATAGAAGATATATTAGTAGTTATAAAGGTTCTATAGGGCTGACCGCTCTCTCTAGTCCTCTTTATCCTATATATAGCTTTACTATATAGGGCTTTAAAGAAGGACTACCTATTAGTTAGTATAGTAGGCTTTACCGACGATATAAACCTCCTAGCCTTTAGAAAGAACCCCTAAACTAATACCTAATAACTAGAAAAGGTTTAGAAGATATATCTATAGTAGGTAGCTACCTAGAATATAGCCTTTATAGCCTATAAGTATAAATTAATTTACTTTAATAAGGCCTATAGAGAATAGGATAACCCTATCGCCCTTACCTACCTAAGGGGTGGTAGTGGTTATAGTATAGTTAAATTAATAGGTTCGGCCTAGTTTTTAAGGGTCTAGCTTGACTAGAAGCTATCTTAGAAGGCCTATTACTAGATGGTGGAAAGGAAGTTTAAAACCTAGGATTTCGCCCTTTCGAAGATTATAGCTAAAATATAGGGCCTTAGTCTAACTAAGGCCTAGGAGGTCTATACTAAATATATCTATAGTGCTATAGCCTATAGGGCATCTAGTTTCTACTAGCTAATAGCCCCTAGGGGGGCTAATAAGCTAAAGGGCCCTATAAAGGCCTTGACGAAGGCCTAGAATCGAAGCCTTTATACTATAGTAGGGGCTTATAAAATGGCCTCTACTAGGTATTTGAAAATAGAGGTTTAGGTACCCCTATTAGACCTCTATTTTAATAAATAGCTAGCCGACTTTAAAGTCTAGTTATAAAGAAGGTCCCTATAAATAAATGCTAGCCTAGAGGTCGAACGAACTACCCTAGGCCACTTGATTATAGAGGTTTACAATAGAGTCTATTATTAGTTTAAGAAGCGAAAGAGCTATAGGTAGAGGCCGAAATAGGGCCTATAGGGTTTTATATCTATTAAATAGGCTATTATTATAGTAGGTAGGTAGGCCGATTAGTAATAGAAAATAGGGAAGAAGAGGAGCTAGAAGTTGAATATTAATATAGTAGTTAAATTAGCCTAGTAGGCCTAATAAAAGGACTAGAGGCTTAGTTGATAAGAGGCTAGCTAATAGAGGGCTAATCTATAGAGGGCTATAGGTAGGAGGATAGCCGACGAAGACCCCTTAACCCTTCTTTTTACTAATAAAGCCTTAAAGAGGTACGAGGGCCTTATAAAGGCCTAGAGCTCCCTACTAGCCTAGGCCTATATAGAGGATATAGGCCTACGGGACTATCTATTCTAGGTGAAGGTCCTATAGGTACCTACCCCTTACTATACCTTTAGCTAGGGTAGGGAAATAGTAGAGCATTTAGTAATATAGTGCCCCGACCTACCGTTGTAGAGGCTATAGGAGCAACGGCAAATTCGGTTATATAGGGACCTACAGACCCTATTCCGGGGGGTCCCTAGCAATGTACAGCTTGTTCGGCAGGTTCTGGGTTGGCTGATGGACTCTGGCCGACTACTAGAGTATAGGCTGGCCCGACGGCTAGACCTAGAAATGGTGGTTGAGGACTAGAGAGTCTAGAGGCTAAAACAAGGCCTCCTTTCCTTTATAGTAGGATAGATTTAAAAGTATAGCTTCGAAGGGGTTGACAGAGGTTTTTACCCGGCCTATATAGTATAGTTTCCTCTATATATAGTAATGTAGAAGGACTGGTACGCCTAAGGGTATATCGGTGTAGGAAAATCTATCTATCTATCTATCTACTAAACTCGGGAAGAACCTCCCTATTAGGGCTTTAGCTTTTTACTAGTAGGTAGTAAGGTTATAGTCGTAGCCCTAGGTCGGGTCTTTAAAGGTTAGGGACTTCGGGGGGTCTAGGGGGTTAAAGCTTTTATAATAGGCCTACTATTCTAGTAACTATAATAGGTCTAGATAGTAAATATCCTTCTAGACTATAGCCCTCTAGGCCTTCGTCTTCCCTTAGTTAATAGTAATCGTCAAGGCTTATAGGCTCTAATTAAATCTTTATTTATTTTATTTAGATAGAACTACCCTATATCTTCTTTCGGCTTCTTAGGCCTACTATTAGGCCTCCTTAACTTCTACTAACTACTAGGGCAAAGCGTAGCCTTTATTAGGCTTTTTCCAAGGGGTAGCTAGTTTAGCTACCCTCTAAAGCTCTATAATCAATTAATTAAAGGCCTATTATAGGCCTTCCTATTCCTATATTTGGGCTTTAAAGCCCTATAGCCCTAAATCTTCGAGCCCTATTTTCAAGGGTAGATAGGCTACTTTGACTTTTACTCGGCTCTCCTTTATTATCGTCTAATTTAGCCCTCTACCTAAGACTATTATAGGAGGGGCCCTATTAGTATAGACTTTAAGGACCTATAGATAATAGTCTAACTTCCCCTTATATTCTAAGCTATAATAGGCCGTTAGAAGGCCTACTATAGCCTAGAAGTAGTTAATAGTTAATATATAGCCCTGTTAAATACCCTATAGGGCCTTAGTTATAGTACTAGCTAGGGTTTAAAGGTCGAGGTCCTATTATACTATAATTTCTAATAGGGCTTTGGCTTCTAGTTAATATTAGTTATATTAGTCCTACTATAGGTAGTAGAGGTTAAAGTCCCTTATAAATACTATTAGGTAAGTAGGTATTAGTTAGTTTAATCAGGTTAATAGGAGGGTATTATTATTATTAGAAGGGTTATAGATAGATTAAAGCTCTAGCCTACTATTCCCTAGCCCTAGGAAGTAAACTCTACCGTAGTCTTTAGTAGCTTTATAGTCCTAATAGCCGATTTCGAACTATCGGCTTATAAATATAGCTACCTAGCTATTATAGGTATAGACTAGGTAATATTTCGAACTTCTAGGGAAGTAGGTTGATTTAATATCCTAGTTAATCTAGTGTTCCTATATAGCTAGGAGGTCGTATTAAGCTTCCTCTAGTAGGGCCTCGAATACCTATTTATTACTTTTAGTATTCTAAAGTAGGATCTTAATTTTCATCGCTTTCTATAATAGTATCTTCTAGTTAGGCCTATTTACTTAGTTTGATTGGCTAAGTAGTTAGCTAGGTAGTTAGCTAGGTAGTTAGCTAGGTAGTTAGCTAGGTAGTCGGCTAGGTAGTCGGCTAGGTAGGCTAGTAGGTAGGCTAGGTAGGCTAGGTAGGCTAGGTAAAGCTAAAGGTGATTTAGCCCTATATAGGGTCCCTGCCGGCTATTAAAGTCAATGGTTGCTAACCTTTTTTATAGCCGGGGCCTCTTTGTCCTAACCCTTTAAAAGCTATCTTTGTCTTTTGTAGTTGGGGTCTTTCGAAGGTAAATAATAGCTGTAGGATAGGTAATCAGCTAGTAGGTAACTCGAATGCCTTTAGTTGGTATTAATAGGCCTCTCTAGCTTCTTCTTTAGATAGAGATAGATAGATTTTCCTATACCGATATGCCCGAGGACGTGCCGGTCCTTCTACTTTACTATGTATAGAGGAAACTGTACTGTATAGGCTGGGTGAAAACCTCTATCAACCCCTTCGAAGCTATACTTTTAAATCTATCTTATTATAAAGGAAAGGAGGCCCTATTTTAGCCTCTAGGCTTAGCCCTTAGCTACTATTTCTAGGTCTAGCTGTCGGGCTAGCCTATACTATAGTAGTCGGCCAGAGTCTATCAACTAACCTAGAACCTACCGAATAAGCTATATATTGCTAGGGACCCCTGGAATAGGGTCTATAGGTCCCTATATGACCAAATTTGCCGTTGCTCCTACGGCCTCTATAACGGTAGATCGGGGCACTATACTACTAAATGCTCTACTATTTCCCTATCCTAGCTATAGGTATAGTAGGAGGTAGGTACCTCTAGGACCTTTACCCGAAATAGGTAGTCCTATAAGCCTATATCCCCTATATAGGCCTAGGCTAGTAGGGAGCTCTAGGCTTTTATAAGGCCCTCGTACCTTTTTAGGGCTTTGTTGGTAAAAAGAAGGGTTAAGAGGTCTTTATCGGTTATCCTCCTACCTATAGTCCTTTATAGGCCAGCCCTTTATTAGCTAGCCCCCTATCGACTAGGCCTTTAGTTATCCTACTAGGCCTACTAGGCTAGTTTAACTACTATATTAGTATTAAATTTTTAGTTCCTTTTCTTCCCTATTTTCTACCTCTAGTCGGCCTACCTATCTATTATAATAGTGGCCTATTTAATAGGTATAAGGCCCTATAAGCCCTATTTTAGCCTCTACCTATAGCTTTTTCCTTTTCTAAACTAGTAGTATACCCTATTATAAGCCTTTATAATTAAGTGGCCTAGTATAGTTCGTTCGACCTCTAGGCTAGCCCTTATTTATAAGGACCTTCTTTATAGCTAAGCTTTAAAGTTAGCTAACTATTTATTAAAATATAGGTCTAACGGGGGTATTTAAACCTCTATTTCCAAGTACCTAGTAGGGGCTATTTTAAAAGCCCCTACTATAGTATAAAGGCTTTAGTTCTAGGCCTTTATTAGGGCCTTTGCTGGGCCTATTGGCTTAGTAGCCCCTTTAGGGGCTATTGGCTAATGAAAACTAGAGGTTCTATAGGCTATAGTACTATGGATATATTTAGTATAGACCTCCTAGGCCTTGGCTAGGCTAGGGTCCTATATTTTAGCTACAATCTTCGAAAGGGCGAAATCCTAGGTTTTAAACTTCCTTTCTACCGCCTAGCAATAGGCCTTCTAGGATAGTTTCTAGTTAAGCTAGACCTCTAAGAACTAGGCCGAACCTACTAGCTTAACTATACTATAGCCCCTATTACCCCCTAGGTAGACAAGGGCTATAGGGTTATCCTATTACCTATAGGCGTTGTTAAAGTAAATTAGTTTATATTTATAGGTTATAAAGGCTATACCCTAGGTAGCTACCTACTATAGGTACATCTTCTAAGCCTTTTCTAATTATTAGGTATTGGCTTAAGGGTTCCTTCTAAAGGCTAAGAGGTTTATATCGTCGGTAAAGCCCATTATATTAACTAATAGATAGTCTTTCTTTAAAGCCTTATATAGTAAAGCTATATATAGGATAAAGAGGACTAGAGAGAGCGGTAA
>Ga0247824_10001940_pt1 | contig 11538 bp, 15 predicted proteins | sample 13C_PalmiticAcid_FD_194412 | JGI IMG/M metagenome (GOLD analysis project Ga0247824, IMG submission 194412) | Soil microbial communities from agricultural site in Penn Yan, New York, United States - 13C_PalmiticAcid_Day48 | ecosystem: Environmental > Terrestrial > Soil > Agricultural land...
GCGCCATGCACCATTCTTGTAGATACGTAGCCAACCGACACATGGACACATCTTAGATGAGGGGGAATGCAAGGTGCAGTGCCACACTGCATGTCATTCTCTCCCCTCCCCTGCCATTCTGCCAAACTGCCGACGACGACAGACCACACCACACCAACAATTGAACAGGGGGGCATGGGGAACCATGGCAGCAAGAGAGACCGGTGCACTGCCCAATCACTGGAAACTTAAATCTTGTACCAAAGTCCGTACATATTAGGTTGCAGCATTGTTGTCCTAAGCATTTATATCAAGTGTCCTGACGCTGAGCGAGGTATATAGGAAGGAACCAGCCAGAGGGAGGGAACCAACCTGGCTACGATTCACTGTCCTTTGGTGGTGTGCCCGTACTTTCTTTTATTTGCAATGCCATGAGAAAAAAAAGACTTTTGAGAAAGGGGCAAAAGTGTGAGAGTGTGAGTCGCGAGTCGAGTCGCACCAAACAAGGTTTACAAGAAAACAGTTCGCCACACTCTGTGCTGATTTCACAATCATCTTGTGTCCGAACGCTGTGTTTATTGGCGTTTGTCGGCGGAGCAAGCGAGAAACGAGAAGAAGGGGGGGGAAGAGGTGTAGACAAGGCCCAGTGGGCAAAGATACCCACCATTTGTACCCCAGTTTCGATTTTTCCATCCTCGTTGGCTTTATAACCCCTTGTTGCGCTCTGATTTTTCACGCTTTTTCGCTCATTCATTCATTTTTCTCTTTCCCCACCCTTTCAACAAGAAACAACAACAACAACGCTTTTCCAACAGCGTGTAATGGCATCACGGAGTCATGGCTCTCGGTGGACGCAGTCATTGTTAGCATCGACGTCTTCAATGTTATCAGGTTCAGGACTACCGCCATCACCGTCATCACTACCGTCATTATCCCTCATGGTGCCTCTACTCGTCTGTCTTATCGCTGGATGCCTTTCAGTCTCTTCAGCAGATCCAGGCCCAAATCCAGTGAGCTATATGGCCTATGCAACAGTCGGCGCGACGAGCTTGTTTGTTCGAGGAGGAAGTGCCAGCATGAATGGGCCTGCTTCGACGGGTCAGTTCTTCTCTCTCGATCTATCCCCGCCAACTTGGAGCAGCTCGACCCCGCCATGGAACAATCTCAGTAGCACTATCACTGATATCACCATAAAGCCAAATAACAATGCAGGTTCCTGGCAGCAAATCATGACACTCTCTGGCGACCAGCAGCGCTTACTGGTCTTTAATCCGGACTCGACTGTCTCATCATACGGTTTGAAAACCGGTCTCTGGAATGTGTACACCATCGGTGTCCCGGCTGGTAGCCTGGGAAATTGCATGGCAGTGGCATATCCCACGACAGGCAGTATTTACATTCCGTCAGGATACGGACAGGGACTGGAAATGCTTGTGTATGAGCCTACAACCAACGCTGTTCGCGGGCGGAAGATGTCGCCGGATTTGACTGCAGGGGGCTCGTTGACTGGATACAGCTTTGTATGGTCTAATTCACGAGGCACAATGCTGCTCTACGGCGGAATGTCGGGTCCATCGACGCCGAATCCAAATCTGTTCGAGTACAATCCCAAGGATGATGTTTGGAGTCGACTGGTAAGAGATTTTTTTCAGGTTCTACTTTATATGGTAGAAGGATGAAGAGAAATGTATTCCAGAGTATAAAGGCTAGGCTCAAGGACTTTTTTTTTCTGACAAAACATTGACGTTGACTTGACGCAGACAACCGAAGGAGATTCTCCAGGAGATGTGAGCCACCACTGCATGGTTTCTGGTACACATTTCGAAAATGCGATGCTCACTTGGTGTCAGTTTGCCTTGAGTAACAATCTCCACTTTCTCGGCTGACCAAAGCTCTTCCTCTTCATTGTACCACTCCACAGCATCGAATGGCACAATGATGGTTCTCTTTGGAGGACGCCCCGTGAATGGCCCACCATCACGGAGCATCTTCATCCTTGATGTCGAAACCTTGAGATGGCAGAAGGGGGCGGACTTGGATCCGTCTCTAGCTAGAACTGGCATGGCTTGCACAATGGCAGGAGCAAGCTTTGTGGCCTGGGGAGGTACTTTTTTGAACAACAATCGCCTTGCCCTTTTGGAGCTGGTAGCATTCAACAAGAACCTTCATCGATCTCACCCTTCCCAATGATTCTTTCTCGATGGACGTATAGGCGACAATAACTGGACCAATTTGGCCCAGCTGGCAGTGCCAGTCATTTATGATATCAAGTCACAGAAATGGACCAACACCTTCACATCCAGAGTATTAGTTCCAGCAGACACCAATGATGCACCCATTGAGTCAGGTCCAGACAAGACCGAGATCTGGGTCATCATTGGGTGTGGGACCGTCGCAGCAAGCTTCATCCTAGCCTTCTTGTTTGCCAGGATCAGGAAGGTGTGGCGAATGCGGGACAAGGTGACCGCCAACTCGCCAATGGAAGACGACAGTACCCGCCCTACCAGTCTTGCATGGGAGGATCTCTCAGATCAAGGCCATGATTTCGGCAGAGAAGAGAAGGACCCCTCAAAAGAGGATCTGGCCACAAGGCGATGTCGCTCACCTCAAAGTGTTATCTTGACCGGGAAGGATGACATTCCTTTATCCTTCTCATCAATGTCTCCGCCATTATCACCACACTCTGTTATACCCGATTCCCAAACACACCGTCTCTGGTACAGCCATGAGAACGGTGACAACCTTGCTGAGCAAAGAACATCCGAGAGCAGCGACTATTCCAATGAGGCAGGACCTGGCATGCATCACCAACAGCGAGGATCCATGATCATGAACCTTATACCCGATACCCCATCGCCTCGTCCCAACTTGCCATACTCACCACCACCGCTCACCCAGATGAATACTCCTTGGGGTTACAACCGACCCCCGATTTCAGCAGATGATCAGAGGTTACACCTGGTGCAATCGAACTACCAACACAACCCAGGCTTTGGCTCGTCAGGAGTACTTCCTGCGGGCTTGGTATCGGCCACACTCAATTTCAAGGATGATGTTGGCATGTTCCGACACAATGGACCATACGCTCATGAGAGCTCGTGCTCCTTGGATATAGCAACCCGCCGCAACCCACAGGAGCATACGGAAGAAACTCTAAGATTCTCTGCAGAGGCCGAAGAAGTACCGAGTGAGATTCCACGACCAAAGTACAGGTTTTCATGGCTTCAAATGTTGATTGGTAATAAACGGTGATACACTTTATTAACTACAAGAGTCATTCCCAAGCGAGTCGTGTCGAATACGATAAAGTGAAGGAACAGGGAAAAAAAAAAAGGGGGAGGGGTATGGCTTGCAAGTTTTCCAAAGAACGGCCTGAGCTTCAAAGCATCATGGTCTCTTCCTTCCGTGCTTGCAGACATCGCAACACCATGCCTTCTTTCAAGAGGGTATCATTCGACGTGCGTGCAGCAGACAGCCCATGTGCATGGATCCTCCCTTGGTATCTTGTTTATTATGTCGATGGGGTTTCCATAGATGTTGTTCAAGAGGCAAACTCCCAAATGAGATTTGTTTGGAAATACGGTGAGAGCTGGTCATCAAACTTGACGAGGTGGACGTCGTTCCGCGTGGTCGATCGAATCCGTGCCTTTGAGTACACTCCCAATTCATTCTCTAAAACCTCGATCCCAAGGCCTTTGTATAGCTGTAGCCGAAGAACCGCCATGGCGTGTGCAGAGTCGTCCATGATATCATCCCCCTCATTGTCGTTCGATTCAATCTCACTTGGATCCCTCCGTGGAACCCCTTGCCTTTGCTGATTGGTACCGTCAAACCCCACATCCGGCGATAGGTTCCGATCATGGCTGCTTGCTCTTGATTCTGCGCCTGCAGAAGAAGATTTGTAAGACGAGTCGAGTTCCAAGCTTTGTATTCTCAATTGATGGACCTCTGCTTCTAGAGATATGATCTCCTGGTCCAAATCTTGGATTGCTTTGGCAGTATCAAACTTTTTTTTTTCCATATCGTCCATCCAAACATGGTAATTCGCGCTCTCAGGGTCCACATATTCGCGCACGCCATTCTGCCTTGACACCTTGAGGTCTCTCATCATTTCTAACCAAAGGGGGGTGAGTTAGGTGTCAGCCAAAGTAACAAACATCATGACTCTTACCAATACATCAGCAACACCGACTGTAGTCACATGCAGCACTCTGTTTAGCGTGCACACCTACACCACACACACAAAGACGGCACGCATACACGTACTTTGATTGGTTGACCAGGCCTCTTGAAGAATCTCGCGCCGGAGCTTTTCAGTCGCACGGATATCCTGTATCGTACACTGGATGTTCCGGACGTCTGGGCTGGACCGCCGGAACTGTGAAGCGACATCGTGTATGAGCGAGATGATGTCTCCTTCTCCTGCGGAATCTACTTGCTGCTGCTGCATAGTTGTTGTGGAGGACCGTAGAAACAGCGAGTGTGCAAGGCGTTGGCGGAGAGAAAGCGGGGTGAACGCAAGGAGGGAGGGTATTGTACGAATAGAAAAAAAAAAAAAGCGAACAGCGATGTGGTGTGCGTAGGGCAAAGGCTAGCGAGAAAAACGGCGAGAGACACAGGTTGATCTATGGGCCATTGCAAGGGAAAGCAGAGGTGAGAAGACGAAGCATTGTTGTAAAAAAAAAAATGGAGCGCGTTTTTTTGCTTAGTGCAAGCCACCGAGAAACCCCAGCTCGCGCGTGTCCCCACCGATCTCTCCTCTCCTCACAAGGACCACAACGTTCTCTCATGATCGACGTTCAAGGATTCTGGAATCCGGTATGAGACCAGCGACAATCAGGCGTGTGCTGGCTGGGCAGCTGGGCTTGTCCTACCCGCCTGACAGGTTCTGGCATTCGTGCTTCCAGCGACCATATTCCCGATCTGTTCTTTCCAAGGATATAGTCTTGACCACGCTACGGCCGACCCATCCACCATTACGACAGGAGAGCTTGCCATTTCTAGCAAGGATAGAATCTTTCCCACAAAGACACGGGTATCCTTACACCAGCGCCACTACCACGGATACGTCGCTACTACCCAAGATCAAGGATATGCAATCCCTGCCTCGCGCATCACATTGCTCAAAAGTCCTTGAGGCCACTGCAGGCTCTTCGGAACGACCCCGGAATACAAATTTTCTCTTGACAGCGCTGGCCAGAGTGCTACAACATCATGACTTGAAGTTATCCCTGGAGCTCTATCTCATGTTGCGGCACAGGTTTATGAAACCGATTCAAGCTCGACGGTTTTTTCAGTGCGAATGCAAGCTCGTGCAGCTCTTCCACCTCACACGGATCGAGTTGGAGAGTCGCCACCCACGCGAGGTGAAGCAAATCACTTTGAGTAATCGACGCCGTGGTAGGGTCCTTATAGGTATGGGGCGCAGGATCACCAGGAACCCGGACCAAGTCATCGCCATTGCAAGGCTGTTGAATGCGATTGAGAAGGGCAAGGCCATGGTCCAGTATTCTTACCAGAGCAGATCCGCAAAAAATTTGCAGGACTGGAGAGAAGCACTTAAGGTTTTAGAGACCTGGGCTCCAGCCGATCTACCGAGCTCACCAGAGTCCGAGAGCACCACCACACAGGAAGGGAATGAACACGACGCTCCATCGTCAACATTGCAATCTCCATCTTTGTTACAACCACCCCAGGCATTCAAGGTGACGGACGAGTTGCTCCGACAAGAACTATCGACCTGGTTAACAAGTCTGATGAAGCGACTTGTATACAGCCATACCAACAAGATCAGGACCATGTTGGACACGATACCGCAGCGATTTGGAATCGAAACAACAGTTGAAATGTATCTTGTAAGTTTGAAAGCCATCCCCTGCATCTGCAAAGGCACTGCTCATATCAGCGCACTCACCGTCAATTCATGCTTATAGGTTCTAATGGACTACTACTCTATGCTGGGAAGGGATGGTCGCAAGGATATATTTGCGCTCATTATAAAGATGAACAACGAGAACGTCAAGTGGAAGCATGAACACGCAGTCTATCATCATCTTCTCAACTCACTCAGTCAGATGTCAGGAAATGAAGTGGAAGCAGAAAAGATCATTGACCACATGCTGGCAAGTAGCCTCGTTCCCAAGGAAGATACCATGAGAGCAGCTATCATGTGTGCAGCGCGTTCTGGCGATCTTGAGACTTGTTCGCGGTATATCCACAAGATGCACCAAGAATGGAATCTGACAATCAGTGAACGAATGAAAGCAATTTTGCTGTATGCGTGTGCAGTGCGAGGGGACTTTGACAGTGCTCTGGAGATCCTTACGCAGCTCAATCAGGCAAAGACGGGGAGGCGAGTGAACCCAAAGGATTCGAATTCGAGGATAGCGCTCAAGTCCACTCCAAGAACATCACCGTCGACTTTTACCGATATTGAAGGAACTTTGAGCACCCAAGATGTGATCGACAACTCGAATATCTTGCTGGCGCTCATCAATCAAACCCATGCTCGACGAGGTCACAAAAAGCGTATATCCCAAGAGTTTCTGAAGGATGAAGTGCACAAAGTTCTCCAGCTCTTCACAATCATCACCAAGGATCCAAATCAAGTCGACACCCAGCTCTATTCCATTATGATGCAATACCTTTCCACGCTACCCTCGCCACTCCCTGGAATGATGTATCTCTACAAGGAGATGTGTATGTTAGAGAACGCTCAGCCCAACGGCATCACCTACCGAATCATGCTGGATGCCTGTGCAGAGCAGATGGACATGGATCAGGCGAAGCAGCTCTGGAGCGATATGGATGCTAACCATATCCCTAAGAGTAGCCTTATCCGGGCAAGCTATGTCAAGGGGTGGGGACGAACTGGTGACCTCGAAACTGCTGAAAGAATCGCACGAGAGGGCATATTGGAGCAGGAGAGACTTGAGCACGACCTATTGTGGCGTCAAAGTGAACCTGTTGTCAGGAGCAAGGAACGGCAGGACCCATTGTCGGCACTATTGAACCCACGACGACTACAAAGGCAACGCCAGGCAACAAAGATGATCGGCTCGGGCGTGCTGCATGAGCTTATGACGGCCCATAAAGTTCATGACCAGCCGGGACGAGTTTATGAGCTGTACCGGGAGATGGAGGCTGGAAATTGGGGAGTTGGGATTTCTCCGAATGAGAACTCACTAGCTATTGTCCTTGAGGCATGTGGGTTGAGCAGCGCGACAGCAAAGTTGGTGGATCAAAGTATTGACCTTGTAGAGCAGTTCCTAGAGAAGCAGCGATACCGACATCTTCAGCTTCAGGGAAATGGTGACATGGATCTCAAAAAAGGACAACATAGTGGTAGCCATGAGGCAAACAGCCATCGAGATGAACCATTCAGCGAGGACCGCGGGCTCTTTGACTCGGAAACACTCCCTGGAATGCACCTTCCCATGGCATTGTCGGATGCGAACTACCGACTGTACTACATCATGCTTGGACGACACCACCGGCAGCGCAAGATGGTTGAGGTATGGGATGACATGATGCAGTGGATCAAGCGACCGCCTTCCCGCCTGACCTTCAAGGTGGTGACAGAAGCCCTGGAGAATGTTCAATGGGGCGCCGCACCCATCAAAAGAATCCGGAGGCAGCTAGAGGAAAGGTGGCCTGATGTTGGATGGACTAGCACCGCGGGAGGGGGACGCAGAGGCAGTTATGATCCATCGGATGAGGATGAATCCGTCGGGGCAGGTGGGCGGTTCTGGAGATGACCAAGGCGCCAAATTACAGGAGACGGACTCGATCTCTACATGTTCTCTTGGTCCTCGGTCTGGACTAGAATCGTATAGTGTGACTAGACGAGATTGCAACAGCGATGCTAATGCGAATTGGCGTGCGGTGGAGGGTACATAACCGAGAGGGATGCAGACTGTCAAGGCTAAGTCCTGTCTTTTGCCGGTACATCCCTCCCTCCCCCCACTTTTTTGATCTCATGATCGTCCTCCAACAGCCGTCCAGGAGTATCCACCGCAAGATCCATGGTGCCGTCGAGTATGATCCTTCCTGGACCGTGCCTTGCGATCTCGCTGAACGCCATTCAGGGGACAAGGTTGAGCTGGAGATTGAAGGGAAGCGATTCAAGATCCCTTATGAGAGGATCTTGTGCGTGAGGAGACGGAAGAGGCTTCAGGAGTGTTTTACTCTGGCATCCACACCAGCTTTGCAAGGTTTATGATCATTGGCGACGTGTTCATCAAAAACAACAATGTGGTCTTTGATCAGGAGAACAAGTGGGTCGGCATTGTGCCGTTGAAGCTGGAGAAACGGACGACTTTGTCAGAGCGACGCGTATGAGACTCGGACATGTGCTGCTGAGGAGGAAGAGGAAGGGGAAGAGGAAGAGGACAAGGGCAAGGACAAGAGCGGGGAAAGGAGGAGGGGAGATGTAGCATAGCCAGCCATACCACAACATGTGTACTTGATCAACAGATTCATTTCAAGGAACTGATATGACAACTAAGGTATGACATGGCCACTAGGCTATTGAAGAGAGTGCCTTCGGGTACTAGCCTACACTTTGCGCAGTGTCTTCACCCTCTTTGCTTGAAGCCACTGGATCCTCTCGGGGCCGCTGACCGAACGGATGCCGATAATGGTTTGAAGACTCGGCCACTGCTTGAACATCCCACGAATATCCTTGTCGCTGATCCTGGTATGCAGTCCAGTCACGTCCAGGACTCTGAGCACTCTGAGATTCGCGAGAGCCTGCAAGCTGCTCTTGATGGTCATCTTGATGCCGCTTGGAATAGTCCCATAATACTCGAGCACTGAGAGTTGCGCGTCATGACTGGGACCTGGCCCACCACTACTGACCTGGGCAGTCTCGGGCGCTGCTCCGTTAGGGTTCCCTTGGACATCATCTTCCCAAACTTCCCCCACATCCTCAGGATGGTCGAATCTACCACGAAGTTGGTGCCCGAGCCTTATAACCTCCAGCTTTGTCAGCGATGCAAGGCGCGCGCACACTACACGGCTCAGTTGTTGTTTCAGATTCTTTCCTAGAGGACCTGTTTCGGGAACAATCTTGACCTGGAGAACTCGTAGCGTGTTTGTGCAGGCCCACTGTTTGAGTTTTCCTGTTTCCGGATCCATGTCAATAAAGGCGATGGTTGGGATGTCGAGTAGTGATCCCTCGTCCGAGTAGGATTCATCGTCAAACGTTATCAGCGACTGAAGTCTCGGGCAGAGAGAGAGGATAGTGATCACATCTTCGTATCCCATGCCATTGTAGCCATCTATCAGGACCTCCACGAGGGTCGAGTAATGGTTGGCCATTGCAGCCTTGGAGAGCGCCAAAATGTCAGCAGCATACCTCAGTTGGAGTCTCTGCCATCCTTGAGCACCAGAGATCAACGCAGCACACGTTCCGTCACAGATAGGTTCGTACGATGCATTGTTTCCTCCAAGGCCCAGGGTGGTGAGCAGGGGCGTGTCGGATGAGATGGCATCAAAGATCTCCAGATACTCATGGTTGATCCTGTAGACTTGCAAGGATTTCAGGCGACTGCAATAGCCCCACAGCCACGGCCAAACATTCCCTGGGGGCATGTCGGTCTTGAGCCGGATCAGGTTCAGGTACTTTATAGATGGAAAGGTCTTATCCTCCTCCAAGGGTCCCTCCCATACTGACTTTTTGAGCAGAGTGTCGCGGACAGTGATATCGAGGGTGAGTCTCTTGAAGTGTTTTGAACAATGCGACAGGATCTGCTTGAGCATCCAATACTCAACGGGCTTGTCACGGTCAGTGGTGAGCCTCAGGGCACACGTTCGCGGAACATAGTTGAGGCACAAAAACTGCACACAGACAACTGACTCGAGTGCGTAGTTGTTCATGTGAATGGACCGAAGCATGGCGTTTGGGCACCGCACAAGGAGATGATCGATGATATTGTGAGGATCCGGGTCATCGCGGTAAAAGTAATGGAAGAGATCTTGGTATGCATCGATCTGTTGGATCCACTGGGCATACTTGGACAGGATCGAGGGTTCTGCCGGAGGCGGGTCTTGTTTCGATCGATCAAAGTCATCCAAGACCATTTGACGGAAGGCATGCAACTTGAAGGGACGGATAGCCGAAAGGCCTCTCCAGAGGAAAGGTGTCACGATCCAGTGGTGATACTTGGAGAGGAGTGAACAGCGAACCAAGGTTCTCCTGTCCATATATTGAGCGATCATGGAATCGACTTTGGGAATGTCGAGCATTTTGAATGAGGAGTGATCAGTCGAGGAAAGAAAAAAAAAAATAGTGAGAGAAGTTGTTCAAGTGAAAGCAAGTGGTGGGAGAAAGAGTGTGAAACGAAACGCGACGCTTTCATGAGGGGGAGGAGGGGGAAGGGGTCGAGGAGAGGACCCTTTCGTACTATGCCTGTACGAACGAGCGTGTACATGGTTTTTTTTTGTCGTCAACAGTGTCGACAGCAAAGGGGGTTGGGGGAACAATTGGACCATGGTGACAGAGCATGTGAAGATGGATAAGAACAAGGACAAGGACAAGGACAAGGACAAGACCAAGGACAAGACCAAGGACAAGAACAAGGTCAAGGAACAAAGGCGAGGAAAGGACAGGGGTTAGGGACCGGAGCAGGAACAGGAACAGGAACAGGGATAAGAAAGGGCTATGCAAGGTGGGTGTCCGTGGCGATTCCACGCTGGATTCGCTACCGATGGCTGCTTCCCCATGGCATTGGTGTTACGGTCCCTACCTCCGTCCCCCTCCCTTCGGTTTGTTCTTATTTTCCCATCGGGAACTGTGCGCACTGGGCAAGTTTTGGGCCGCGTGGCAAAAGGGGAAGAGATGTTGCTGATCGACCGCGAGGTGAGGTACAGTATAAAGAGGCCTACATCTCCCAACCCGGCAGCAGTTTAGAGCGCTGCCTGCTGGCCAAGATTGCAAGATAATGGTGGGTGATGGGAGGGATCCAAGACTCTTGTCGGCATCTCAGGATGATGGATGCCCTTGGAGAGGGGGGGAACAGTTGCTCGGTGTAATCATCTCCAGCCATTGTTCAAAACCCCAAAGGAAGAAAGGACGTCGGGAGGGTGCACGAGCCTATGAGAAGAACCTTGATATCCCCAGGACGATGACTCGCGAGGGAAGGGGGAAGGGGATGGGGTTATCGCGTGTTGCACACACCTCTGACGCAATGAATGAGGAAAGGAAAAAAGAAGGCAAGCGAGATGGAGGTGAAGATGGATAGAGAGAGAGAGAGTGTGTGGGTGTGTGGGTGTGGGTGTGGGCGAGAGAGAGGAACAAGCGAAATAGGGAGATCGGATAGGGGAGACGCGAGGGATGAGTGGAAGATTTTCACTGCGGGAAGGGCCCTAGGAAAAGAGACGCGTCGGTGGCTTGTAAAATGGATCTCTACCCCGGGCGCGCTTCCCATCGGTTTTTTTTTTTTTTGGTTTCTTGTCCAGCAAACCCTTTCTCTCTCTCTCTCTCTCTCCCTCTCTCTCATCTCTCGTTTTCCCCCCAATGTCCACACGACTCCCTCCAGAGCTCGCAGGAGAGCTCTA
>Ga0247824_10001941_pt1 | contig 11536 bp, 10 predicted proteins | sample 13C_PalmiticAcid_FD_194412 | JGI IMG/M metagenome (GOLD analysis project Ga0247824, IMG submission 194412) | Soil microbial communities from agricultural site in Penn Yan, New York, United States - 13C_PalmiticAcid_Day48 | ecosystem: Environmental > Terrestrial > Soil > Agricultural land...
TCCTCTGTGACTTTCAGTCTCTGTCTGACTCGCCTTTTCGATTCTCCAGGGACAAATGGATGCCATAAGCAACGAACTCTATCCGAGCTTGTGTCCCATGCGCCCCCCATCCTCCCCATCCCCCCCATGCACACACCGCATCATCGTCGTGGGGGTGGTTGTTTCCTCAGACTCTCTCACACTCTCTCTCCGACCCACTCTCTCACCTACATTTAAAGTATGGAGTGGGCCCTTCTTCTTCTCTTCTTCTTCTTCTCCTCCTCTTCTCCTTTTCTTTCGTCTCACCACCGCCCTCTCTCACTCACTCACTCACTCTCTCTCCCTTCCCTCCTTCCAATCCTCTTTGGCTCCACTGCCCCGCCAGTCTCTCTTGCACGGCCTGGGAGCAGACAAAAAAGACGACGTGTCGGGACACACCCTTCTCGCTCCGACTCGCCCACTCTCACTCTCGACGACTCCCTCCCTCTTGGTCCCATCGGCCCTCCCTCCCTCATTCCGCCTCTGCTCATCGTCTCCTCCCTTCCGTTGGAACACCTGATTGCACCTCTTCCCGTTTGCTTCGCCTTCTCGCTCCACCGTCGCCCTTACTTATAACCTGCATGGATGAATGACTATCCCCATCCATCCATCCACTTGCTCCTTCACCCGCCCCCTTGTTGCATAACATAACACACACACTCTCTCTCCCTCTCTCCCTCTCTCCCTCTCTCTCTCTCCCTCTCTATTTCACACCCCCTCGCTCCTTCTCCACAAACCACTGCTTGATCCCAGATGAATCTCCTTCGCCATGCTGTCTCCAAGCGAAAGGTACACCGCTCGAAAAGCTTGCCGTGTGTGTGTGTGTGTGTGTGTGTGCAGTCGACAGGGCTTTGTAAACGAAAAACCCGGCCACTGACTTGTTCCGCGGACGTTTGTCTCTAGCGCCGCTACATCGACAAAGAGTCTGGCCTCGATCTAGATCTCACTTATATCTCCTCGTCGTTGATCGCAATGGGGTTCCCTTCAAAGTCTATCGAGGCCATCTACCGAAACCCAATTGCCGACGTTGAAAGGTATGCCAGTTGTGGTCTCCCGATTGTTTTAGCAGAGGGCTGTCGTGAGTGGTAGACTGACCCGTGTCTTCCCCCCTCTCCCTCTCTCCTTGTTCTGAATATGATCTGCTATGCAGATTTCTAGATTCCCGCCATGAGGGTGCCTACAAGGTCTATAACTTGTACGTCCATTGCCACCATTCGAGTAACATTGGGTGATGCCTCCAACTCTGTCCGTTGCCCTGTCGACCGGTCAACGACATGGTGTGGGGGAAAGGCACACGAAAGGGGAAGGGGGAGGAGGACAGGAGGAGAAGCAGGGGGTTGCGTGCCAATGTGTTGTTGTTGTGATGTTTATGCATGCACATCATTGCACATCCCTTTTGCTCGGGTCATCCGTGCTGGAGTAGCCAAGGCTTAATTTACAGGGCACGCGTTCAAAGTGTGACCCTCATTCTTATGCATCCTGGCCTGTCTAAGGCTTTGCATTGCCTCATCGCTTTGTTTTTTCCTATCCGTTTTGGTATCACTATAGATGTTCCGAGCGATCCTATTCAGAACAACGCTTCCAAGGGCGAGGTACCGTATTCAATTGTTCCGCTTCCTCATCGAAACCCATTGTGAGATGCACACGCTAGCAATGGCAAACATACTCACTGAATACCTTTCCCACTTTTTCAAATGGCAAATATGGGAATCCATCATCCGTTTCAGTGGCCCGATTCCCGTTCCATGACCACTCTCCGCCACCGTTTCAATTGATCCATCCCTTCTGTGAGGATGTCTCCGATTGGCTGCATTCAGAAACTGGGAACGTCGTTGCTATTCATTGCAAAGCAGGCAAAGGCAGGACAGGCGTCATGATCTGTGCATATCTCGTTCACTGTGGAGCGACTGCGGACGAGGCCATCAAACTTTATGCCGAGAAAAGGACCATGGATGGATGTGTAAGTCGAAAAAGTCGACACGACGTAATGGAACGAGGATGTGTCACTGCTATTATTGAACAAGAAAGCCGGCCTTGACCAGATACTGACATGGTGTTCACTTGACGGTTCCATCTTAGGGCGTGACCATCCCAAGTCAGCTGCGGTACATTCGCTATTACGAACAATTCATGGAAACCCGAACACTCTCTTACGACCCACGGCTTTTGTCACTGCATGAGATCGTCATCGACACAATACCCAAACCACTCGCCAACCAAGACTCTGGTTCTAGCTGTAATGACAGGGCTCTGTTGGAGATCGCGAAAGAATACCCTTTTTGGAAGCACAGCTGTTCAACTGACCGAGTCATTGCTTTTACAACAACCGTTGCTTTTTTTAGATGTAATATTGACAATCTTGTCTGGCGACACCAAAATCTACGAGTCGCTGCCGCAGCATGTACGTAGCAAAGCATCTCTTTGGGTGTCACAGGGTGTGATACTCTCACCTCAATTGCACCGTTACTTGGACTGACTGGTTGACCTTTGAATTACAGTGTACTGTAGATCCCCAACTCCAGCGGATCAAAATAAGCATCACCGACAAGATCGTGCTTGCTGGAGATGTCAAGATGATGCTCTGGTATGACACCATGTACAAACGAGTAAGTGATCTTTTGGTGGAACGTCCAATTGAAAGGAATGCGCACAATGCCGACGCATCACGACCACATGAAGGGCAAATGGCTAATAAGAGTGATGACTTCAGTCCCACCTGTGCCATTTTTGTTTCAACACGACATTCATTGACAGCACACAGGACAATTTGTATCTCAAGAAATCAGAAGTGGACAAGGCGTGCAAGGACAAGCTGCATGCGACCTTTGACAAGGATTTTAGTGTCAATGTTCGCTTCACGCCCGCATTGGCAAGGCAGTCGCCACTTCCGACCTTGGATAGCCTACCCAACCGGACGATCCTTCTCAAATATAATAGCCACAATGGCCCGAACAGCGTCCAAGTATCGGCCCCATCCTATTCGACAATAAGATCGTCGCCCGGAAGGAACAAGCCTGCACTCTCCATGTTTGGTACGGAGGGCACAGCAAACTCGACGCCGAGCGAACCAAGTGACGACGGACAGGAATCAACAATATCTTCGCCCAGTTCGATAGGAACAGCGTCATCCGGTCAGCAACCCAATGGCAAGGCTGCGCATGGCCCCATGCTGGTACACTGTGGTAAAGCGGCCTTCAGACCCGCATGGAGTAACAAGGACCGAGACTGGGACGATAACTGGGACGCATCCTCTGTCAGCAGCGATTGTTCCGAGTTGGATACGCATTCAGAATGGTGGTACACGAGACCGCCTCGGCCGTCAACTGTCTCCAGCGCTGTCATGGCTGCTGGTACAGCTTCGGTGACTTTTGCTCAGCCTGACCAGCCCTTGGATGAGAAGAAGGAGCTCAAATACGAACTACCACCATTGTCTTTTGCGTCGGCACTTTCCCGAACAGGGCTACCTGCACCCAACGCTTTAGGGACCAGGATATCACCACCTAATAGTGCGAAAAAGAGTCCACCTCACTCGGCATCCTCCCCCTTGGCCCGCGAGTTTAGGTTTGAATCAGAATCAGGGACATTGTTGGAGGAAACATCCTCTTCTTGTTGTTGTACAACAGACAAGGAGGCAGAGGTACCGTCACCACAAAGGGACAGGCGGGCAAGTAGACGTGGCAGCTATTGGGAACGTGACTCTTTGGGAGGCGCATACTTTGACGAAGAGGGATTACCTATTGCTGGTAGTGGGGCGGGCATTGGACACGAGAGAGGAGGTTCCAAGGACGGTGAACGTGGTTGGATTGACTCTGTATCGCGGTGGTTCTGGTATGCAGACGAGCAAAAGGAGCTGGCGCCCAATGAGGCTGACAAAGGAACGCTCTAAAAAAAAGTTACGACAGAGCTATCCATGCAATATAGATACCAAAACAGCAAAATATTGCCACTCTACGCTCTGCGAGGTGTTTATTTCACTTGGGAAGGGGGGGGGGGATGCCATTTGGGCAAAGACAAAAAAAGTTGTAGAAAAAAATATGTTCATCTAAACAAGCAATGTTGGGCTCATGGACTGTGAGATCTTGTTGATGTACCGAGGGATATCATCCCAGAGTTGTTCCCTAAAAAAGTATTCCAAGAGACCGGACCGGACCGAACGAACGAATGTTAGGGGTGTGGGGTGTGTGAAGAATAAGATGACTCTCCCCTTTTGAGCAGGCAGAGAATAGGACCAAGGTAAAAAAAAACGCCCTGCAAACTCACCAAATCTCCCTAATGATTCTCTCGACATCCCATCGTGGATTGTATCGGTGGATTGGTACGACCTCTGGTGCAGGTGTCGAGGCGTACGAGTCGCTTGGCAGGATAGGTGCAGTGAACACCATCTTTGGATACTCGTCTGGAAAGCTGTCAGAGACTTGGACTAGACCAAAGAAGAGGACGCGCGCGTGACGATTAGCAAGCATCCTTGATGTCTGGAAAACAAAAGAAAAAGATCAAAATAACGCCGCGTGAAGGTCATCCCCCCTACATGTTACGATGGCAGTCGCCTCAGGTCGCGATTTTTCCTTTGGGACGGTGAATAGGAACGCTGCAAACCTGTGACCAGAGACATCGCACTCCAAGAGTGAACTAACAAAGAAATACGACAAGAGATGCCATGGAGATGAGTTAAAATCCCAAGTGCCATGGGGGGGTGTGGTCGACACCTCGAAAAAAAAACAGCATGATTGGCCTTCTTCATCCTTAGAACATACGATCTGAACATGGCAGTGAGTTTCTCCATAAACTCTTTCCGAAGTCGCCGTGCCCGTGCCAACTTTTCAAAATGCTCCGTAATCCTCTCGGAGATTCTCTCCATAAAGGTGACGATTGTCTCCTGCTTGCCTATATCCGGTATCTACCATATCCATTCCAAGGAGGGAAGGGGTCAGAGTCAGTCGCGGCTCACTCCTGTGCAAAACGCTATCCAGAGTCCCTCGTTGTTGAACATACTGACTGAACAAGATCCGGGTACTCGAACGGCGAAAGCGCTTCGATTTTGCTCTGGACAGCAGTGACATCGTTCGGTACAAGTGAGCTAATCAGGAACTGGATCTTTGCCAGAACTAGCGATGATACAACAACATCATAAATCCTGTTAGTCGTAGTGAATCGCCAACATGGTCTTCCGGATCCTGTTAGGCATATTACATTTTGCATGATGCTTCTGGCCTTCATGAATGTACGGGACGGAAAAGGGGGCTGCGAAGAAGACCTAGCAAAGAAACAGGTAAGAGCTGTCAGCTGACAACCAAAACAGGACGATCCTTGGCAGATTCTTTGTCACGAACCTTGGTTGGCTCATTCACTCCAGGTATCAAGCAGCAATCCATGTCCTATAAGAACAAGAAGCGATATCAGCACATCCTGCATCCGAGCCTAACAAGGGAAAAAAAAACAACAACACATAAAACCACCAGGCTGTTCTCTTACCTCCACATCCTGTAGGCAGCTGTACTCGACCTGTATCCGTTCATTGTCACATGTCGCCACTCGTTGTCGTTCGCCATGCTAGATAGATGTCAGAATTGTCAGAGGTTAAAGATAGGCTCCATGTCTATCCACTTGCATATTCATGCGGTGACTGAAGGCGCGTTTCTTTGACTAGGGTACCTGTATTATTCGTGCAAGTTTGCCCAGAACTTTCTTCAGATTGGCAGGATCTTCGTGGTTCCAGGAATCATCCAAACCAATGTCGCTGAGAGAGGGTTTGATGGGCGATCCATGAATGATCAAGTCGGGCGGGAAGGACCAGTCGTAGGGGTCGTAGAAAAACTGCACTAGATCGGTTTGAAGCAACAACAACAGCTTGTAGGATGCACAAAGCAATTTGACGTTGGACGAATTATCCAACAAGGAAAGAGCATGACGCGGCGGCAACTCTGCTTACGGTCGACCGTGTTGGTTCCGATAGTGCTGGAGCGCATAGTGACCTCGACAACATCCGCGATAGCTTTCCCATCGGGGTTGAGCACCGTCTGCGAGCAGCCCAGAGTGACGCTCTTGATGGAGAATAGCGCCCTACCCTCTTGCTCCGCAAGGTACTTCAAGGTCTGGCGAAGGTAGAAGCTGGTGCTGAACGGGGATCCCGGGTAGGTCGAGTAGAGAACCATTGCTCCTGTCACTGTGCGGTGTCTGCCCGTCCTGGCTGAAAAAAAAGGTTGTTGTCCTCGTGTGAATGAGGTGGATGGGAAAAGAAACACGCCAACAGCCGAAGCCAAGAAAACTTGGACAGTCAGGTTTGCATGCCCTACACCCTTAACAGCCCATTTCGCATGCCAATAGGCGCTCACTTCGCCCAAAGCAGCCCGAGAGAGGCGAGTTAAAACTGGGTTGATCTATTCTTGAGATCACCTTTTGTCTTTTCTTTCATAAACAGTTACCCAATGGAAGCATCAAGCTGAAGAGATGGACACCGAACACCCTCTCCAGGAGCTGGAACATCATCAAGTTCAACGTCTCACGCACCAGGACAGCCCTCCCTCACCTTCCCATCGCATACAGATGAGTACAGCTTCGGACGCCGTTGCAATCTTGACAGATCAGCCCGAAGGCATTGTGCCCCCATCCAGACATGGTACGATAACACAAACACCCACTACACCAACCAGAGGCTTTATTCGCCAGTCGTTTGAGCAACCCCATCCAGAGAATACGGCTGGCCAGACTCGAGACTACAGACACCGGATCAAGAGTCAGAATTCGAACGAGCCATTCGTCATGGACGAGGCCCCCAGCCGTTGCTCCACCCAGGTCCCCCGACAGTCTGAGGATGATCTGGAAAGAGGTATTCAGGAGATCACAGTTCCAATGAGCGAGCCGGAAGGATCGTTCTCTGGCCATACCACTGATGAGGCTATCACGTATGTAAAAGGTGCGATCTGAGAACGTTTAAAGGCAGCTAGGAATGACAACCCACTTTTCTAATGACCATTCGACACTGTCATATAGCAAACTAATCGACATTGCGACCGAGGTCCTGAACCAGTACAACACACAATCAACGAGCCTCCAGCGTAAGCTCGAATTTTGCAGGGTTTGTGCAACCCAAACCGTGCCCAATCTTGATTGCCTGTCATACTGACGGCATTTTTTCACCTTCCGCTTAGACTTTGTCAAGTACATCACATCCATCTCGTCCATTGCCACGGTCATCGCCATACTCTCCTTGCTGGCCTTTTACATCTATGGTACCCTCACAGCCAAACCATCTCCACCACGGCTTATCGGGATAATAGTCGAAGTGGCCATCTTGGCCGGAATTTTTGTTTGGAACGCCTATATCAACAGGCGTGATCTCCAGCTGCGAGGCAGAGAGGTCAAGGACCGCGTCAGAGGCGTTATCATGGAACTGGAAACCATCCGACTACAGCCTGGACAGGTAGGAGGATACAAAGGTGGCACAACAAATCATACAGCTGGCAGGCAAGCACTGATCTAATGTATATCTGACCCCATTCCATCCTTAGGAGCTCAAGATACCCTCCATTCCGTCTGTTAGCACAGCACGAGTGATCCGTTCAGGCGTTGTCAGGACAATACCCAGTAATCTATTAGTCAAAGGTGACCTAATTGAGATGGTATATGGCGATGTGGCCCCATGTAGGGTTCTTTGCATGTTATCTCGACACAGGATCGAACACCCCAATTCTCCACTCTATACACAGGGAGCACACCCTGCCCACCCTGCCCACCACCAGAACCAACTGCCGCAGGAGAGCAACTTTAGTAAACACGGCACATCCCCTCACGTCCGAGAGTTCTTTCTCAATCGAAAGGAGCCGTTCCAGCCATCATTATTCGGAGCATCGCCGTCAGAGGAAAAACAAAAGTTGTACAATGAATCCAAGGGGCGCTACACGTTCGAGGTGCTGGAAACTCCCCTGGAGCGCATTCTCCACACTGCTCTGGATCCCGCCCCAAGGCCAATAAGCCTGATCATGAAGCAATACATACTCGTCAACAACATTATCTTTTTCAAGGTCATGGTTGCGGTTACAATCTTGGCGTTCGCTATCAATCTTTTACGATACGTTCTCAAGGAGGTCATTCAGCTTGACCATGAATCGAATGGTGTGGAGCAACTTTTAGCTTTACCGGTATACGCCGCGCTGCCACTTCTGCCCCTTTCGTTACCGACCCTGATTCAAATCTCAAAGGCATATACCAACGCAACCATCCTCGTCCTGTTCAACACGCTTCAAATCTCCAAGACCGAATATGAAGACGAGCAAGATGTGGATGAATTTGATGTGGAGGCGCCGCCGCCGACCAAAAATGTCACCATCGAGACAAAGGAAGTATGGAAGCGCTTCTGGCGATTGCTCACACGATGGGGGAGCGGCAGAGCTGACTTTGACGATGGCCTTACTCGAAGCACGAATCTGGTCGAGAGTCTTGGCGGGATCACTGTTATTTGCAGCATCGACAAGGAAGGTACTATTGCCACGGCTTTTCCCGCTGTCGATCAGGTACTGGTGGCGACAGAGGACGAAGAAATGGTGGTTCTGGATGTGCTCGAGGACAACTTTACGCCCAATGGTCTTCGTTTCGAGGACAAGGACTGGGAGACTTATATACAGTCTCTGAAGCCCATCGGTCTCAATCAACTCTTGAACACCAACTGCGGGGCCTTGTCCGCGCCTCGGAGACGGGAACCCCATCGGAAATGTAACACCATGCACTACCATTGCCGTACAAGGGCAGCACAACAAACGTGTCTCTGCCGACTTGGCAGAGAGATTGGCTTTACCAAAGAGGCGCTTTATCCCTTTACGCTCGAGAAAGAGATCATGTGTTTCCATCCATACTTGCCCATGCCTCCCATGACGTTTGGAAAGCTTGCGACATACGAGATACCCACCATGCTGAGCACGATATACCACGAACAAGGATCCAATGGCTACTTGGTACTGACGGATGGTCATGTCGAGTGCGTTGTCGAGTGCTGTACAGAGTATTGGAATGGAGCGGGTGTTCAGGATCTCAGCGGCACGGTAAGGCTAGAATGTCGTTCTTGGTCCGTTTCCATTCACACCTCAATTCCTGAGAAAGCACTGGTCTAACGCAACCTCCTCAATTGCGCCGTTGTGTCAATAGATGCTGAAGAAGGTCTCGGACTTTTACCAGACAGCTGCAGTCAACGATCTGCAGTGTGTAGCATATGCGTACCGACCCCTTGCCATTGAGATGGATCAGGATAGTGCAAAATTTGATCCCTCCATCTTTGAGTTTGTCACTCTACCTGCGCGTGCACTCCCTGAGGCAGAGGATGGGCAACTCGAGTCATCCTCCAAGCATGAAACCATCCTAGAGCAACAGAAAGCCAGATATCCAGAGAAGGCTGCCATGACCTCTGCGTTGTTACAGACAGATCATCAGGATATCGCTATTAGCAGCTTGCAGGATCATGCCAACGTTGTAATTGATGTTGGAGGCGTAGGTGATGGAGGGTGTGATGCTCAGCAGTATGGAGCGCCCTTGGATGAAGCGGCTGTCACTTTAGCAAGGGTCGAGACAGGCCCTCTAACGCGATGGCGGAAACTGCGTGAAATGTACCAGAAAGAGAATCCGGACCAGGACCAGGGCGATCAGGACCAGGATCATGGCCAGGAATACGATCCGCTCCAGGCAAATGAAGACGAGGAAGAGATGGGACCGCAGGCTCCTGTGAACTCTCAAGAGTTTTTCGAGGAGGCTGTGCAGGGACAAATCTTCCTAGGCATGACAACCCTTGCGCATCAGCCAAAGACGGTAAGGGCCTATCGGGATCGAACACTTGTATTTGATGGCATGCCTCTGTCACGGCTGCAGATTCACTCATACGTCAAGAACCAACCTTCTTCTGTCTGGGAATAGAATGTCTGTGATTTCATTGAGGACCTAGGTCTGGCAGGAATTCGTTTTGTGTACTTTTCACCAGCAAGTGAGCGCGAGAGTAAGGCTTTTGCAAACCGGCTTGGTCTGGAGACAGATTGGAACAGCTGTATCCTCCTGTCTTCAGCCTCAGATCCATTTGGAGGCAGCACAGGATACCTAGAGTCGTACGACATCAAGGCTCAGTTGCCGAGAGGTATTGAGAACATTCGACCACATCTTGAGAACGTGGATGACATTCCTCTGCACGTTTCGCTCTTCGCCGAGTGTGGACCTGAGGCAGCAACAGAGATGATCAAAATCTTTCAGGACTATGGCGAGGTTGTATGCTGTATTGGAAGTTCTCTCAATACCGACAACATTGCAGCGTTTGCCAAGGTAACATGGCATTCTGGATCGCTCGTTAGCATGGCTCAGGTCGGGTTCATGGTGCTAATAACTGTTTTGGATGATTGTAGGCGGATATTAGCGTTGGCATGGAGCCGATTAGGATGGGTTCAAGCCCTGAATCAAGGTCTGCTTACTCATTGGGCGCCAAGATCAATAGCTTGCCTTGCGGATTGACGATGCACAGTGAGACCAGCTTGTACGCTTTGACACAGGTCATCCGCGAGGCGCGCAGACTGCTTAATTCTCAGCGCCAGGTAACTGCATCCTCGGCATCGGATTGCAGGTGTTGGATTGAACGTACCCTCGAATGGCTATCTCACATGTGTGTCTTGCCATTGAATAGGGTGTTGTCTTCATGATTGCCTCGTTCATGTCCATTTCGCTGCTACTCCTTGTCTCGTATTGCTTCCTTCTACCTCCAGCCATGACAGGATATCAGATTCTGTGGTTGATGTGGATCATCGTCCCACTGTTGATCCTTTCGTTCTTCTTCTCGCCACATGAACCAAACACGATGACGATGATGCCAAGTAAGTGATCCAGGAGAAGCCAGCCTTCAGGTCGTTCTTAAAACAAAAGAAAAAAAAGTACCGCGACTCATGCACGACACTCTCTCTCACACTAGGCAAAAACACATCGCCATTGAAGGACCTACCTCGATTCATCATTTATTTCCTCGCGCGGTTCATTCTACCTATCGGGATGTGTGTCTTTATATTCCTCTAGTATGTTGTCGTCGCTTCATCTTGACACCACATGGACGGGTTCTTTTTTTTTTTTGCAACCTTGTTTTGCCAAAAAGCAGTTCGCGGTCCTAACGCTGTCTATGCTCCTCGCTCTTTTTTGATATCCTTTTGCAAAGCATATTGCAAGTCTTTGACGGCCAGGAAGGATACAGCTTCATTTTCAACAGCTTTGGGAATGGAAGACCTTGGTTGAGCTGGACAGAGGATGAACAATGGGCCTTGTTGTACGCACAAAACCTCACCATGGTGATTTGGGTATGGTACATGATCTGGATGTCAAGCACGTTCATGAGCCGCACGCTTTCCATGCGGTCGTTCATGCCATGGAAGAACAAGGTCTGGATCGGGACATGTGTAACGAGGTAAAGGGGACGGAAAAGAAGGCGGTTCCAAGTTTTTTTTTTTTTTTTTTTTTTTTTTTTCCCCTCCAGTTTGGGGTGTCTTGCTTTTTTACAACCACATTAGCC
>Ga0247824_10001942_pt1 | contig 11533 bp, 13 predicted proteins | sample 13C_PalmiticAcid_FD_194412 | JGI IMG/M metagenome (GOLD analysis project Ga0247824, IMG submission 194412) | Soil microbial communities from agricultural site in Penn Yan, New York, United States - 13C_PalmiticAcid_Day48 | ecosystem: Environmental > Terrestrial > Soil > Agricultural land...
CCCCCACCCCTTTCCGACCAGATACTAAACCAGATCTCACAGAGTTTGCCGGAACCCTGGTCGGCTTTGACGATTACGTCAGTACGTCTAACGCACCATCCCTCCTATGAGTTCCCCCCCGAGGTACCTGTTGACACTTTTGGACAGACATGGTCATGGAGGATGTCACCGAGTTGTAAGCATCCAGCCGCCAGACCACTCAGTCTCGGACCTCATATTGATGCTCTTAGTGACTACTCTGGTAACCACACCAAGCTGAAGAAGATCTTGCTGAACGGAAACAATATCTGCATGGTGAGGAGTCCCCGCCGGAAGCTGGAGGGCAAGATGTCTAACGAGGATCGCAGTTGATCCCTGGAGGCGAAGGGCCGGTGGCTACAGCTGCATCATGAAAACGGATGACGGGCGAAGCTGGAGGTTGCTGAGTCTAGTTGGGCTTCGACCAATTACGGTCTATTCATGTGCGAGAGATGAGGGGTGTACGGCCCTGGAGTCGTGGAGATATGAAAACCTTCCAGTTCAGAGAGCATGACCAAACAATGGAAACCCGCTTGATTTGCGCCCTCCTGACCCTGCTGCCGCAATGACTTTGTATTTGCGGTAGCGAAGGCAGAAAAGACACAGCCCATCTACGCAGCCCGGGGCTCCATTTTCCCACTGACCAGACCATCAGGCCCGAAAATGCGACCAGAACATCAGTGACTATAGAACCCGTCCCAGATCCCTAACGCCGTTCCAGAACGCCAACCAAAGATTGCACAGGGTGGACAGACACGTCTGCCCACTAGAACCCATTCTGCCCCGAGGGACCGCCGCCGGGAGCGCCGCCAGCGCCGCCGGCATGCTCGCCCTGGTCCGCGTATTGCCTGAGCGCAAGCTCCTTCTGGAATTCGCGGCCGAGCTGCCCATACATGGCGACGAGCTGCTTGCAGACGGTCACGAGCGCCTCGCGCGGCGTGATGGAGCCGTCCGTCTGGACGCGCAGCTGGAACTCCGGCACGTTGGGGTGGGGGACTATAAGTCAAGGTGAGCTTGTGGGCAATGTTTCGGTATCTTGCGGGTGACATACTCTTGTATCCCGCCATCATAACGTGGGGCGCCATCTTGAGGTAGACGCTGAGCAGGTTGCCGAGGGTGTGGTCCTCCTTGAGGAGGGTGAACTCGGAGCAGTTGGACATGCCTGACACCCCCAATTAGATTCCGACAGTCAGTTGACAGCGGGCAATTTTCCAAGCTTACCGCTCACCACCTTCTCGGTGATCTTCTTCTCGCCTTCGGAGAGGACGAACAGCTCAAATCTGGAGCGGACCACCAGTTAGCATCTCCATGTGTCAGTAAAAAAAGTCGCTGCATCGAATCATCCGACCCATCCTGTTGGTTGTCGTAGTGTTTGTAGTTGACAGACGCCATTGTGACAAGAGCAAGAACCAGCGCTGAATGGTACAGTGGTCGAAGCCTTGCTTGCTGATGCCTTGCCGATGTTTGCGATGAGGTCGAGAAGGAAGATTGCGGGATTGTAGGTGTCGGTCACCGGCCAAATCCCATGCACTTTGGTCGCGCAGTGCACTGTAGAGAGTCGGCCATAGACTGCCTGCCTGCGAAGTTCCACTCTTTGGCGTTGACGGAATCTCGACCGTTTGCACAGGAAGGTGCATTCGTCCGGTGGCCAGCAGGCAACCGGCAGCCGCCTCTTCCCATCGTTTGCGCATCGTCTTCCTCCTCGCACAACACCTCCTCAACCCCAGCACCGGCATACGCCAGTCACTTCAGTTCCCCTTTCCATTCCAGACCGAGAATGCCACCATCGGTTTTCGCTCCTCCATCTTTCCCGGCGCAAGACAACCGGCAACTTTCGACCGACGAGGGGACACAAGAAACAAAAAAGGGAGTGAGTGACCCACCTGTCCGGAGCGTTCATTGTGACCGAGCAAAAATGTGGCTATCCAAATAGTGAGGTTTACGGCAAGGAAGGGTAGCACTATAGGCGGCGGCTGTGGTCCTTGAGGAAAGCGAGATAGATTTAGTGATGCAAGTGTGTTGGAGTTGTGAATCGCGTTTCAAGGCCAAGAAAGCCAATATGTCAGAGCAAGCCGCACAAGATGGCCCGTGCACGGCCCTCACAGAGTGGCAACAAAGCAACCATCCGAGTTCAAATGGACCCCTTTGTTCCTGTGTCAAGTGAGAAATGGTACTCAAAAACAATTGTTGGGATGATATCTAAACGTCCTATCTACAGTATCGTATACTGATGCAACCTTTAGCGAGTATGACCTTCTAATGTCTGCATGTCGATCTGCCTGTCCGTCTTTCATCGCTGTGTGCAGACTGCCTCTAACGCACTGAATTTACAACCCAAATGCCCCAAAGAAACCAACCATCAACCAAAAACTTGCATCAACCACCTAGCTCCACCATGCAGTATGAAACGCCCAATGCTCAACGACGCTATCTCACAAGGCAAACAAAACGAAAGTATGACGAGTCATGTGTGTACGCAACTGCCCAGTTTCTCCCTCCCCTCGACTCCCCGCCCCGCCGTGCATCCATCTACAACCCTTTGGCATCGCAATGGCTGGGCAGGCCTCCACCACCCGAGCCACTCGCCCAGCTCATCACCGTCAAGCTGGTCGTGTACGCCATGGCAACGAAGCCAAAGATGCACAGGAAAATGTCGGACCATCTCCGCAGCGCCGTCTTGGCCACCGCCTTGTAGTGCAACATCGGCTGCATCCTCTGTTAGCAAAATGATGAACGACCAGTTGGTGAAGGGCTGGACTCACCGGGTAGATATACACCAGCGGGATGCACGCAAAGTTGCCGACCAGCGCCACAAACTTGTCCAGGTTGTCCGCGCCGCCCCAGGCCACGAGCGCGCAGAGCGCCACGACAAAGAACCGAAACACATTCTTCTGCCACTTGATGTACGGGTTGTACTTGCCGCTCTTGGTGAACAGCGCGTTCTCGGTAATCCTGATGGCCGGGAAGATCTGCAGCGGCGTGGACAGCAGGATGGCCAGCGAGTAGAGGAACTGGACGCCGTTGACGAGCTTGTCGTCCTGCGGCAGGTTGAGCAGCACCACCGTCTCCGTCTTGGAGCCGTAGGCAGCGTACGAGACGGCGCCCATGACGATGAAGAGCGTCGTGATGATCACCATGACGGCGAACATGACCTTGGGGAACTTTTGCGGGTGGCGCATGGACTCCTGGATCGGGATGATCAGGCCGATGCCCTCGAAAGTGAAGATGGCCGTGCCGATGAAGAGGGTCCAGTCCTTCTGGTTGAACATGATGATGTCTGCGAGGCCCTGCGTGTTAAGCGTGAGGACGTCGTAGTAGAAGAGGTAGGCGAGGCCGATGACGATGAAGGCGTCGGCGATCAAGGCGGTGAATCCCAGCTTTCCTATATCGCGGAGGAGGGAGAAGGGCAAGAAGACCACCATTTGCATGATGATGAGCCATGTGATCGGGATCAGGGTCTTGCAGTTGGTCACCGCGAGAATGAAGGCCTGCAAGTTCTCCGAGGTGAAGACGATGTAGGCCGCCACGAACCCAAGCTGGCTGATGACGATGGAAGCCAAGATCAGGTTCCTCATCCATTTGCCGTAGAGAACACCGCCAATGTCGCCGAACGAGCCGTCGATCTTTAACCTGGTCGTGACGAGGAGAACAAAGCAGTAGTAGCTCAGGGCCGCTACGAAGAGCAGAACCAGGTTGCTGAAGAGCATGCCGCCGTTGAGGTAGGCGCGTGGAAGGAACAAGACGCCGGTACCAACGAAAGACTTGAGGAGGAGCAGGGCGGCGCTCATCGGGCTGTTCTGGCCACTGCCTCCGCGCTCCCTCCTCCTCCTCTTGTGCCGAGAAGGCGTCAGCAATGCGCTCTCTTCCATAGCCTCCTCATCTGAGCCCTCCTCGTAGATGTCGCCCTCGCTACCAGAGGTGAAATACTCGCCGGGTTTCAACACCTCATCGTCCTCTTCCAGCTCCTCACCGGCAAAGTGGCCGTACAGAGTCAGAAACTCAAGGAAGCTACCCGTCAGGAAGCGAGGGTGCGCCTGGTGCTGGTTGCTGCCTGAGCCATGCTCCAGCTCGTCCGGCTCCCGAGCAGCACGGCGGATGAAGTTGCGCCTGAAGCCTCCGGGGACCTTGATGTAGTTAATATCGAGTTCTTCCGTCTCAGGCTCCGGCCGCGGGTCGCTGAAGCTCTTGCTGCGTTGCATCTTGCTCTGCTGATCCGCCTCCTCTGTCCATTTGTAGATTGGCCTCGTGATGTCGCCTCCCTGCAGCTTCAGGCTTGAGAACTCGTCATCCATCCCAGACGTTGGCCCGCGGGCCGGTTGTTTGCCCTTCGACCCGTCGCTGACCTTCCTCTGTCCGTCTTCTGACGATCCATCGCCTGGTTGAACCAGATGCCGCTTGATAATCTCGGGATCTTCGTATGCGCCACTTGCCCATTGTCTCCGCCCGTCAAACGAGCCATAGTTTGTGGGCGTCCCGGAGGCCGGGGCATTGATGGAGGCGAGGGCCGGAGACGCTGTCCGGACGGGCGGCGTGCCGAATCGCGGGGGCGAGGTGCCAAGGGAGTTGGACAAGGCGGCGGCAAGGGCTGAGACGCCAGGGCCGGCAACGTGCGAGCCAGGACCGGGAAGCGGAGTCAAGTGGCCGGAAGCAGGCTCATCGCCGGCTGGTAGTTGTAGATTGTTCGCAGGCGATGAGCCGAGCGCTACTGGGGAGGCCAGACGGGCGGTTGACTCTGCTCGACCAAAGGACCGACCACGGAACGAGCCAGGCGACGACGCCAACTGCTGTATCGGCGGGTCAGAGTTTCTGAACGAGTTTGACATGGTCGCTGTTGAAGATCTAGAGTCGCAATATCATGCCCCTGTGTGACAATCCAGTGTCGAGCGTCGTGGTCGGAAAATTCGATACGGACCGGACTCCGGTGGTTGGTGTGCGGCAAACCTCGAGTGGACCAGCGAACGGCGGCGACCCAACCGATCGACTCAACGGGAAGAGAGCGAACGTCGGAGGCTAAAGGAGAAATCGACCTAATGAACGATGGAAACGAGCTGGCAACGGAGAAGCCAACAGGAAAGCCAGCGGAGAATAAGTGACAGAATGACTGCTGGTGACTTGTGACCTCTCGTGATGCCTGGGTGACTGATAAGAGGACGAATGGGGGTGCAGTTGGGCGGCCTGCTGACGGCATGCTCAGGGCAGGCGAGGCAGGGCACAGCAGCACTGGTGGAGGCGGCTGGGGCGGGCAGCCGCTTGGACCCACCAACTGCACCCCCACAGCAAGCCCCCCCGAGGCCCCACAAGGCCCCTGGCAGTCAGTGGCACAGCACGCGGGACGGACCTGGAGGGTTTGTTTGCCAAGACCAGAACGCCGAGCCCTTGATCAGGAAAGGTGCCTGCCGGGGGAAGTGTGGATGGGCATTGCCTGCCTGGAGAGATTCTCTCTCTCCTGCCCAAATGACGTCGGTTTTCTCCCAATGCTCGACGCCCAGCAGTCTCGGGTTCAGGCAGTTCGGACGGTTCGAAGCGCCGAATTGGGAACACACAAGGATTCCACATTACACCTTCTCTCCCTCTGGAATCTAAACGATTCTCGATCCTGAGTTGGTGTTGGTCTCCGATTGCGGCCAACATCAAACTCAGCGCGTTGCGTTGCTTCAGGCCCGAACTTCCCCCTCCGGCCTCCGCAGCTTTCCCCTCCCGGTGGAGTTCATGATCTGCGCTATCCTCAAATGCGGTGGAGTGGTTTCATGAGACACCTGGGAGCTGCCTTTCACAGGTGAAACCCGAGGGGGTTGAAAGGCGGTCACGGCACCCTTGCTCCTTACTCGAGTGGACCACGGACGCCAACCCGTCTCTTCGCTTTTGCTTCTTGGCTACTTATTTACATATGAATCTGCATTGGCCCATCTTCGCCCTCAAGGCGAACCCTTTATAACGCCAGTTGGACGACCCGGGCGCTCATCATGGAGCCCGAGTCTTTGGGCAGGAGGAACAAGCTGGGGGTGGTGTCCGGTGTCTACATCCCCGTCTGCCTCAACATTCTCAGCATTCTCATGTTTCTGAGATTCGGTTTGATCCTGGGACAAGTTGGGTTGCTTGGCATCTTGGGTATGTGTCCTCCCTGCCCATCTCGCCGGGCTATAGCCTGTTCCTCCACTAACACCGCCAGGCCTCATGCTCATTGCATACACCGTGGACTTTGTCACAACACTCTCGCTCTCAGCCATTGCGTCCAATGGAGAGGTCAAGGGGGGCGGCGCCTATTACCTGATTTCGAGGTCCCTGGGCCCCGAGTTTGGAGGCTCCATTGGTCTCTTATTTTACCTGGCTCAGGTGCTGAACACGGCACTCAACGTTGTCGGTCTTATTGATTGCATCAAGCTCAATCTCGGCCATGCCATGCCTCATGGATACTGGTGGGACTATCTCTTCGGCACTTTGGCTCTGCTGCTCTGCACTTGCCTGTGTCTCGCTGGGAGCTCCATCTTCTCCAAGGCGAGCAACGCCCTCTTGGTGGTCCTGGCTATTTCCACTCTCAGCATACCACTGTCGGCAGTGGTGAAGCCGGCCTTTAGTGACCCGGAGAGGGGGATCGAGTTTACGGGAGCCAGCCTGGCAACTCTCAGGTCCAACCTGCTCCCTCACTCTGCCGGCGTCGAGTTCAACGGGTTTGGGACCTTTCGGGATCTGTTTGGCATCCTGTTCCCTGCAACGTCGGGCATCTTTGCTGGTGCGTCTATGTCGGGAGATCTGCGAAACCCGAGCAAAGCCATTCCGGTTGGCACGCTCTGGGCTATGCTCACCACCCTTGTGGTCTACCTGCTCGTCATCTTGTCGTTGGCTTCGAGCACAACCCACGCGTCCTTCATCCGAAACGCGAACATTATCCAAGACACAAACTTGTGGCCACCCATTGTCTTTGCGGGAGAACTGGCCACGACCTTCTTTTCTGCCCTGATGGGCGTCATTGGGTCGGCCAAGCTCATGCAGGCGCTTGCCAGAGACAAGCTCTTCCCGGGCTTGTCGCTCTTCGGGAAGGGCACCAAGAAGGCGGATGAGCCTATCCTCGCCATTTTCCTCACCTACCTGGCTGCCCAAGTAGCCATGTTTGCAAACTTGAACCAGATTGCCACCCTGATTTCCATGGGCTACCAGGTGAGCCCCATAAAGACTTGTCTGATCGAGTATAACCACAACCTAACAATCAGTAGATGACTTTCTTCGTCATGAACCTTGCTTGTTTCCTCCTCAAGATCGGCTCCGCACCCAATTTCCGCCCCGGCTTCAAGTTCTTTAGCTGGCAGACAGCCTTTGCTGGCAGTATCCTTTCAGCGGCCGCCATGTTCTTCATTGACGAGACATACGCTACTACCGCCGTCTGTCTCTTGGTGTTCCTCTTCCTGCTCATCCATTATCTCAGTCCTCCAAAGCACTGGGGCGACGTCTCCCAAAACTTGATCTACCATCAAGTGCGGAAGTACTTGCTGCGACTAAAGCCAGAGCACATCAAGTTCTGGAGACCACAGATCATCCTTCTCATCAATGACCCCAGGAGACAGACTCGGCTGATTCAATTCTGCAACTCCATGAAGAAGGGGGCGCTGTACATCCTGGGCCATGTCATCGTCACCGACGACTTTGCAGTTGGTGTCACAGAGGCAAAGCTGCAGCAAGCGGCCTGGACCAAGTACATTTCCGAGTACTCCAAGATCAAGGCATTTGTGCAACTATCCATGTCGCCCACGATAACATGGGGAGTGCGCAACCTGGTCCTTTCGGCCGGTTTGGGAGGCATGAGGCCGAACATTGCCATCATGGGCTTCTACAACATGGACGACTTGCGCCGGTCTCGGCCAACTCTGCAAGTCCCTGAAGTGCCACTTTCGCCAGCCCCGCCCCAAAAAGACGACTCGGCGCCTGAGCCCAGAGTCAGGAGACGACGGAGGGGCGATACCTCCTCGCGTATACTGGAAGGAGTTTTGCCAACCGATGCCATCAAGACGGAAGGGATGATGTCGGTAACGAGTTATCTCACCATCCTCGAAGACCTGGCTCTGCGATTGCGCATAAACGTTGCCATCGGCAAGGGATTTGACGCGTTGGAAACACCACGGAAAGACGGCAGCAACACAAAGAAATACATTGACTTGTGGCCAATCCAAATGTCAGCCGAACTCACGGCAGATGGGAAGAATGTTCTCACCACAAACTTTGATACATGTGAGTGGTCCGCTCCGACCGCCATGCTCCAAGGCTAATAGCTCGCAGACACGCTGATCCTCCAACTGGGATACATTCTTCATACCGTCCCAGCATGGAAGAAGGCCTACAACCTACGGGTCATCGTGTTCGTCGAATACGAGAGTGAGGTCGAGGAAGAACGAGGCAGAGTCAAGGCTCTGTTGGACAAGCTGAGAATCGATGCTCAAGTCCTGGTGTTTTGGTTGGCTTCCGGAAGTCTGTCGACATACGAGACCATCATCCACGGCCACTTCAAGGACCCAGAAACCGAAAACCTCGTCAACGAGTGTCTGAAGAACCAGGAGTGGTGGGAAGATCTACAGAGCTATCGAGGCAGTCGCTCAATGACGGAGTCCCAGGAGTTCGCTTCGATAGCGCAGGTCATGGGGTCTACTGCCGGCAGACCAGGCCTGTATAACCCGCATAGCGACGTGTCGGACGGAAGGGAGAGAAGGCGTCATAGTCTGGCGCAGCTTACCGAACTGCCCAAGAAGCCAACAGTGTCGCAGTTGGTAAAATGGGGCGTCAGCATGGGAATTCATACACAAAACCTCCCCTTCAACGTGTTCGACAGCTCAGACACCGACCTTGGTGCCGATAGTGATTCCGACAGCGACTCATCGGAGACCTCGGACATCGACGCGCGCTTCAGTGATGCGCATAGCGCTTCTGGTGGCGGCGACGAAGCGGCCAGGCGCCCGTTACTGGCAACAGTACGCCGGCGGAGGAGTTTTGCTGATGTATTCGTCCGCGCAAAGAGCCCTCGCAGGGAAAAGAAACTGAAGAGGTCGCAATCGCCGATGGCCGGCTCCTATGGAACCATGACCAGCAGAGGCAATGGCAGTGACAAGGGGGCGGAGCCGGCAGGGAACACCCGAAACGGATCGGGTTTGTCCCAAGGACCTCGGGGAATCCTCAAGCCAGAAAGACCGCCCTTGTCAAGACACGGTTCTTCAGCGATGAGATTTTCGAGCAACTTGGTCCCCCAGACCACAATCACAAACGAAGACGGTACCGGGCCGAGAATCATGTTTGCCGAAGCAGAGACTCGTGCGGAACGGCCCGTCATTTCTCGACAGTCGTCATTTGGACGTGGCGCGGGCGGAGAGCCAGGACCCGGCGAGGAGAGCGGAACCGACAAGCGAGTATCGTTTGCTGAGGTTGCGCCGGGTTCGAAATCCCCTGCGAGGTCGAGACGAAGCTCACTCTCGAAGGATCCAGACAGCGGCGGCGACGCCTCGCTCAACATTCCAGGACTGTTGGCTTCCTATCAGCAATCGGAGGACGAAGACAACAAGAACGGCTCAAGCTACTCAACACAGGGGCTGTCGCTGTCCTTCAACGACCTCCCCAGCAGCGCTCAGCATTTGATCCTCAATGAGCTCATGCGACAACACAGCGGTGATACTGCTGTGATGCTGACAACCCTCCCCATCCCTCAAGAGAACACATGCCAGAGCGAGGAAGCCAGCCTGGCGTACCTGTCTGACGTCGAGGTGCTCTGCAACGGGCTGCCTCCTGTGTTGCTGGTCTTGAGTAACCACATGACTGTTACTGTGAGTCTTTGAGCTCAGGAAGCCAGCACTGAAAATGCATTCGTGGCATCAGGAACCGCCACATTCGTGGCCGTTGTCATTGTATGTCAAACTCGAGGCGGACGGGGGACAAAGACAGGAATCAGTTGACCACAATGAAACTCGTGGAATTGGACCGCTTTTTATATCATCGAGCAAGGGGGTCTTTCTGATGACGCGAATACCCGAGTACAAAGAACAAGCTTGTTTTCGCTTTTCGTTGATTCCTATTAAAAGCACTCGGACATTTCCGCGCGGGTTTGCCTTGGTTTCCTGTTCAATGGCAATGCCGTCGTTGCAAAGCCGCTTCTTACAACCAACGTTCTTCGAAGTACCCAACTCGAACCCTGAGATATGGCAGTAGCGTGGGCCAGTGCAAACTGTTCGACCAAAAGCCTCACCCAGAAGATCCGCGATCTCGGCCGCCACAAGTCTAAAAGCGAAGAGAAACTCGAGAAGGAATTTGAGATTGTCCACACTCCCGACCGGCCTACACGGCTCATATCCCCGGTCGAGGCGCCCACTGAGGAAGAGTGTGGTGACGAGATTGCACGCTGGCAGCGCTTCTCGCTCAGGGGGCGTGACAAGATGTTCACAAGACATCGGTATGAGAGTGAGGACTTGGTAGGTCAGCATTCTCTTAGGCACCCCCATGGGCGACTGGAAGAACAACTGGAAACGCGAGGAGGTTGGTATGACATGCAGGCATCAGCTCTAACCAGGTTGGATCAACAGGATGCTTCCGCTATTGTTGTTGAGAGCGACAATTACGTGGAGGAGCACGCCCAGCGACACCATGCTACACAAGTGGCATATGTCAAGCCCGTGGGACGAAGAGGCCTGGACCAGCAAACAACGCTGAAGCACAACCAGGTTGTAAATTCCAGCATACAGAGGCAGGTCGGGCCTCCTCAGAGCGAGTCCAGAAGACAATTGCAGCAACACCAAGCCGCAACGGCAACAAGGTTTCAGCATGGCAACACCAAGACAAACCACGCCGCCGGCAAATCGTCGCCTACACCAGCCCCTTTATTTGCTGGCTCGGCGAACCCTCCGGCACCAAGAAGCTACCCACGAAGTGTCAGTCCCGCCTTAGCCACCGTCGCAGGGGATCCTTCTTTGATGACACCACGGTACACTAGAGGTAAAGGTAGGCAGACTCACACAGACGAGGAGGATGAGGAATACCCAGTTGACATGGAGCAACTAGTGCGCATGGAGATTTACCGACGAGGCTTCTGCCCCTTCTGCCGCAAGTTCTTCGGTCATGACCCTCTCCCCTTGGAATGCCCCTATCTGGATTGCAAGCGGGATCTGAGGATATGTCTGGAGTACCCCAACCGGACAGAGCTGGAGAAAGCACCACCGAGACTTGCTCAACGAGCTCTCCTTGATGTTCGACCAATGGAACCAAAGGGTGGTATCAGGGGCATCGGTCGGAGGTTAGCCCAACGTCGAGCAGTTCCCAGTCTCACAGTCGAGGCACCGACACCCACCGATGATCCGAGGCCAGTCAGACACCGTGCATCTCCATCTCCATCTCCACCTCCTCGCGCAAGCCCACAACGGCCCAAGTCCCCATCACCATCAAGCACAATACGCACCATCTGGCCATCCCCCCTGGGAATCTACGACCCGGCACAGCAGGTGGACCAACCACCCACACCCGAGCGCCAGAAATACATGGACAAACCCCTGCC
>Ga0247824_10001944_pt1 | contig 11528 bp, 14 predicted proteins | sample 13C_PalmiticAcid_FD_194412 | JGI IMG/M metagenome (GOLD analysis project Ga0247824, IMG submission 194412) | Soil microbial communities from agricultural site in Penn Yan, New York, United States - 13C_PalmiticAcid_Day48 | ecosystem: Environmental > Terrestrial > Soil > Agricultural land...
AGGGGGAGTTGGATCGGGGGAGGAAGTTTGGGTGTACTTGAGGTTGAGGGGTCTTACGTTTTGATTTCCTACCGTTTTTGGGGTGATGGGTTGGGATGATAGATGGGGGTGTTCTCTGGTCGTGCTTTCCGGTGTTGGTGTTGCTGGTGGACTGTTTTCGGTCGGGCACAAGCGAGCATGGCGTTCTGGGGCAGTGATAGATGGATCATCACTTGGTGGACATAAGGTATCTCCGTTTTCGGGGGGTTAATGGCCACGGTGCTTCGAGTCTGCATCCTGAGTTTGAGAGAGACAAAATCTGCCTTTCACTAAGCCTACGTGACGGTTGACAATGGCCATGCAGGACGCTATAACCTCAACGCACGCCGACTGCATACCCGACTGTACGCCAGAACATATAGTGCTGCATCCTTCGGTGTAACCCAACCTCACCTCCTAGAAGTGGGTCAACAACTTACATACAAGCAACTCTGCAGGAGCAAAAGATGTGGTGGTGGGCCACACCCAGCAACCTTGAATCCTCCCGACACATTGGCAGCGGCTCCATCGGAGAACCCACCCGCCCATCGACCGCGCCAGTGTCTGGGCGCGCGTCTTGGCATGTTTGGGAGGCCTCCCTCTCGGATTGCCCCACAATGTCAAATGGAATCGGGAGGTTTTGGTGCGCGGACCAGTCAGCACCGGCCTGCTGATGCACACGATATGGATGTTCGGCTGCGCTGCATCGTGGTGGTTTGGGTCATTCGTATTGGTGGACGAATGATGTCAGGTTGGGAGCGCTGCGGGATGTCCAGTGTCCACGGGCGAGTGATGTGTGATGGGGAAGTTCGGTGGCGGTGGGTGGGGCGGTTGAGGCTCTGGGTCTTCAGAGTGGAGCGGAAGCTGTTTTACAATCAGATGTCCCGTCGCCATCCGCACATGAGGCACTGTTGGTGGGTTTAGTGCTTGGGGTCACAGGACTCGAACTTGGTCTGATATGGTTTCCCGACCGTTTGGTCCGGCGTATTTTTTCTTGCGAAACGTGCAATGATCCTTTGATCAGAGTCTGGCAAAGTTGTCATGACGCAGTGGTCCCACCTCGGAAACAAGGTGGTTTCGGTTATCGATAAAACCATGTTGGAGAAGATCTCCACTCGGAGTTTGGGGGCTCCAGTTGGTTGCGTCTTTGACACTTCGAATGCAACTGAACGTCGGCTTGGAGGATCATTGCTTGTATTCCGTACATATGTCCAAAATGGATGTTGGTCGTTGTTGGATCCTTTGAGGTTTCATATTGGCCAACACAAGAAATTCGCTGTTCCTGGTGTCGAGTTACGGCACAGCCGGATGTGTATTTGACCTTTTGAGTGCGAGGGTTGCGACACAAGGACAGGAGGAGCAACTTCGCCGATCGAAACCGGACCTGGACCGTGGAAACTCATCTTTGTCTTTCTCTTGAACCGCTGTCACTGCCACGCTTGGCATCCGTTGGCATTGGTGTTGGCATCTCTGACCGCTCCGATTTGATAAAATCGCGCGCCTGGAGATCCACGACGGAGGAGGCTGGTGACGCCCGTGAGTGAGCGATCCGAGCAGCCGAGCTGCTGACCCTGGGCATCTTCCTTGAGCAAGTGCCGTGGGAGGCGTGTGTCGCTCAAGTGCTGCTACGCCCGGCGCTGTGCCTTGTGCAACTGTTTCTCCGGAGGCGGGACGATCTTGTCTTTGATATCGGAGGCACGAGATGGACACACAAAGGATTGAGTTTGGCTCGGTTGGGAAACCAACATTGCAGTTGCAGACAAACCGAACGGCGCTAGCAACCGCCCAAGAGCCCAAGACAGGGGTCGTTGCTGGGCGGCATCCCGGATCTGGGAACCCCACCCTTTCTTCTCACCAAGCCCAGCCAGTCCCGGTCCCAACCCGCCGTTCGCCCCATCTCCCACGAGTCGGCCCTCCGGTGTGCCCAGCACTGCAACCAAAGGGACGGAAAGACACTTTCGCTCAATCCTCTTTCTCCCTGTATCCCGTGCCACCTTAACTCAAAACGGTAGCTCCTGCCATTAATTATGTGTAAGTACCGTGCTAGCTGCCTCTGTTCCTCGTCGACTGTTCCCTCGGGCCTCCTCCCTCTTGCCATCTGCCTCCCAGCCGTCAACACCTCATCTCCCCTCCTACCAAGTCACATTCATCCCAGCCTCATCTTCTCGAGGACGGCCTTGAGCAACTGAGTGCCGCTGCCCCTTCCTTTGTGGGTGGGATATGAAGTGAACCCGTCGCCGGGGTCATACACACGCCTTGCGATCTTGCTCGAGATGAACAGCCCTCGCCATCCAGCCACCCCGACTCGTTGCACCCTCTGCGTCGCGCCAGAACAACCATGGACAGCAGCTTAGACAGCGATCGCTTAACACAATCTGCAGTCAATATCAAAACCCGCGACCACATCCGCCGTGTCGAAACCGGCAAGTTCTCCAATCCGCCCAACGGCAACGGCAGCACCAGCGGCCACTACTCCGGCCTCGACGAAATGGACGGCGAACGGAGACCCCTCTTGGGGCATAACCTCGCCTCGACCTTACATGCCGAACCCGGTTTCTGGCGCCACCTCCTCGTCAACCCGCGGGGCAGCCCCGGCACCGACAGCCCGAACCCGTTCGTCAAGTGGCCCGCGCGAGCATGGAACGTCACCAAGGTCACTCTGTTTAGCTGTACGTGTGGAAATCCAGCCCCTCGAGCCTGTCGCGGCCATGTTCTAACCCCATCTCGTAGCCTGGATCAACCTGCTCCTCGTTTTCGTCCCGCTGGGTATCGTCGCCGGCCACCAAGAATGGAGCGCGCCGTGGGTGTTCTCGCTCAACTTCTTCGCCATCATCCCGCTCGCCGCCGTGCTCTCGTTCGCGACTGAGGAGATTGCAAGCCGATTGGGCGAGACGCTTGGAGGGCTGGTGAACGCGACCTTCGGCAATGCCGTGGAACTGATCGTCAGCATTGTCGCGCTGCGCGCCGGCGAGATCGAGGTCGTGCAGGCCTCCATGCTGGGGTCCATTCTGTCCAACCTGCTCCTCGTCCTCGGCATGTGCTTTCTCCTGGGTGGCATCTACAACATGCGCAGCGCCGACGGCCACGGCATGGAGCAGAGCTTTTCTCAGGGCACCGCGCAGACGACATGCTCGCTCATGGCCCTCGCCTCCGCTTCCATGATCCTCCCCGCAGCGCTCTACGGCGTCCTCGACCAGGCCGACGAAGATCACAAGCAAGAGAGCATCCTAATCCTCTCGCGCGGCACCTCGATCGTCCTCCTGCTCCTCTACGTCCTGTACCTCTACTTCGCGCTGCGCACGCATAAGAAGCTGTTTGAGCCCGAAACTCAGAGCGCCGCCAGCGCCGAGGAGGAACACGAGCCGCTGTTGGGCCCCTGGTCGGCTGGGCTTGTGCTGGTGGTGACGACCATCATCATCTCGGTGTGCGCCGATTACATGGTGGACAGCATCGACGCGCTGGTGGCTACGGGCAAGATCAGCAAGACGTTCATCGGCTTGATCCTGATTCCCATTGTCGGCAACGCGGCCGAGCACGTCACCGCCTGTGTGGTGGCTGTCAAGGACAAGATGGACCTGGCCATGGGCGTGGCAATTGGCTCTAGTATCCAGATTGCGCTGCTCGTCACCCCCGCGCTGGTCATGCTGGGCTGGGCTATTGGCCAGCCCATGACTCTGCACTTTGAGACGTGTACGTATTGGCACCCCAACAAGTCATACCCGGCATGCTGCCCCCTCAGACTCATCAAGACTAACCAAAACAGTCGAAACCGTCGCTTTCGCCCTCTCCGTGCTCGTCGTCACCTACACCGTCCAAGACGGCAAATCCAACTACCTCGAGGGCGCCATGGTATGTCCACCCCCGCAGTGCCCTACAAAACCAACTCCGCTAACAACCGCACCTACAGCTCCTCGGTCTCTACTTCATCATCGCCCTCGCCTTCTGGGCCAGCCCAACAGACGCCCTCGGCAAGGCAATGGCACTGCTGCCAGGACAGTGATTTTAACCCACACCATACCATACATACCACCACCACCACCACTACCAACACACCCCCAAGCCGGGGCTTATTTCCTTTCTTCTGTCGATTTCAGTCATATCCCCTGTACAAAATACTCCAACATACTCATGTTGAATACGTTTGTGGCACCATGACCAAGGGGCAAAGGGAAAAGGGGAAGGGCGGACTCTTGGATCAGCGAAAGTGCAAGACTGGGAAGACAGATGTACGATATCTGTGGGAGGCTCTCTGGGAAAGTCTCGGGTTGGCGAGCAGCGGAGTTTGGATGTTTGTTTTGTTTTGTTACTGGATAGTTGAATGAAAGACAATGTTTTGACATTGTGGGGCGTAAACCTGTTGCATGTCGTTGAAATGTTGTGTGCGAATGAACGTCAATGAATTTGGGGCTGCGAGGATTCTCAGCAGCAATGGATCTTGGTCAATGACATCAATGACACTAGGCCGGTGAGGGAAGCAATCACCACCCGCCAACGCCGAGCAAGGTAAACCTCTCTTCATTTCACTTCACCCCCGCTTCACCACAGCAAAGCAGGGGAAGCAGCAAAGCAAAGCAAAGCCAAAGCCAGTACAATATGCCCTGTTACAACCAACCAGCCCATGCTAACACCTACAACCCCCCGCCGCCCACCGCCGCCGCCGCCTAGACACACACATACATACAACACAAAAATACAAGAAAGAAGGATCGATCTTAGGACTCCTCCCCAATGCCAACTAAACCACCCAACCCCATCCATTCCATGCGTCGATCGATCCCATCCGCGCCGCCATCCGAATTGATTAACCACCCACCCGCCTGCCTGCCCGCCTGCGCACCCGCCCTGCCTTGCCTTGCCGGCCCAGTCTAGCAAAGTAAGAAAATAGAGAGAGAAAAAGAGAGAAAGAACAGCAAAGGTTGGATCCGTTCTGTTCCATTCTGTTTCATTGCGTGAAGAGTGGGTGGGAAGAGTGTGTAGATGTGAAGGGCAGAGCAGAGCAGTGGTTCAATACCGCAGCCCTGCTATGGTCGCCGCTCGTTTAGTTTCCCTCATCTCTGTCTCGCCAAGGAGGACATACACACACACCCACCCATCGACAGATAGTGAAAGAAGGAAAGGAAGAAAAAAGAAAAAAAGAAAACAGAAGCAAGGGCGCCACCAATTCCAGTCCGTCCATTGTCCTACTGCCCATGTCGTTGAATGTGAATGATGCGAGTTAGACGCCCCCCTTGCGCGCCGGCCCAGACCGTCTTTATTATAGAGCACAAACAAGGAAAACATTTTTGTTTTTACCGGCCCATGATGCAGGATGTTGGTGTTGTTTGGGTGAGTGTGGGTGCTGGTGTTGGCCTGCTATGCCGGCCAGGTTATGTATTAGATCTCGTCGTAGAGAGGAGAGTAGAGATGTGGGAGACGGCGATGACCTATAGTCGGTCATCGCTTGTTCTGTGGGCGGTTTCTAATCGGCCTCTAGTCGGCCAGTGCTCGCCCTGGACAGCCTTGAGTCGGCCGCCGTAGCACGGTCTGTGCTCAAACCCGTTACTGAGCATTTGTCCAGAGCTCCCCCGGTCGGCCCTTAGCATCGAACGAGGGGTTGCCCGGCTCGGCGCTACCCGGGCGCCGGATCGTGGCGGCGCTGTTGTAGAACATCTGTGCAATCGGAGTGCCGGAAGGGTATCCCTCTGGATCGGGATAGACATATCCGCTACCATTGGGGCTCTGAGTAGGAGAGCCGACAGGACCGGGGGAGGCCCAACCAACGCTGCCAATGTGCGGGCTGCCGGTTGCACTGCCGGGGCCCTGCTGAGTCTGCTCGATGCTGGGTTCAAGAGTCTGGGGAGGAGCGTACCCGGTGGGGTGGGATGTCGGGCGCATGCCATTGTTGTATCCCGAGGATGCCGTCGGCGAGGGGCTTCCGACATGGACATCGCCACGAAGATGCGGGGGGATTGAGTTGCTCAGATACTGCATGTTGTTGATGCCAGCCAGCTCTGCGCCTGGCGACAGGGACATGGGTCGCTGTCCCGGAGAAGGGGTGGTGAGCGGAGATTCGTGGTTTGATGCTTGCTCGCTCCCCGACCGCGACTTGCTCCTAGCAGCCGCAGCCGCAGCAGCACTCGCACCCTGAGCCAGCGCCTCAGCCCGTGCACGTGCCGAATCCTCGACCGTGCCGACATGGTGATTCTGGTGCCTGGTCAGGGTCGTGCGGCGGGTGAAGGTCTTTTGGCAGTCGGCATAGGGGCATTTGTACGGGCGCTTGCCCGAGTGAATGCGGCGATGCCGCGCTAATGAGCTACTATCGCTAAAAGGCTGCACAACACTGTCAGTAGGCTTGTCGAGCTGCTAAAGTTCGAAACTTGCATACCTTGCCACATCGCTCGCACCTATGCGGCTTCTCGCCAGTGTGCACACGTGAATGAACGGTCAGAGCGGACCGCTGAATAAACTGCTTGCCGCAACCTGGGTAGTCGCAGACGTGAGGCCGGATACCGCTGTGGATGCGCTCTGCGTAAATGTTAGGAAAGACACGAAAAGCTGCGACAGGTCAATGCATACCGTGCCGGGCAAGATCGCTGCGTCTCGCAAACGGCTTTCCGCATGTGCTGCAGGGAAACTGCTTGGCCGGGGGCTGGACAGGGGCCGCAGCTTGTTGATATCCTGCGGGCGGGATGCCGGGCATAAGATTTTGCTGCATCTCGTGGGGCACCATGGGAGCGGGCGCCATGTTGGCATTCGGCACGGGTGGCATGGGTGCGGCGGCCATGGCAGTGGGAGAAGGGTAAGACGCGTTCATGGGGCCCGAATACCGCGACTGCTCTGAGCCGTGGGGCGAGTTTTGGCGCTCCATCTGGAGTTGCTGGAGGGGTTGGGTCGGGCGCTGCTGTTGATCGGGAGTCACGCCGCCTTGTTGAGGTTGATGCAGGCCGGGCTCGGCCTTGATATTAAGCACGTTCCCAATTCCCATAGCACCAACCGACGAAGGCGACTGGGACATGATGGGGCTTTGTGCTGGTGGAGACGGGAAAGCCTCTTGCACGAGAGTCGGCCGCTGGAAATGACGGTCAGAGCAGGCACGAAAATTGAGCGGTGAGCTGGGCGAAACAGCTGGCCCAAGACAAGTCAAAGGCGCGCCGGAGGATTATGGGGCACTTGGCAAGCCACAATCCCTTTCGTCAGGAGACAATGGCGTTGAGTATTACGCAGCGGCAGTGACCGGGTGAGAAAGAAAGAATGCCAGACCGGGCGTGTTGCGATGGTCGGCGGTCGACAATGGGTGAATGGGTGATGCGTGACTGGGTGATGGGTGATGGTCGATGGGTGATGGCCGGCGATGAAAGCGGGAAGGAACGACAGGAAACTGAGATGTGATGCGGGGCTGACGAGAAAAGTCAAATTTTCTCACCTCAGATAAAGAGCAACGCAAAATATCAGACCAAAGGGCCGACACGCGCCGCGGGAGCTCTGGGGGCGCGAATTGCTGGATCCCGATGCCACGGGCTCGAGCTGTAAGTCGCTTTCTGGGTTGGATTTGAGGTTGTGGTGAGTGTTGTCGTGCACGGTTCACGAAGGGTGCTGTGCTGGCAACAGGCTTCGCGAATCGCGACTCGGCGAGGATGACGTCGCAGGCGAGAAACGGTCGATGCCGGGCCCTGGGAAAGGTTGGGGGTCGCGCCGCTGACTTGGAGTCTATCGAGTCGGAGAAAGAGAACGAAGCAGCCGCAGCTGAGGTGTTGACCGGGCGGATGGTCAAAAATAAAAGCAGAAGGAAAATAACGTGAACGTGGCTCGGCACAGGTGAGCCTGGGGAGGGAAAGCCGCATCGGGGCGTGCAGGGGCATGTTGAAACGAACAGCTGGGGTCCCAGGACGCGCTGTGGGGCCGGCTGGCAATTGATCCACACGTTAGCGCGCCTGCAGGGGGTACTTTGGCTGTGCGGGCAGTGCTGTGACTGATGAGGTACCGACCTGGCACCACGCTAAGATCAACGGCCACCAAAGTTTCCAGTGCCCTTGGTGCATTTGCAGCACCAAATTCGATGGCAAGCCTCGCTCTGTGGAACGCGATTCAAGATGCAATGTTTTAACGTCACGAGGACGAGGCCACTTCTTGCCGACTTGCACACTTTTTGTTTGCCTTGGCTAACGTAATGGGCACAGGTTCTAGGCATCACACAGCGTTCCTCGTTTTAAAGCAATGCCTTTTTTCGTTCTTCAAAAAAAGAGGAATGCAGTGTGACTGGCCAGGTAAGGCATGGCTAAATCGCCCTCGCTCTCAGCCGGCGGCAGCACAGTCTCATTCACCTAGGCAGAACTGGGGCAGCACTGGGCAGGATTGGCACGGCACTCGCGACGGTTACAAGGCTTGGTACTTCCTCAGCACCTGACCTCGAGGGCCAAATGCAACCAGCCGGAATCTGCTGCTGCTGGACCCTCAAGTCGAAACGGTGGCGCGTAAACTGCATAGTGTCCCGCACGTCCTGTGTTTCCGTGCCTCAGCTCACAGAAGTCGGGCCCCGAATCATGTCGCCAGGACGCTCGAAACCGGTTTGGAACAAGCACGCGGTATCTGGATCTTCGTTTCTTTCGAATCGAATGTGGTGTCGTCAACGTCCGTGCTGCTGCTTGCCCCGAGACTGCAAGCAGGGGCCCGATCTTGGTCCTGTTGCGAGTTACGAAACAGCCAGGGGCCGTGTTCGCTGTTCCCGCTTCACCTGCGACGCTGTTTCCAGCTCCCAGCATTGGCGATGCAGCCTCGTCCTCTTGGTTGTCCAGCAGAGAGCGGGGACGGAGAAAGGCAGTTGGTCGGTCCCCCTGCTGCGCTCGCATCGCCAAACAACAGCCAAGTCTGGGAGGTGGGGGATGAGCCCGAGCTTCCACGGCTTCGATTCCTGCTTCGATTGCAACCCCCCCACATCGGGACGTGGTTCTGGCGACCCCTGAAATTAGCCCGTGCTCCTGCTGGCCCTCGCCGCCGGTCAAAACGATCCACGATCTGCGACCAGGAACAGCACGATGCGTCAAGCCATCGCTCACAGACACACACAGCAGATGAGGGCCTTTGACACGAGATTGGCGCAGTCTTGCGAGATTGAAGCTCTCTTGTCTGGGAAGACTAACGTCGCCGGGGCTGGCGTCTGGTTGGCCGCGTGGAGAGGCCGATATGGCCGGTGCATGAAAAAGATGCCCCGGCCCTTGCTCTGGGGACAAGGGGGGGCTGGCAGCCCCTGAAGGCTTCCATGATCCTTCCAGAAGACTGTGAGGCGCGCGCCTGAATGGCAGGCGAGGCAGGCCAGGTTGCGGGCCTCAGGGCGATCCGTGATTTTGTTGACAAAGCCAACGGGACAGGGCTCCAGGAGCATGGGGCAGCAAACTTGAAGCAACAGTCTCTAGCTTTGCTCGACAGAAATTAGGGAGCAGCGGACCGCGTGGCCATCAGTTCCGTTCTTGGATAAGACTCCGGCTTGAGCATGACGGTGCCTTTGCCGCGACAGCCACCGCTGCAGCTTTGTTCATGGGCAGTGTCCTGGGTGTTGGGGTGGAGCATGGAGATGCAACCCTTCCACGATGCTTCGCCGAAGCTTCTCCCGCCCCTTGTCGGCGCCAGTGGATCCTCGCAAGCCTGGCTCAATGCACGGTGCAGGGGCCCGTCGCCTGGCCAGTCCAGCTTCTTCAGCTGCAGAGCTCGGGCCCTTGTGGAAAGCTCCCAAGACGACCGTCTGGCGTCTTGTCTCGAGGCCACATGATCATTTGATGATCTGAGCTTGTGCAGAGCTTAGGTGAGCCCACGCCAACAGATTAGCCACCAAACAGCAGCAAGATTGCGGAATAGGGTGGATTATGCACCTCGAGACTTATGGCCAGAACCGACTGGAACCAGACATCAGGACGGGCACCAGGGACAGACACTGCTGCTGTGCCTCGGCGGGCCACATGCTGCTCCATGCACCTTGAGCTTGCAATCTCCAACCACCCCTGAGCCCCCATCGCCGTCGCCGGATGCCGACCGGCCCCGCAGCTTCAACAATGCTCCATTTCTCCATTCCATCAACCAGGTCCAGGTGGGACCTGTCATGACAATCGCTCGGCCCAAACGGTCACTGTCAAAATTGGCCAATCTCGGAGATCGGCAGCGCCTGCTCTAACCGAGTGGAGCGGAGATGGGCCAAGACTCCGTCGCATCGGCATGACCGTCTGGCCACGATGGGTTTTGTTGAGCCATGGCCAGCTCCTGGCTCGTTTCTGAAATTGCCCCTGACAAGAACGGAGCAACTCCCGTCTCTGCGCCACGCTCCCCGGCTCCGGAACCCTTACCTCGAGGGACTCTTCCCGACCCTCCCCGGGCCCGGGCACCGGGTGGCGGAGCAAAATGGCCAGTGCACCCCGGGCCGACGGGCGCAGTATCTCGGCGCCGATGAAGCTGCCTCAGGGGAAACCATTCGCTGAAATGCCTTCGTTTTGTTTCCCGTCACAATCGGACGGGCGCAAGCAGTTCAATCGGAAGCGCGGGAGCTGAGGGCTTCCAAGCTGCACTGCACACTGCACACGCGAGAATGCCTTGGCTCTTGTCAGGCGTTTTCGGCCCCGTTCAAGCTCAGCCTCGCCCTCCGCATCCAATGATGCCGTCTACCCACTTGTCCCGGTGACGGAAACGAATGTGAGGGGAAGGTGGCTCAGCTTTCCAAAACACATGTCTCTCTCAGCCTGACCGATTCCAGAGTCTTCATTCTCTCCTTCACCCATTCTTTCCTCCATGCAGCGAAACGAACTCACCGAGAAATCTCACCCCAACAGTCTTCACCCGTAGAGCAATATGGCCTCGAGCAACGGCGTGCCGAAGAAGTCTTGGGGCTTGAAATTCACCGTCAAGAATATCTTCAGGAACCCCAAGACGCATACCGGTCCTGGCCCTGCACCTGATGATGAATCTCGATGGGGCAACACCGCCGACAAGCCCGCCGTCCTGTCCACCCTACATGAAGCTGTCCGTGGCAACGACATGGCCATGGTCGACCGGGTCCTCCAGGCATTTCCCCACGAGCTTTACGAGACGGATGACCGTAAGTGTGCCATGACTCTGTCGAACATCATCTAACCTCATGACAGAGGGCATGACCCCCTTGGCTCTCTCCATCCTCCACGGCAACCTTGACATGGCAAGACGCCTCTACGTCGCCGGCGCCTCCCCACTCCCCTCCCACAACAACGGCGAGTCCCTCATGTGCTTCGCCGCCGTGACCCAACACGCCCCCATCATCCGCTGGTTCGCCACCCTCGGCTACCCCAACCTCCTCAACGCCCACGACCCCTCCGGGAGCACCCCTCTCCACCACGCTGTCCTCCGCAACAGCCTTGCCGTGACCCGTGCCCTCCTCGAAGCCGGCGCCGACCCCAACGTGCAGGCACTCCGCATCCCCGCTCCCGGCAGCCCCGAAGCCGACACCTCCGCCCCGCCTCCCGGCATCGGCACCGCCCTCTTCTACACCCTCGACAAGTCCCTCAACCCCGCCCAGC
>Ga0247824_10001945_pt1 | contig 11525 bp, 5 predicted proteins | sample 13C_PalmiticAcid_FD_194412 | JGI IMG/M metagenome (GOLD analysis project Ga0247824, IMG submission 194412) | Soil microbial communities from agricultural site in Penn Yan, New York, United States - 13C_PalmiticAcid_Day48 | ecosystem: Environmental > Terrestrial > Soil > Agricultural land...
TTACGTGGTTCTGGCGGATTAAGGAAAAGAAGACTATCAGACTCAGCGACAAAGTCTTTCTTTGGGCGCCAGTGCTACGCGAGAACAGCGACTCCTTACCAACTGGAACAGCTTCTTCGGGGACATGGATGGAGTCCTCGTCCGAGTCCTCATCTGGCTCATCTGGAAGCAATCCGCCTTCAACACTTGCCTTGGCTTGCACTCTTTTGGGCGTACGAGGATGAATCCAAGGATTGATCAACGACAGCTCGGAATCGACGAGTTGACCATGATCAACAGCCCTCTCTGGAACTACGGGAACCCTTCTCCTACTAAGAGGAAGAACAGTCCCTCCCCTAGCGCCCCTAGCGAATGGGTCTGCGTTGATGGTCGGTCTTGCCTCTGCGTTCTTTTCAAGAAGAAGAGAGAAATCCGGACCCAGCATGGACTTGAGCTGGACAAGAGCCTGTTCGCCACGTTCAGTCAGGTCCATGTACGGCTCAGTGAAGCTATCAAGATCACCAAACTCGTCATCCCAATCTGGAAAGAAAGTGCATTAAGCGTTAGCTCTACGGTCCAGAGAAGTACTGACGATGCATGATCATGGAACCTAAGGACCCACCTGAATCCCCCAAGGGCGATGCCACGGATCTCATGGAGTGAGGGTCCGCTAGAAGGGTGGTGTCTGAGGACAAGGCACTGCCGAAAACCTTATCGAACGGATCATCATCGCCTTCGACCACAGGAGACACAACCTGGGACTGGGACGAGGTCGACTGGGACGATGCCGTGCTCCATCCCCATAAGTGTGGATCTCCGAACGCTTCGAGTTCTCGGGCAGCAGCTAACAACAAGGGAACAACACTTAGTCAAGAGTGACTAACTGTGCAAACAAAACAAAAACCTTGTGGACACGCGACCTACCCCATGCGCTGAAGCCGAGCGTGGCGGTGCTTTGGGGCTCGCCCACTTGCTGCCAATGCAACTGACCACCAGCGGCCTGAAGGCTCACCACAGGACCTTGACTAGGACCCACTTGGCTGGCACTGACTTGACTTGGGGCACCTTGGCTTCTCGGGTAGAGGACCTGCCAAGCAATTGACCCGGGTTGAAGAACCTTCAGGTTGCTCTCCGCCTTCTTGGACACTAAAGCCTGTCGGGCTGCCACGGAAGGTCTTCCTTGCTTGCCATAACCCTTGACTTGGTTATGAGTTGAGTTGAGGTTGTAGTTGGGCATCGTCAAGCTAAGTGTTTGTTCGGAAGACAAGATGGAGTTGTTGATTTCGTGACTAATCGCATCAACCCATCACCTCATGCAAACACGCTGACATCACCCTCGGGATCAGATGATCAGGACGAAGACCCAGTGTTCGAAAAGGAACACAAGAGTACAACAAGCTCTCAATGCACAACGGCTGGCATCAAAAATGCTAGCAAGGAACAGCCACACAGTGCCTAAGAGCACAGCCCTACCGGCTCATCTGAACAAACAGATCACTAGTCATCAAAGTCTGCTACACAGTCTAGACGAAAAACAATACAACTATTTTATTGCTGTCCTAGAGACAATTACGCTCGACCTTTCCCTTTGAAGGTGACGCGAGGGCGGGTCGAACGTCTTTGAGAAGGTCCTACCTCTCCGTCCTCATCGCGCGAACGCTTGCGTGGATGCGAAGAGGTTGTTGCCCCACTAGATCCATACTGTTGATCTCGGGCCAGGACCTCCTCGAACACGGGCAAGACCTTTTCCAAAGGCCCTTTAGCGGCCGTGCATTCGGCCAGAGCCTGCTGGCTCTCCCTGATGGCTGAGTCGTGATTCAACGTGACCTCCCTCGGGGCGTCCTTCGAGACGTGGGTACCAACTTCCCCGGAGGTCATTTCACCAACACAGAGCCGATGGTAACTGTGCTGGGCCACATTAGCAGCCCAATACACCCGGGACCAATCCAATTGTCGTAGGGCTGCCACCGCCGCTGCCTTGCCTTGTCGAGCGACATCCCACTCGACCTGGCTGGGTTCCATGCCGAAGGAAACAGGCTCCCTCAATAAGGAATCCAATGACAAACGATGGATAGGCCACCCTGTGCCTAAACACAGAGCAGTGCCCAACTCCCAGAAGGTCTCCGTGTGATTGAGCTCGAGTGTGTCGACCATGGGCCCTCGACGGCGGTTGCCGGAGGACGAACTGCTTGCTGATGCGGGCTGTGCCTGAGCCCCCCGCCCTGAGCGGGTCGAACGGACTGTCCTTTGGTTGTCGTGGCTGGCGGAAGTCATGGTAATGCGAGAAGTTGCAAGAGAAGGAAGAAAGTGGGAAGAAGAGGTATGAAGGGAAGAAAAAATGATTCATAGCGATCAAACCCCCTCTCCTCATCACTTTCGACAACTTTCCTTGACATCACGCCATCGCCATCCAATCATTCTCGTCCTCGTCATAAAGGAATCTCGAATGAGCCACTTGGCTAAAACTGGCTACGCTGCACACAGTGCATGTGAAGGGGAGGGGAAATCCTCAACCTTAAATGACTCAAGCTCAGGCACGCAAACACGTTTCGCAGCACCCACATAGCCGACCGTTGAAAACGCACAACGGCCGGCACAGCCGTTCGAACACCAAAAACCGAAAAAGAGCGTACAGCTCCGCCCTGTCAACGGTTAGGGATCGGGATACGGGCTCACAGTAACGGCTGACATGCATGGCGGTGCGTGGCAGAGCAGCCGGAACCTTCACAGCCGTGGCTCAGCAGAGGGTGCAAAATTCCTTTAAAACCAGTCATAGAAAGACATCAAGAAGCACATCTCTTCTTCTCTCTCTTACTCACACACACACACACACACACACACACACACTTCTACATCTACTCCCATCACTCTCTCCTCTCCAACATGAGTTCCCCTGAAGAACCAAACAAGAACAATGATGCCGCTCCTGAGCAAGTCAACCAGAGCCCTGCGCGCTGGACTGTGGGCGCTCAAGGTTCAAGCGACGCTACCGGGCCAAGCCAAGTCACCATCGATGTGCCTATGGAAGACGCTACCATGCAACTGGCCGGAGCCATGCACACTGTCTCTCTGGGTGACAGCTCCCGTTCCAAAGAAGAAGCCTACCGAGACATCAAGATGGAGCTGAATCGCCTCAGTTCCCAGATGGAGGAATGGAACTTGCAACAAGCCCAGTTGCACATCCAACTCAACAGGCTCCCTGGAACTTTGGACGAACAATCCGCAGACCAAAAAAGGACCCAGATCAAGGCCCAGATTGAGAAAGTCAAGGAAGCATTCGAAGCTGCCGACAAGGAATACAAGATGTACGAAGGCTTCATGGGCAAACGAAAGCTGCAAACCATTTCGACATCTGCCGATGGAGACATCCCTAGGAACTATGCAACATCTGAGAGAGATGTCTGTCCAGTTGTCTCGGACGAGAAACACCAGGCGCTGGCACGCATCTTCAAGTACAAGACGATCCCTGTCGTCAGTCCGCAGTCCATGGAGATCGACTGGTCTCGCGTCCAGCTGGAGGAAAGAAAGGGAGCCCCCATTCTACAACTAAGACTCAACGGAGTCCCTGAAGCCGACATTCCGCTTAAAACAGTGCGCACCATCGTGGACTTCTTGCACGATTTCGAGGTGTTCTACAAGGACAACCTTACCATCCTTTTTGGAGATCTTGCATGGAGGTACATGTTGGGAGCGTTGAAGGCGTCTGGTCTCACATTCCAGTACGAAAAGGCGATCATGTCAATCGACGAGAAAGATCGAAGCTGGGACAAGGTTGAAGAGTGCATCCATGACATCTTCAAGCTGAGCATTATGCAGGCAGAGATCCTGGATGAACTCTTTGCCACTCGCCTACGATCGAACGAAGACGCCCATACCTATGTGGACCGAATCGAGGTGATGTTCAGGGCCGCTAACGTTCCAGAAATGGCGCGCGGCGTTATTACCAAGATTGTGGCCGAGCTACCAGATGAAGGACGTGAAAAGGTTCTTTACCACTTCAAGAAGGTCCGAGACATCCCCAGTCTGGAGAAGTTGTTGGAGTTCATCCGCAGCAATCCGAGTGTGGTGAAAGGAACTCGAACGAATCCTTTTGCCTGGGTCAAGACAAAGTTCTCGGACAGAAGGATCGTTACGGATGGACTGTCACAACAGAGCCATTCTCGTTCGTCCCAAGGAACCGCGAACGCGCGACCTTCCACTTCTCACCAGAACAACCAACGCTCTAACAAGAAGGGCAAGGGCAAGGGACAGCATAGACATGCTCCTTATCCCCAACGCACGCAGAACCAGGGACCAGCCACCACTGGAGCCCAGGGACAGAGAGACACTTGCAAAGATCCCATTTGCATTAGCTTCAAAAGAACGCATTCGGACGCGTCCTGCTACAGACATACTGACAGGGCTAAGTTTGAGGAGCTTAACCGAAAGGAAGCTGCGAAGAACGCCAACAAGTCCCAAGGCTTCAACAAGTCCCAAGGCTACAACAAGCCGTATCACCAGAGACACCACAAGGTTTCTGCCATGCGTAACCAGGAAGCTGTAGCTATACAAGAAGATAGCCTCAATGATTCCCTTGGGAATCAGATGGATTACAACAATGAAGATGTTGAGACTTACGATTACATCGATTGTTCAAATGACATGGTCGCAATTGGCGACGGCAACACCTCTAAAGAAGGTTCTTGTTCAACACTCATTGTGAATGCTTCTGCAGCTACAAAGCAATCTTCTTACTACAGGGCAACAGTACCTAATTACACTTCACCTAACCTAGCATTGGTAACTCGCATCTCTGCTATCAAACAAACGAGCAAAGCACTCAACTCAGACTCCATCAGAGAGACTGGCTTCAGAGGACCCGAACAAGGGGACAACAGAATAGCAATTCCCATCGTGATCAAAGGGGAAACGTACACTGCATTCTTAGACTCTGGCGCAACACACTCAGTCATTGATAGGAACGTCGCTAAAGACCTCGGCATCAAGTGCTCGGTATTAGCAGACCAAAAAATAGAGTTGGGTGAATCAGGCATCATGGTGACCAAGGTCATCACCAACGACTGCATTCCACTAGTCTGTAACGAACGAACGGTGGAATGGCAAGTCAAAGTCCTGAGTCTCGGATACTACGACTTCCTGATAGGAATGGACCTGTTCGCCAGGTTCGGGTTTGAGATTGCTGGCATCAGACTAAAGCCGCAACCTAGAGACGAGACCTATGTGATTGAAGAAAAACCCTCAATTGTGCCGGAAGATCACACAGATCAAGAGCAACTAGAAAGCTTTCTCAAAAGCAAAGAGACCTTCATGCAGAGGATAGAGGCCGCCCTGCAACAGAACGGGAAAATCGATCCCAAGTCTCATTGTCCACTAGACATCATGAGAGTCGAATTGAAGGTCAAAGAAGGATGCGTAATTCAAGAAAGATCGCGCAAATTCTACGCTCAGACAGAGAGTACGGAAGTCGATGCCACTGTGAAGAAGTGGCTTGACAACGGGATCATAATTCCTGCACCGAAAGGAAATCCCTACAACAACTCTCTTACCTTGGCTGCGAGACGAGATCTCGAAGGAGTGGTCCTCAAGTACCGAGTTTGCCTCGATCCACGAAAGCTGAACAAACAGCTCGCCGAAACGGACAACTTCCCACTGCCAATCATCAACGACATCTTGGAGAGAGTCTCCGGGCACAAGTACTTTACAACCCTCGACCTCTCACAAGCTTACCATCGTTTGCCACTCGACGAAAAAAGTCGCCCCTACACTGCGTTCGTTTACAACAACGTCCAGTACATGTTCGCCCGAGCACCATTCGGCCTAAAGCCTATGACAAGCATCTTTCAACGAGGCATGGCACATCTACTGGGGGATCTACCCTTTGTTGCCGTCTACGTGGATGACATTGTCATCTTTTCTGACACAGTCGAAAAGCACAAGGAACATGTCCGACTCGTCATTGAGCGTTTGACCAAGGCGAAACTCATCATCAACAAGGAGAAGAGTCACTTCCTTCGCACACAAGTCGTACTGCTCGGCTTTCTTGTTGACGCCAACGGCAAGCGGATTAACCCAGAGAAGGTAGCCAACGTCAGCTCGTGGGCACCTCCAACGAACGGCAAAATGGTACAGCGATACCTTGGAATGTTCAACTACTTTCGAGAGTACATTCCGCTATACAGCACGATCTCAGCACCGCTGGACCGGCTACGCAACGTCCGAGGCAACTTCACACTCGATAAGCTTGAACTGAAATGCTTCGAACAACTGAAGCGACTTGTCGCGGAAGCACCTGTGTTGTCCTTCCCCGACTTCTCATTACCCTTCTACGTGGCAACAGATGCTTCCAACCTTGGCATTGGAGCAGTTCTTTATCAACTACCAAACGGTGACGAATCCAAGGTCAACTACATCTCATTCATGGCAAGAGCCTTGAAGCCCCACGAAAAGAACTACCCTGCCTACAAGAAGGAATTGCTTGGTATTATCTACGCCTGCAAAAAGTTCCACTACTACATCTGGGGACGCAAATTCACCCTCTACACGGATCACAGGCCACTTACCTACATCCATGACCAAACGGAGCTACCACAGATCCTGGCGGACTGGAAGGAAACACTTTTCAGCTACGACTTTGATTGTATCTACCGACCAGGCATGCTCAACATCATTCCTGATGCACTGTCCAGAGCATTCCCGGATGAACTTTGGGTACCTGAAACGAAGGACACAACTCATCCTAAGATTGCTAAGCTACAAGTGGCTACAACACCCACTAGGACAGGCTTGAGAGTACCAGGAGCAACATCAAACGATGTCGTGGCATCATCAGAACAAATGGCTACACAACTCACTACCCTGGCTACCCCAGAGGAAATTGACAACCAGGCTGGCATTCTGGCAAAGGCGACACGCAAGACGCAGCAGGATGAAGCAAAAGCTATCAACCCTCATGCGGCATACACGCACGCAATACAGGATCCTGCTTTGCTGCGACAAGTCCTAACCGAAGAGGAACAGAGGACTCTACTGAAAGAGACGCACTCTTTCGGCCACCCAGGTGTCAATGCTATGATCCAGAAACTGCACGTTCAAGGTGTCACTTGGCCCAAGCTAAAGGACGCTTGTGCTAACTGGATACGCCAATGTTCTTCCTGCCAACACTTCAACATCGTTCGCAAAGGTTACCATCCTCTCAAAGCCATTCACGCTACACTACCAGGAGAGCATGTCGCTATCGACTTAGCCCAATTCCCTGTCAGCAACAGAGGATACGAATACGTCCTCTTGGTCGTGGACATATGTACCAGGTTCGTCTTTCTCGAACCACTGAAGACAAAGAATGCGGAGACAATCACATCCCTCCTCTTCAAACTCTTCTGCACTATAGGATTCCCCAAGATCGTACAAAGCGATCAAGGATCCGAATTCAAAAACGACCCCGTCAAAGACCTACTGACGAAACTGAAAACTGAACATCGCCTTACTACGCCTTATCATCCACGAGCAAATGGAGTAGCGGAACGACACGTTCGCACCATGAAGGAAACACTCAGGAAAGAGATGGAAGGACGCGTCGCAGACTGGGACTTACACATCCCCTTGGTGCAATTACAGATGAACACTCGCATCGCAAGTCTGCACAGCTCCACACCTTTCTCTCTCTTCCTTGGTCGATCTTTTGCTGGCATCTCTGATTTCTCCTCAGCTGAATCCCACTTGGCATCCGAACAGGAGCTAAGAAAGAGACTGGAGTACCTCACCAATCTCGTCTACCCAGCTATCTCGGAGAAAAGCAAGGCAACCCAGAAAAAGATGATCGAGAAGTTCAACGCCTCTCACTTCCTCACTGACTTCCCCGAAGGAACATTCGTCATGGCTAAAGACTACACGTCTTCTGGAACATTGGAACCCTACTATAAGGGTCCATACCAAGTTGCACAAAGGACAGGCCATGGAGCCTATATCCTTAAAGACAGCACGGGCCAGATCGAAGACAAACGCTATGCTCCAGAACAACTCAAGAAGATTTCCCAGAGTCTGGACAAAGACGAAGAAGAAGTCTACGAGCTCAACAAAATCCTGAGACATGTTGAACCAGGCCACAAGGACTACCCTAAAGATCAACTTGACTCTGAAGGCAACGGTCCCAGACTTTATGAGGTCTCCTGGAAAGGCTACGAGGAAACGTCGTTCATCCCCTACGAAGAATTCGTCACGAAGGCTATTGTCACTCGCTACAACAAGAGCCGCAATCTGGACAATCCACATGTGATCGCCAAGCGCACCAAACGCGATCTGGAAGCTGAGGCTAAAGCCGCAAGACAAGCGCAGGCAGCTAAAGCTAAAGCCGAGAAACAAGCTCAGACATCCAGGTCTAAAGCCGCTATGCAGGCTCCGACTTCTACCAAGAGGGCGCCAACCACCTTGCAACCTCCTACTTCCAATAAGAGGTCTTTATCGTCCATCGATCAGGCTTCAACTACCGAGACAAGAGTAGACAAACGAGCTCGGACAATACCCGCAGCATCGACTGTCCCTACCAGGACATCTCCGAGACAGAAGAGTGCACCATCGAACTCCATTGAAGGGCAAAAGCGCCGATGATGTGGGTCTCCATCATCACCTCCTCTTTTTTCTTCTATCTCCTCTACCACTCCAACTACGATACCAACCAAGCACACTGAGGTTTTTGTACGATGATGACCTCTCGGTCTCAAACGTTTTCCTCATCAACACCACCAACTACCGAGGTTTTGCTAAGGCTTTTTCCTCATCAACATCAACTACCTACCGAGGTTTTGCTACGGCTTTTCCCTCTCCAACACCATCCAACGAGGTTTAGCTACGGCCTTTTCCTCACTATAACACTATCAATTGAGGTTTTACGATTGGTTTTCCAGCCGTTTTTCCCCTCGCAATGACACTCTTAACACTGCAGAGCTCACTCCACCGGAACACAATCTGGGAGGGGGAGACTGTTGCGGTCTAAGCACAGAATCTGGGTTTTGCGGTCACACAGCCCGCTTTCTCCCTTTTTAATTGACGAAGTAGACCGCTCAATAAACCACATCTTACTTTCCTACTCGTTAACCACTATCCCACATATGTTCTGTAGACCTGGCCTTCACACCGTAGCCATATGGAGATGCTTCAATTCCTTCAATCCTGCAAGTTTTCGTAACCATCCATGCTCCAAAGTGAGGTCGCATTCATGGTCCAAGACGAGTTTTTGGTAATCCTTTTCCTCACATTCCACGGAAAGTGATTCCAACTTTGACAGGGATCCGATCTGTGTATACGCCTCATCTGCCTTGCGACGAATCCAACGCCCAAAACGCTCAATACGCCCACGAGGGAGGAGGTCTTCATATTCCTCCTCTTCATCTTCACTGAAATAACCAGTCTCTGGGTTCATATCCGGTTGGACCATGGTCAATTGGAGCTCCTTCAGGTCAGGACATTTGAATTTCACATTCTGAAGCTCAATGGTAGAACGTCCTGTATCACTTTGCTGGATCTTGAGCTTCTTGAGATTCCTGCACGAGAAGAGCTCTACAAGGTCATCGCTATCAACATGTCGGCAGTTGACCAGCTCAACCTCCTCCAGGGTCTTGTAATGGATCTCTGACAGGGTCTCTAGGATAGATTGGTAATTTTGGTCGTCCAAGTCCTCGCAATGAAACGACTTGAGACCCCATTGCTTGCATCCCTCGACGATAGCATGGATGGCATCGTGGTACTTCCCATCATCATCATACCACGAGCATCGAAGGTGCTGCAACTTTGGACATCCTTGAGCGACTGCATCCCTGAGTGACTCCACAAAGGACAGGTCTCTATCATCCTCAACAATGTCAGGGATATAGAATAGCTCCAGATTGGGGAGGTAAGACCTGAGGAGCGTGCAAACAAAGTTCCGAGGGTACCCCTTGATGGTCCCTGGAAGGAGCAATGATTTGATGGTTGATCCTGCTGGTTTTCCAGTTGCTTCCTTTGCTTTCTTGTCGTCCTCCATGGAATTTAAAAAGGCGTTGAATTGGCGAAAGTCTTCGGCACTGAAGCGATTACTTTGCCCTACTATCACAAAGCGGCAATGGAGAATGGCCAGCTGTGGATGGTTGAGGCACACTCGGAGAAACTCGAGTCCAGTCCTTGGAAGGACTTTGTTTCCTTGAATTTCCAGTTCCTTGATACAGGGTAGGCTGTGCGCCAATGCATACAAGAAGGACTCGGCCTGACTGCTGGTAACGCTGTGGCCTAAGATATCGCATGGAAGGGATAGCTGAAGCAAGCCAGGACTTTGATGGAGGATGCAAAGGACGTAATCCAGGCAGAGTAAGTCCTCATCATAGTCCAAGTCATCCTCTTCATACTCAGCCTCGTAGTCCACGCGGATGATACGCAGATTCTGAAAGATATTGCTGTTGACGAGCTAGTCGAATCGCACGGTTCTTGCGAAGGTTCGCAGGAGGGCGTATCCGGTAAATCAGAAGCAAGCGTGCGCAGATTGGCAAAGTCATCAGAGGCAACACTGAGAGATCGAATTCGGTGCCGGTTCAGAGCCAGAGCCTGTGGTGTTGGGTAGGAACTGTTTAGTTTAATGTGTCGCCAGATATAAGGCTCGAAAAAGGGTGTCCACGCTTTGCATGTTGTCATGCACTGGGCGACATCATGGTTGGACAGGTACTGGGCTACGAGTCCGACCAGTTCTGGGACGTTGAATATGGATGGGCGTGGTGTTGCGGCCATACTTGTGTTGGCAAAGTTTCTGGACGCTGATCGGAGGGAGGAAGCAGCTGAATGAGGATGAGACGAAGGAAGGTGGCACAGAATTTGTTTGTGCAGGTGTTCGCACGGCTGTCTTTGGAAGTCTGAATTCCCTCTGCCAGGCGTGGTGCTGAGGATCACGTTGGGTTGGCAGGGAGCGTTGATGTGCGTTGATGTGTGTTGATGTGCGTGGATGTGCGTGGATGTGCGTGGATGTGCGTGGGTGTGCGTGTGGCGAAAGAGAGTGTAGAGTGTTGGGAGAGGGAGGAGCAAGTGGCCTCCACAGAACAGAAGAAAGGGTTGATCCCAAGAAGTGGACGGACTGAAGGGTGTCCTGTGAACTTTGTCTGAATGTGTGTAATCCCCCTGCACTGGTTCGTGCTTTTTTGATTCTTCCTCCTTTGTGTCTGCATGCTTACCCTCTTGCTTCCTGCTTCCTGCTTCCTGCTTCCTGAAGGCTGTCTGTTTGTTCCCCACACTTTCCCGGTGCCCACTTTTTTTTTGTTGGCCCCTTTGGCGATCACCATCGATAGGAGGCCTCGTCGTCGTCATCATCGTCATCGTCTACTCACTCCTCTCGTCTGTCTCGTCGTGGTCTTCGTCTTCTCCTTTTTGTCCTTCTTCTCCTTTGTTGCAGTGCTGTTTGTTTGTCCTCCAGTCCAGCCAAGCGGGATTCTTCATTTTTCATGGCTGACCCTTCTTCTGCACCTGATCCCATCCTTTCCTCCCCTCTTCCTCTCCCTCTTCTTCCTCTTCCTCCCCTTCCTCCTCCCCAACCA
>Ga0247824_10001946_pt1 | contig 11522 bp, 12 predicted proteins | sample 13C_PalmiticAcid_FD_194412 | JGI IMG/M metagenome (GOLD analysis project Ga0247824, IMG submission 194412) | Soil microbial communities from agricultural site in Penn Yan, New York, United States - 13C_PalmiticAcid_Day48 | ecosystem: Environmental > Terrestrial > Soil > Agricultural land...
GGTGTTGAGGGGGGCCGGTGGTGATGTGGACATTTTTGGTGGTTGGAGGATGGGTGGTTTGATGGGTTTTGGTGGGAAAGGAAGTGTTGGGCGTGAGATGGGGGAGAGGGTGGGAGGTGAGAGCAAGCGGGTACCCTGTCCTGAGGTGACGGCACCACAACGACAGACAGTTGAAGGTTGATTGAGTAAACACTTTTTAACTTATTTAAGGTCTAAGGTCGTGGCCAAGTACAAGATCGAAGGGTAGGTATTTTACAGATCGCTCTCCGCCTCTATACCCACTCCTTGGGGTTCTGCAGCACCTCGACGAGCCGTGCCTCCCTGCTCTTCGGCTCCGGCTCGTACATGTACTTCCAGCTCGCCGTCAAGGGCATGCTCATCAGGATGCTCTCTACCCTCGCTCCGGGGGTGTTCAGACCAAACGCGGTCCCCCGATCGTGCACCAGGTTGAACTCGACGTACTTCCCCCGGCGGATCTGCTGCCACTCCTTCTCCTTCTCCGTGAACGCCATGTCCTTGCGCTTGTTGACGATGGGGACGTAGGTCGGCACGAACGACTTGAGCGCATCCTGGACGAAGGCGAACAGGTTCTCCCGGTCCGACACGGACTCGTCGAGGTCGTCGAAGAAGATGCCGCCGATGCCCCGCGACTCGCCGCGGTGCTTGTTGTAGAAGTACTCGTCGCACCACTTCTTGAACCTCGGGTAGTAGTCCTTGTCGTGCTTGTCGCACACCTCCTTCAGCGACTTGTGGAACTGTATCGCGTCCTCGTCAAACAAGTAGCTCGGTGTCAGATCGCAGCCACCGCCGAACCACCACGCGCCCGACGAGCCGTCTGGGTTGGCTGTCTCGAAGTATCGGTAGTTGAGGTGCACCGTCGGCGCCATGGGGTTCTTGGGATGTACAATCAGGCTAAGCCCGGCGGCGAAGAACTCGAGGCTCTCCGGGATGTTGCCCTCTTCGGCGATATTCTTGTGGTTCGCGCGCATCTTGAGGATCGCGGGCTTCGGCAGAGTGCCGTAGACGACGCTGACACCGACGCCGGCCTTCTCGAAGACTTTGCCGTCCTGCAGCACGCAGGTGATGCCGCCGCCACCCTCCTTGCGCTGCCACTCGTCTACCTGGAACTTGGTGCCGTCCACCTCTTCCAGGGCTCGTACGATGGCCCTCTGCTGCTCCTTGGCAAACTTCTCCATGCGGAGGCGCATGGGCGAGACTTCAGAAACGCCCTGCTCGGCCTTCAGCTGCTGGTCGCGCTCGGCGAGGGTGTCCATCATGAGGGGTTCGTCGACGGCCTGCGCAGCGCACCGTCAGCAACCGGACTGGAAGCAGGCCAATGGAGGCCACGCAAGCACCGAGGGCATACCATCTTGTACGACAGCGGCACGGTGACCAAGAGACCAAAGGCTGCCCAGCCCAAGTATCTCAGCGGCGCAGGGGTCTGGCTGGAGCTTCCGGAGCTTGGGAAGCTAGACAGAGCTCTCTTCGGAGAGGTCCTGAGGGGTCTGCTCAATTGGCTGCGCGGCTTGCACTGAGCAAAGAAACGGAGGGAATGCCTTGGGGACGCCATGTTGCGAGGGCAAAGGCCTTCTTCTTCTATACGAAGACCTCTGGCGGGAGAGCAATCAGCTGATTCTGGCTGCAGACATCAGGCCAGACATCAGGCCAAGTTTCGCAATTCAACGCCGGGAGAGACCGATCTGGCTCGGCTCAGATGTTCCCGAAATCTAGAAGCCCGGGACTGGCTCCCGCGGAAGTGGCCCGGAGCCTGAGTTGCCAGCCGAGCCAGGGTTGGGGTTCTATGTGCCGAGGATCACGTGTGCCCATCTTGGGACTCATGCGATCCTCACTCTTGACAGGCAGGGCACAACGGAGCCACAGTAAACGGGCAGGCAGAGAGAGAGGATTTGGGAAATGGCAATCAATCATAGAAACTCGAGGGTAGCTTAAATCAAGTCTCAGAGGACTCAGCTGTTACGGCTTCGCATGGGATCCTGGGAGATGACCAAGTTTCGATCAACTCTCGCTCTCATCAACGGCTTTGGGACACTTGCCTCGCAGATTTGATTCGTCCCAAGCGCCAAAACTTTGTGAGGCTGGCTGATTACTTACTATAGCCAACCTATGGACCTCATCCTCGGCCCCTCGCCCTGTGGTTGATCTGGGTTGGAACCGTGGGTGCTGAGCCACGTGTTAAGGTCAACCGGGATAGTCGGAAAAGATCGACCATAAACTCTAACTCTCAAAAGACTTGGGGGCCCTGTTGGCGGCGGGCATGTCTTGGGACAGTATGGGATGATTATACCTCCAGAATCATGTAGTCTGTATGGTCTCTCAACAGCAGCTGGCAGACAACATGCCCTGATCAAGCGCTCTCAGAGAGAGGCACGTCACAGGAACGGCGCTTCCAACCCCACAGGTAAACAAACACGTCAGTATCACCACACACCCCTCAAAGTCGAATATCGTTTGGTCTGTGCAGGGCGCCCAGACGACAAAGCTTCTATCTGGACGGACACAGAGAACAGATGAAAGAACCTCGATGACCGCCGCAGCTGACCGGCCTGAATCACAAGCGAATTTACGCTAAGCCCGAAACGGTTAGATTGCTATTGCTCCCTCCAGGCTGCCTGCGTCACCCCGCCTATTAATCAGGCGCAACCGCCCTGGCCGTCCCTCTTCCCAACACCTTCAACATCTTCCACTTCTCGCGCTCCCTATCCAAAGGTAACGAACTACCCAGCTCCCAAACTCGACCCCAGTGCTCTAGGCTCTTGCCCGTTGCGCTTGGCGGATATTTCGTGGCCTGGAACCTCCATCTCTAACACTTCCTCCGCTTGTCGCAGGTATCGCTCAAGTACTCCATACGCACCAGCGCCAACACCTCCGAGACACCCGCCTTCCATCTTCAAAACCATCAAAATGCGCAGCAAGTTTAAGGACGAGCATCCCTTCGAGAAGCGCAAGGCTGAGGCCGAACGCATTCGCCAGAAGTACTCCGATCGCATTCCGGTAAGTCACCCTCACGTCGCTGGCGGTGAAGCAACACGCGCGGCAGGGGTCGGTGAACCCCGCCGACGCCTGTTTGCACTCGCGTATCACTCACGCAACCAACCCCGCGCACATGGCTAACGCGCTCTCCGTCCAGGTCATCTGCGAAAAGGTCGAGAAGAGCGACATCGCGACCATCGACAAGAAGAAGTACCTGGTACCAGCAGACCTCACCGTCGGCCAGTTCGTCTACGTCATCCGTAAGCGGATCAAGCTCTCCCCGGAGAAGGCCATCTTCATCTTCGTCGATGAGGTCCTGCCGCCAACCGCTGCGCTCATGAGCAGCATCTACGAGGAGCACAAGGATGAGGATGGGTGAGTTTCCCCGTTTTCGCCAGCTGGCCATTGTATCGTGCGTGCGCCCTGATGCTAACCTGACGTGCACAGGTTCCTCTACATCACCTACTCGGGCGAGAACACCTTTGGCAACTTTGAGACCGCCTGAGCGAAGAACCCCCTCGACTTGATACTTGTCTTTAAGGGAGACGGCTGCCGTTGCGCCGTTCCTCGATGCGTTTGCGGCGTTTTCGGGTATTGATTTGGGACGACAGAAGAGGATGACGGATCACTGGGAAGAGGACGGACTGGATGTGTACCACGCACTGCATTTTTCTTGGCTCTTTGGCAGTCTCTTTTGGGTTTTGGAGGATTTGAGCACATGAACGGAAACGGGACACGCCATCGACGGGACCAGGCCAGGCGGTGCTCACACAGGGCAAGGATGACTCAACACCAGCTGCGTGTTCTGGTCCACGGACTCCGGGGAATCTCGTGATTCGAGCCTGTTTACATTTCATGAATTCATGTGTTTCCTGCAATCTGAACAGTCCTGAGTGCAAGCCGAACAGCCCCCACAATTCGCATCCCTGCCACGGCCGGCTTGGGTGCCGGTCTCTTGACCCAACCGGATACCGACCCCGATCCGGCACCGAGGCAGGAAACTAACCCTGCAAGATAGTTGTAGACGCTCACCCAGCCATCAATACTCAATATTCCAGCAGGCCTGATGACCAGTATGAATGGTGGTAGTCAAACACGCCCTCTTATGCTTTTATGACATGTATATCTGACCGACTTCGGTGTGCTGAGGTGAGTCGACTCCTCGAGTCAAGCCGTACCCCAACAAATCGAGCTGAACTGTGTTTTCCAAAGTTGACGCTGTTCATGTCGCGAATACACCTTGGATGCCTGAGGTTGAATCCCTTTGTGTTTCCAATGGCTTCAGGGTCAAGTGAAGCCTCAGGACTCAAGGCCGTCACAACGATGCAACCCAGTCTCTCCCCACTTTGTTGCATGAAGGCGGATTACTGTCATGGTCTTGACAGGCAAAGGACGATGTCCTCATGCCGTCCTCACGCCGTCCTCATGTCGTCCTCACGCGGCCTTCCTGCCGTCTTCAAGGACGTTCTCATACAGCTCTCATTGCTGTCCTCACTGTTGTCCTCACTGTTGTCCTCACTGTTGTCCTCACTGTTGTCCTCACTGTTGTCCTCACTGTTGTCCTCGCCGTTGTCCTCACTTCAAGACTGTCCTCGCTGTCAAGATGGCCTGTCTCTCAAACAACCCTGGTGCTCGAGGCTAAAAGAGATTACTTTGATTCCAACACTGTACCACCTTTTGCTCAGCTACACCGTTCCAGTTAAGTCATCCAGCCAAGCGTGTGACCTTAACATCTCAACTGCCTGCTCGGGGCAAGCGATCCCCGAGAGTAACGTCCAACCTCACACATATAACCCCCACAGGTGAGACCAAGTGACTAAACCATGACATCTCACGAAAGCAGGCACAACCGCACAGCTGGACTCGATCGAGGAAAAGTAACTGATGAACAAGACGCTCCATACCTAGTGCTAGATCAAGTACCTCTTAACGCCCCCCTGCTCAACCAACTGCCTAACGCAATCATGATAATAAAAAAAGAAAATCGCAGTAAACAAGACCAAGAGAGAAACCAATCAAGAACAGAACAACAAGAGAAAAGCTATTTTTACACAGCAACACAAAGCAGCGCCTTCCCCTTCCCTCCAACCGAGGCCTCTTCCTCTCTCATTTTTCCCTCCCCTCCCAATGATGATGTTGATGATGATGTTGAATGCTGCCCCCGTAGCCACCCCCCCAATTCACATCCACCTCCACCTCACCAAGGTGCTGTCTCTCTCCGACCACTGCCTGTCACTGCTCATTACCAAACCCCCTACCCCTCCGTTCCAAATCCGATGGGCATCCATCATTAACTTCGTCCTCATCCGCCATGACCGCATGGGTTCTTTGGCCGGCCGGCCTTTTTCGCAATCGCATCCCCCCTTCCCACCCCATCCGGTTGGTCAACATCAGAAAGAAAAGACAAGAAAACTGTACAGTACCGCCAAGAAGAGCAGCAGTCGGGCGGTTCTGCCCATCCCATCCCAGCCTCTCCCATCCTTCTCCTAGGTTACTGAACGTGGCTTGTCTGACCTCCTCAATCAGGTGCAGACAAAGCCCACAAACCCAGAGAACAGGAGCCAAGGAACGACACAGGGATGGAGATGGGAAAACAGCCCAACCACGCAAAACAAAAAACAAAGAAGACCAAGAAACGAGAAAAGAGAAAGGAGCCCGTGCCTCTCCCATCACGTTTTGCTTGTGGGGGCGGGTGCGTGTGCGTTCGCGTCAGTGTCAGCACGAAATCCTTGGCAAGAAGACGACACGGGGAAGGCTGAAGAGGGTAGGTTGGTAGGTTGGGATAGGTAACTGGGGTATATGCAGGGTCCCCGATTCCAGAAAATGCTTCGCCGGGCCGCCTCCAAGACAAAAAAAGAGAGCCAAAAAGCAAAACAGAAAAAAGGCAAGAGTATAAACATTGAGCCAAGAGAGATGATATCTTGGTAGCTCAGTTTGATGGGTAAATCAAAACGGTGGTTTTCGCCTTTCCCTCCCCAAAACGCATTCGATCCCAGAAAGATGTCCAGATAAAAGACGGCGGTATTAGAATTCCCCGAGACCTGACGCCGAGGCACCTGACGCCGAGGCAACACCGTGGTGAGCCAAGTGGTAGATGCTGATCCGTTCAGGAGTAAGCGACGTGTTGTTGGATTTCCGGGTGGCGGGCTGGTCGTTTCCAAGAAGCATTCAGTGCTATACTGGGTTATTCCCCGCCTTGTGCCGCTTCTGCATCCGGGGCGTAGGCGGCTGCTTCCCCTTGATCTGCACTCCGTTCAGCTGAGGGGTCCCCATCGGCACCGGCGTCGGGGCGGAGGCAGGGGTGTCCTCCTCGGCCTTCACTGTCGACGGTCTCCTCCGCTTATTGCTGTTCTGCGCGGGCGATGTGTTTGCGCTCGGTCCGCTGGAGTTGGTGCCTTGCTGACTCGCCTGCAGCTGCATCATTGGCGCGGCCATCTGTCCTGGGACCGGGCTGCCGACGACGTGAGGGGAGCCTGGCAACATGGAGTTCGCCATGGCGGGGCTGGCGCCCATCTGGAATTGGCCGAATCCTGGAGTTCTAGGGCCGCCTTGAGGCATCGGCTGGCCATTCATGGCCTGTGCGGACGCGTTGATCTGGCTGACGTACTGATCGAGCGCAGCGTAGGGTGCCAGTCCTGGGTGGGAGTGGTAGTATCCAAAGAGCGGGTTCATTTGACCCATTATCTCGACCATCTGCGGCAGGTTAGTGCTGCGTTGGAGAGCAACGATGAGAAGCAGACTTACCTCGAGAAACTGGAACACGGCCTCCGTAATCCCCATGCCGCTCTTGACGAATGAATGGGGTAGCTCGAGATCAGGGGGAGGACCGGCGGGGACCTTGGCAGGCCTCGGCTTGCTCTTCTTGCTCATCTCCGGAGACTGCTTGGGGTCCTGTGAATTGAGGTTGCGCCATTCCTTGACCCAATTGTGCGCCGGCCTGGCAGCCTGGATGACGAGCCGCCGCGAGATGTACTCCTCGTGGCCCGTGGTCTCGAACTCAAAGATATCGAATTTCTGCTCCGGATCAAAATGGACACGGAGGTTGCCCGTCGCCACAAGCTGCCCCAGACTGTCAGCGCGGTTGTCCCTTACGACCTGAGAAGTCGACTTACGTGCGAGCCGCCCTCAAACCAGTAGACAAGGCTTGCCTTGTCGTTCATCACCATATGACACTCGTTGGGCAAGGTCCGGTCGGTTGTCCCCTTGTCCATGACCAACTGCATCGATTTGACGCCGCTGTCGAAGTGAGTGTGGAAATACCGGGCAATGGCGGGGTACGCAATCTCGTAGTGCTTCTGATGCGCCTGGTCCTCGCCGTCCCGGATGAGGAAGGAATGCTTCAAGACTCCCTTTTGGGAGAAGAACTGCTTGACGAAGCTGTTCCAATACTCCAGGTCATCCCTGCCCTTCGATCCCTGTAGCATGTGGAGTCAGCATGGGCTGGGGTCAGTGGTGCACGACTGACATACCGTGAACCCGCTCAGATGCTCGTTGAACTGCATCAACCTGAGCAGGTACATGCCCTTCAATGCCATCGTATCGCGTCGCTGTGCCAGAGTGGCCATATTTGCGGCGTGCTGCTGCTGCTGCTGCTGCTGCTGTTGTTGCGCCTGAGCGTGCATCTGGGCGACCAACGCTTGGTGTTGCGGCTGGGTGGTCTGGGGAGTCTGGGGCGGAGCCTGGGGTTGCTGCTGGGGATTCGGTTGTGGTGTCTGGCCTTGGGGAGTGGCGCCCGGAGTCGGCGCTCGACCGTTTGCCCCGGGGGCGGGTTGGCCGGGTTGCGGAGCCGGCGGCGGCGGCTGCTGCTGTGGTTGGCCTGGTGGGGGTTGCGGCTGCTGAGGTTGGGGTTGCGGAGGTTGCTGCCCTTGGCCTTGTTGCTGCGCCTGGGCGGCTTGCGCTGCCTGGTGCGCCGCTGCTTGTTGCTGAGCCTGTTGTTGGGCTTGTTGCTGCTGTTGGGCATGCTGGGCCTGCTGGGCCTGCTGGGCCTGCTGGGCCTGCTGGGCCTGGATCGCCTGGATCTGGGCTTGCTGGAGATTGATGTGCTGCGGGTTCATCGGGTGTTGATTGGGGTTGCCTCCTTGCTGCCCCATCTGTATTTGCTGTTGCTGCTGGAGCGCGATCTGCTGGGCGAGCATGTTGGTCTGGATATGTTGTATTAGCACAACGTTCACAGAGCGAAACCTACACATGTTGCCGCAAATCACACGAGTTTCAGTGCGGTCGAGGTTGCCTTACGTTCATAGGTTGTCCCTGTGGTTGTTGAGCAAGCTGTCCCTGTTGGAGGTGAAGGGGGGGAGCTACCGGCATCCTCCTGCCCAGCGCCGCCATGTGAGCAGGGTTCATCTGTCCCATCGGCACGCCCATCTGCCCAGAGCCCATGTTCTGATACACCGCATGCTGGGCGATCAGGGCCTGTCTCGCCTGTTGCTGGTGTTGCAACGCCTGAAGTCGTTGCTGCTGCATCTGCTGTTGCAGTGCCGGGTTGTTCGCGGCGTCTAGGAACGGCAGTCAGCACAACCGGTTAAAGTGCAGAGCCCATGGAGGACGGCGGGCCACGTACACATCTGGTTCATCTGGGGATGGTGAAACATTTGGGCCTGTGCCGGGCTCAGGTGCTGCATGGCGTGGGCGTTCAGGGCACCTGGCTGCATGCCGCCCATGAGGGCAGCGGCATTCATTTGAGAGCCTGGGCCGGAGACCCCCATATGCCCGACGAGCTGGTGCGGCATGCCGCCCGGGGTCGCGCCGGGCTGGCTCGGGTTGTGCGCCATACCCGGAGCCATAGGATGACCCGGGGGGGCACCGGGATGTTGTGGCATGGCGCCGGGGTGCGGCGAAAAGCCGCCTGGCGGCATACTGGTCATCATCTCCGGGAAAGGCCGATTATCCACCAAGTGGAAATCGACTTGCGATCCTCCCCGTTATCGCATGCGAAGCTGAATGGCGGCCGGGGGTTCTCTCAAAGAATGGCAGTGTGTTGGTGTCGGGACGGTGAGCGCGCGCCGGGGGAGTGGTCGCGAACGGAGTCGGTCGCGACAGTGGCGTGCGAGTTTGATTGTCGGTCGCGACGGCCCCAACGGGACAATCGAGCAGAAAAGTCGGCAGCGCAGCGGGATTGCAAAAGGAGCGATGCGCAATAACTATGATGTCTGGTTGGGCGGCTTTTAGGGCGCGATCAGCATCGCGACGCTGTGAGGTGGCTGGTGGGTCGTCGTTGGATGGGGGAATTGGTTGGCAAGAAACAAGAGGGACAGGATGGGACAGACAGAGAGGACTGGGTTCGTGGGTCGGGGGTGCGGGAAACGAGCGGCCAGCACCAAACCTTAAAACTCGGGCCTGGCGTGCATCTCTTTGCCCCTGGCCTGTCAGCCTGGTGCAAGTCGCGACTTAAAATTGATCATAAAATTTACTCTTTACTGATGATATTGGTCTCTAGACCGTTTCTCTTCTTTTTTTTCTTCACAGTCCCAGCATGTCAAGATGTCGAAAGGGCAAACGTTAATCAGGGGCTGCACGGGAATCGGGGCGGTTTTGGCTTCCGGGAGTCAAGCTCGCCTTCACAGTTACGAGGCGAGAATCATCCCCTGCAAACACACACCCCAACGCGCAGACGGCCAATCTGAATTCACAACCATGTCCCATGGAGTCTGTTACCTATCTACAAAATCTGGAAAATTCAAGTATCATTCGCAATGTATCTTAGGCAGAGAACAAACCGATATCTCAGTTCTTTCGCGGCTTTCTTCTGATCGATGCAATTAAAAACGAGCGCCGGAGTTTCGGGCCGGCACAAGCCATTCCCGCCTGCCCCACAAAGCGGCGGATGCCATGTATGACCCTAACCCTTTACCTGATTGAGGATGTGGTTCAGAAAGAAAATCGAGGCGGTAAAGCACGTGATTGAAGAAAAGTCCTCTCGCGACCCACTCCTCTTGCAGATAAGATAATGCGCATAAATAACATCTCTCGCAGAAACTGAACCTATTTCCCTTCTTCACTCACCACCTTCCCGACTTCTTCAGTCGCACTGCTTGCCAGGCTGATTGCAGGTACAAGATCTGATGCTGGTCATCAGTTTCGGTATTCCCAGTTGCACCGCAATTATTTTCACGCCGCGCGTGTGAGCGAGTCGAGGCTGAATTGGTTCGTGGAAGGTTGGTTCAATTCTTCAGGGAGGCTCTGAGGAAGCAACACAGGCCCAGAACGGAGAAGGTATGTCTGTTTTTTTTAATTCCCCTCCACTACATCCACGCGCTTCCCGCCGTCGAATGATGACAACGTTGAATCATGTCTTCTTTTCCCAACTGAATCGACCATGAACGAAGATTAGTCTGTCTCGGGCTTCCTCCTCCGAGAGGAGCCTGTTACTTGCCAGTATTTTTGTCTGACACGGCGGAGAGACATTCTCGATGTTTTTCTGTTTGGTGGAGCTCGTCTCCACTGTTATTTGAGTTTTTCGCAAACTCCAGTCGCTGACCCGGCAACAGTGGATTCTCCAAGCAGTTTTTTACCAGAGCTTAAATTCTTCTCTCTCTCCCATCAGTTTGGGACTTTCTTCCTCCAACACTTGCTAACCTCCAGCAAGCTTTTCCGCACTCCGCATAAGGTCAGTCTACAATTTTCTTTTGTCCCCCATTCTGCATGATTCAACTTTCCCTACATTCGCAGTTTCCACTCGAGTCCCTAAGAGCCTTTTGGGACAGATGAGGGAGAATACTTCCTTGGATGTATGATCGCAGAATTAAATCACCACTGTTGTTTGAGCATTGATTGCAAGAAATCAGCGGCTAACATGGTGGTTCAGATACAGGTTCAATGGATCAGCATTTCCAATACAGTAGTAGATCAATAGAGAAAGATACCCATACACTCTCAGTCCACCTCCCTCAACCTGCCTTGAAATGTTCTTTTCCCTGTGGTACACAAGCGCCTCTCCGGGTGGCAGGAAATCCCAGGTCGCTTTTGCGCCCATCTGCCGATTCGTATCATGTGTGTTTGCATGTGCTTAATGTTCCAGCGCTGGTAACCTCTACAAACGTCCTCGCCGTTTGCCAACGACAGGCAGAGAAGGCGCTTCGAGAGTCCTCTGTGCTTCCCTGTGCAAGGTTTTGACTTGATTCACAGAGGTGGCTGCGTCAACGATACTTCGAAGCAGTTCCGGCATTCCCTGACTTGTCGAAAAATACACTCTCTTTCTTGGTATACATATAATCCGTGAAAACCCAACATCATCAAGTCGTCGCCAGATACTACTCGTACACACACGCTGACCGTTCCCCGTAACGCCGTGGCTCTCCCTCCCTTTGACACCTCCCAACTCTTACCTTGCCTCAGCCATACCTTGCCTTGCTTGCCCTGCCCTGCCCTGCCTTGCCCAAGTCTCGATCCCCATCCGGCCGTTCCCTGCTTGGCTGCTTCCCGTCTACCCCAAAATCCCAGCTCACCCAAAACGCCTCTGTACCTAGAAACATCCCAACACCACACCACCCCCTTCCCACAGAAAGAAACACCCACCCATAAGGTAATAACAC
>Ga0247824_10001947_pt1 | contig 11518 bp, 9 predicted proteins | sample 13C_PalmiticAcid_FD_194412 | JGI IMG/M metagenome (GOLD analysis project Ga0247824, IMG submission 194412) | Soil microbial communities from agricultural site in Penn Yan, New York, United States - 13C_PalmiticAcid_Day48 | ecosystem: Environmental > Terrestrial > Soil > Agricultural land...
CAATTCAACGGCTCGTGTACGAGCAGGCGATCGTAGCCGCCCACTCACCCCTCTCAAAATGAGCAGGGAGCCCGCCAGGCGGGCGTGGGACCATCGAGGGCGGGGTCCGCCCAGCCCACCCTGCGCGCGACGAAGCGCACCAGCGCACCAGCGGCCCAGGGCCAGGGCCAAGCAAGCATCCCCTCCAAGCAGCGGCTGGGAAGGGGACTGGGCTGGGCTGGGGACTGGCTGGGGACCGTGTGTGGGCTGGGGGACTGCTTGGAGTCCTTGGACTGGAGCCTGCCCTGGGTGGGTCTGTGGCAGCCAATCATTTCGGGTTAGCCTGGAACGGCAGCCTGTCCCTCGACGCAACCCGTCCGTCAAGTCCAGACAATGCGCATGCACGGTGCCACGGTCTCGTCGTCGGTCGGCCTTCTCTCCTCTCCCTGCCTTTTCCTGCCCTCCCTTGCTCCCTGTCTGTCTGTTGTCGGCTTGGCCGCCCGACTGGGCCAAATGCCACAAGCTGCAATCCTCCAGCAGTGGGCTAATTTTGACAAGCGCCGCACGCTGTTCGCAGATGCGGCCGCATGCATCCTCTGGAGAGAGGCTTTGCTCCATGGACTGAGACGGCGACCCCCGCAACCCCTCCCCCTCCTTGCCTGCAAGGGCAGCCGCCGTCAGTGCATTTCCACACTATGGCCTCGCCGTGAACGCTTGGCTTCCCCAGACAGCACTCTCCATCCTCCTCCATCTTGCAGACAGACTTTGGAACCGAGTGCAGGGTTGGGAACTGCTGCGCTTTGGGCGCCAGCCCTGTTGGCCCTGCTCTTTTACTCACCACCATCTTGAGGACGGCATGCAGAGGTGTGGCAAGGACCAGACCCCCATCCTTCCCCCGCCCAGTTTTTGCCCGTTGACAGCGTGGCTGTCGGCGAAGGTCAAGACTGGCTTGACTCGTGGTTCGAGGAGCAGGTGGCAAGGCCACAGTCGTCTCCCTGCGCTTGGGTCTTTTTTTCGGAGCGTTTGTGGCTCAGAAGGGGCATGGATGAGTACGAGGCAAGCCATGGGATTCTAAAACGGTCGACTGCGTGGATTATTGACGTGTGCGCGCAAGGGGGCCCGCACTGTCAACGACATGCCCACCCGAGGGCGGGAGGAACAGTGAGAGGAGGACGGGCCGCCGCCGTTGTGTCCCATGTGTCTCTCGCTCATTCTTGCCTCGGTCACTCGGCCAATGGTGGACCGGACCTCATCTACCACAGACTCGGTGAGATCCTCCCAGGGTTCTCATCCACGTTGGCACGCCCGGTTGATTCGCCAGTTGCCCGACTCCTGTGCAACGTACCCCCTGGTAGCATTTACCCGTCGGTTGCCCACGCAGCACATCCAGGCGTTGAGACAGTTGTGGAACGTCCTGCAGCCTTGCACGCATTTTGCTTCTCCAGTGACGAAACAGGCGTGTGCCGCCCGAGCGGACAGGCAGTCCGGCAGGCAGGCAGGCAGGCAGTCAACCGAAAGGGCAGATCTGGGACTGTGAGCTGCCAAATAAATTGCATCGTGCAACTTTACTGGATACAGTCAGGCAACACGCGGCATCGGGAATCCAGAAGCCGGGACAGAGTAAGACTTGGTGTAGCAAAGGAATGTGGGATGTACGAGGAGAGTCAAGAACCCAGAACACCTCTATTTTGACTCGGCAAGTTACGTCTCTCGAACCGCCTTTTCAACGCCTCCTCCTACCCCTTTGTATCTCCCCATAGAGTGGAAATGTATCTGTATACCTTGACCATGCCGTCCCAACGCCGCCAGAATGCGTGCCCAAGCCCCACGCGTACCCGAACCGTCAACGCCGTGATGAAGCCAATCCCAGAAAGGAGAGAGAAATGTGTACATGATCACCGCCGCCCAGGGCAGTCTTGAGCCTTCACAGGACCCGAGGTCTCAGCCGATGACCTCGTCCCGCTCATACCCCGTCCCCTTCAACACCGCGCTGGGCTTCCGCTGCTCCGCGCCGGCCTTGTACTCGCTGACAAACGGGTTGGGGTCCTCCACCTGGTTCAGGTTGCCCAGCGTGTGGTTGACCCCGCGGTGGACGGCCTCGTCGGCCCTGATGTAGAGGATCAGGTCTTTCATCGTCCGCTTGCCCTCGGCCATGCGCCAATATGTCACGGCGATCTCGGGGATCTGGAACTTCGGGTCCGACCACCTCGGCAGGTCGCCCTGCTCAATCTCGTGGAGCAGACGGGTGTAGGTGTGGACGGCCTCCTCCTCGAGATAGCCGACGAATCGGTGGGTGATCTTGGGCGAGATAAGGTAGCTGAGGAACATGGCGTTGAAGAAGACGCCCTGCGCCCCGAGGATCATGGTCTTCATGAACCACCCGATCTCGGCCATCTTGGTGCACACGAGCAGATGCATCCGCTCGTTGTACGACTCTTCGAGGAGGGTCTCGATCCAGCCATTGTCTCTCTTGAGACGCCGGAGGGAGTGGAGGTGGCGCAACATGCCACCCACCATTCCAGGAACGCCAGCAATGGACTCGAGGAAGATGAGCCTCACGAGCTATCAAACCTGTCAGTAAGGGGTCTTTAATTACGTTGACACCGTCCACGGGGGAATTCTGCTCACCCATTGAGATTCCGTCAGTGGCTTCTGGGCCACGACGGCGGTCGTGGGGTTCTTCATATCAACTTGTTGATCTCGCCCAATACCAGTGGCGAAGTCGGTTGCCCATCTGTGTTTCCGGTTAGTTTTCTGTGTATAACACATGAGTTTGATGGAGTCAAAGCCACTCACCGGGCAAAGCGAACCAACTTCCATGCAACCCAGTCTCCCACAGTCTTGGGCGGACGGTGGGCCGGGGTCACGGCGAGCATCTCCTCCTCGGTGTAGCCCGGGTGAGCCCAGGCTGGGGGCGTCTTCCGGATGTACGCCGTCTCCTTGGCGGGGAAGACATCTCGGAGCAGGTTGGCGCTTGTGGTGGAGAAATTCCTCGTCCCTGTTGCGTGAGAGGGCTGATGAGAGGCAGCGGATTGGCGGGCGATGTCAGCAACCCGGATGGCTGCCGGGTAGCCGAGCCCAACGGTGTGGGCTTGATAGAGGAGGGGTGCCACGGAGCGGCCGAGTCGGGCCGCTTGCTTCGGCGACCCGCAGCAGATCGTCCGGCTGGGTCCTCCAAGGGGCATCATCTGATTGGGTTGGAAGTGAGTTGTGATGGTTCGAACTGGAGTGGGTGTATTTGGCGGACTATGGTGTCTGAGAAATGACATGGATCCAGCACACCTTCCCCAGCGGCCACAGCCAGTGGCTTTATATCAAGGCTGGAATGTGCCATCCTTCAGCCCCACGGAGAACGAACGAACAAAGCAGCAGGGGAAGGCGCGGATACGGGCGCCTCCCCCGCCGAGTTCGTCCGGTCCCTGACTGGCTTTTGGCAAACAGGAACCGCCGCTTTGCAACATTTTTTTTTGGATCCATGAGGCCTAGCCAGATGGCGAAAACGAGACGGCGGTGCGAGGTCAGCTGCAAGCTCGAGGTTTGGCTTGGTGCCGGGATCTCTCGGGTCTGCAGGTCTGACTAAGCCGCCTTTCTCAGATCATTTCCGCTTTGCTCCGTTCAAGCCTGCTTGGGGGAGGCAGGACAAATGCCAAGGCCTGTTCTGCCCCAAAGCAGACACTCCCTCCGATCCAGGCCTCGACCACCAAGCAGCAATCATGGAACGACTGCCTGCATAACATTACAAAGTGCAAAACCGTCATGATCGCACTTCAAGCTCGAAACATTTCTACACCAAACAAGACACGCAGATCACTGATTCCACGGCCCCGAATGGGACCATGGCCCCAGCAGTCTGGCGTGGTCGTCGGCTTACCCACCAAGCGGCTCGTTCCTCCGTTTTGGTTTGCGGCTCTCTGACTCACGGGGAAAGGATTCGGGATGGGGTGAAAGACTCCCTGCTGTTGCTGAGCGAGGGTCGGTTGCCGCCAGTCCCAGCGCACTCGAGCATGGCACCATCGCGTTGAGAAACATGGAGGACTCGCCAAACGCTCAACAAATATCCAACCATGAGCCGATCGCTCTGTTGCATGGCACTCCAACCCACATCCTCTCTCTATCGCAAGGATGGAGTGAGGGGTCCAGTGATGGCGGGACGGGCTGTAAAAAGCCCTGCAGCGATCCAGCCACCGTTGGGCCAGTTTCATGCATGTTTATATTTCTTGGCGTTCACAAGCAAGATGCATGCATCTCAGCCCCGCGACTCTTGCGACTTTCACCTCGACCCGCCTTCTCTTCCCTTTGCGGGGACATGCAGGAGAGCAGGGAGTGATTGGGAGGCAGAAATCGATGTTGTTGGTGCCCTCAGGTCAGTGACGCGTTCCGTGCTCCTCTTCTCTGACTGAGCCCAACTGAGCGAGGGGATCTCGCTTGTTGTTTGGGTCGAGGGGCTGCAGCAGCGTGCGCAAGCCAACCCACTGGCTGGTTTTGAGCCCGTTTCAAGGAGGGGCTTGCAACGACGGTGGGGCCACCGGGGGTGGTTGGTGATGGGGTCACGCACACCAACTCCGGCTGCATCACGGCCCTCTATTGGCCCTGCGTTCCCGATGGTTGTTGGGTCTTAGCCGACCTTATCGGGACCTCCCTTGAACCCCCATCACGCAGACCGCCAACTGACGAGGAACCCCGCAGCGGAGGGCGTTGTCTGAGCGCGAGAAGGATGTCGTGCAAGAGATAAATAGGATCTACAGCACTAGGATCTACTGGACGCGAGAGCGGCTCGTGTTTTGCGGCTTCATGGGCGGCTCGCTGTCGTCATCTTGCAAGTCCCTGTGCTTATCGCCGGTTCCCAAAGACGGACAGCCAAGCAGCCACCCTGCAGGCCCCTTTCTGCTGAGCACGACTGATTTACTTTGTGGTTGTCCCAACCCTCGCGAGACTGGTCGAGCGTCTCCTTCATCCTCGCTCTCTCCCCAAGGTCGCCGCCACCTATTGAACATCCTGCCCACAGGGCATGGTTGCGGATCCAGATCCACGGCGGCGGTACTGCTCCCCGGTCAGTGGCCGCAGATTCGCGGGCTCTTTTTTGCAAATGCCTGGCCTGCTCGACAATTCGAGCCCACCTGTGACATGGAGCGCCCGCAGCACGTGGGCGCCATCGCCGAGCTCAATCTGAGCACTTGTCAACCCAGCACCCTGGTGAACACGCTCAATTCGGTGCCTGGTCTAAAGACTAGTGCAGGTCAGTTAAATTTTTTCTCTCTTTCCTATGGCCTGCCTCGACATATACGAGACATCGTTTTACTCTTTCCCAGAGTCCAATAAACGAAACAGCCCGCTATATGATCTGAGAGATCAAAAAGCCAAGGCGGGGCCACCAGGGCATCCCACTGTTACATTGCGTCATCCCAGCTTTCAGAGCTTGGACTTTCACGTAAATTAACACTTCGGTGGCCAGCATTCTTAACCTTCCTTCGCGCCAATCTCGTCCTCCCGCACTCGGCAGCGTCCTCCAACGTCTCGACACCTTTGCTGGCGCCGTATCCCTCACACTCCCTCCCACCCGTCTCGCCGTCCCCGCTCGCGATGGCCTCCCCGCAGGCAACCCCCGACGGCGACAGCGACATCCCGCCGCTCTCCCTCGAGATCCTGACCGAGCGCGCCGACAAAGCCGCCGCCCTTAACCTGGTGGCCGACAGCATCGCCCAACAGCGCCAGCGCGCCGCCTTCCACCTCGTCTTCCACCCGCTCCTCGTCGCCGTCCTCGTCGCCGCCCTCGCAGCCGTCTACCGCTATGCCTGGATCGGGAACTCGCAGCACGACCTGGGGACGACCCTCATGCTCGCGAGCAGCACCGTCATGACGTACCTCATCGGCATCCGCTTCGCGACCTCGGGCTACCTGCGCACGGCCGAGGCCCTCTCGTGGGATTTCATCAGCCCCGGGCCCGGGGCGCCTGAGGACCTGATCCTCGGCACGCGCTACGGCCAGGACATCATCGGCGCCTTGGTCCTCAGGCTCGAGCGGCCCGCGTCGGACCACACCAACGGCAGCTCCGGCGGCGGCGGCCGGAGGAAGTCGCACAGCAGGCAAAACAGCCTGAAGGGGGGCAGGGGGGTGATCCGCGCGTGGACAACCAGGCTGCGGTACCGTGGCAAGGGCATCGGGGGGGATATGCTGCACGAGGCGGTCCGCGTGACCAGGGAGCGGTGCGGCAAGGACGCCGAGGTCGGGTTCGCCATGGAGCACGCTAATAGCGTGATGGTCCTCCCGGAGATGTTCAACAGGCCGTTCCGGAAGGGCGAGATGCGCGCGGCGAAGGCGCTGGACAAGGTGCTGAGCGAGTGGGATGGGAGGCGGAGGTGAAGAGAGGAGCCCGGGCGGCGTGTCCCGCAGCGGGCTGGTTTTGGATACCTTGAGGCTTGCTTTTTTGGCTAGGGCGTCCTGGATTTGCTTTGCAGGAATGGCTGCTGCATTCGTCTTCCATGCAGTCTGGCTTCGTACGACCTCGACTCGGACCTGCGAGACATGGCGTTAGAAAGGCATGGCAGGGACGGGGATGGGTCGTGACACTGGACTGGTCGTTCCGATCTTCTTTTTTCAGAGATACCACATAGACATTCGCTCAATGATACCTCGGGCTGGTTGCTTGCTGCTTTTGACAAACTCTCGGCTCGCATTTCTGCCTCGTGTCAGCAACGATCATTGCCACCGAGAGGCAGGTGCCCGCGGGGGAAGCCACAGGGAAGCCACGGGGAGCTGGAAGGTTCGATAGTTCCTCGAATGGTGGTAGATTCCTCGTGTCACACGGTTTCCATGTGAGCCTCAAGATCCCAACCCTCATCCACCCAGTATCTGCCGTCCCATGACATCAACCTCCCGATCATACCAGTATGTCCGACTCCCATTGCTCCATATACAGCCCCATCCATCCCAAATAACAAACCAGGGGACCAATGGTATCATGACCACCTCGCGCCTGAACACCTTGACCCCAAATGACAGAAGGAGAACCGGTCCTAGCCAGAACGCCAAGCGACGCGCCGCATGGCTCATCAGCTCGACGATACTTTACTCATCGTCGTCATCATCATCATTGACCGCCGTCCGCGTCGCCCTCTTCTTAGAAGACGGAACATGGGTGTCAGGGTCAAACCCGTAGATCGGCCTGCCGATCCGGCGAAGGGCGAATATGACCTGCAGCCAGCCCAGTCAGTTGCGCGATTCTCGCAAGATAGGTGCCGTTGGGGCTCTCAGGCTTACATCGTTGGTCGTCACAGTTTTGGCGTTTCGGTACTCTGTGTACTTCACCACGTCGCCAATGACCTAAATAAACGGTGAGGAGCTGTGTCGGCGACGACGGGCATGCCCGGGAGCAGCAGCTTGGGGATGCGTACCATGGTGAGAAACACCTTCAACGCGACGCGGGCTTCGTCATAAATGCCTTGGTAGAGTATCAGCAACACCACTCAATAGATACCGTCCGACCCGAGAAAAAAAAAGAAAATGCCATGTCTTACCCGCAGAGATTCTCTTGACACCACCTCGTCTCGCCATCCGGCTGGTTGATTGTTAGCTGCGATTCCCCGATGCGCGCGCCAACTCGAGGTCGGCTGGCCAACTCATCAAAGCCCAAGAGGCAGGAGGCAGGAGGCAGGAACCCCGCGCAGTCCGCAACATACCGAATCGCTGGCTTGGTAATGCCCTTGATGGTGTCCTTGATGATCTTCCTGTGAGATGGTTCCACAAAATGTCAGCGACCTGCCACACGCAAGAATAAGAGGGGGGAAACCGACCGGTGGCGCTTCGCACCGGTCTTTATGACCGTCTTGCCCGCGACGCCAGGGCGCTTCAGCCCGCCCGGGCCGCCCCGCTGTGGGACCGTGGGCGGCATTGGATGAACAGGAAATATTCGACGCGAGTGAAGGTGTGAGTGAGCTCAAAGCTTGTGATTTATCGGGTTGTTGTTGTTATTGTGGTGGTGGTGGTGGCGGTGGTGGAAAATGGTCGGGGGACAAGGCTGAGAGTGAAAGGAAGGTGGGGCTCAAGGGAGAGAGCCTTGAGAAGACCGAAAGTGGGTGACAGGGATTCAGAGTCGACAGAGTGCCTTTGACTGTCCTCGCTGAGGTGAAAATTCGGGACTACCCAGTGTAATTGACAAGGGAAGGAGGAGGATATGTAAATTGTGAGAATGCAGCTCTTATCGTCCTAGGTCTCGCCCAAGGAAGTCCAAAAGAAAGTCACGGCTCTGATCATTTAGCTTGTCAGTGATCAGACCCGACCAATACGAGTTCTGAATTGCATCACGGCTGGCACAAGTTGTCAGAGTGACCTGGGCAGGAAATGGATGAGGTATCACTCGGCTGAGCAATTATATTAGTGTTGCTGTTGGTATGCCCTGTGTTACTACGAGGTCCGTGTATTAGGTATTCAATGAAGTCCTTCCGTTTCCAGCCAGTATCCCTCCCCAGGTTCCATGCTTTGCCGGATTAGCGAGCGGCCAGTCCTTCGCTCTCTATCGGTAACTTTCCCGAACGACAATTCTGACAACGCGTCCCAGACGGAGTTACCTGGAACCCCAGCTTGTCTCTCCACCGACGGCGGCCGTTTCTAGGTTAGTCCGAAATGAAGGTCGCTTCGCTGAAGACGAAGCCCTCCTCGGTCACCTCCTGGTCGCCGATCTTGAGCTTCAGCGACATCTTTGTCTTTTGAGGCGAGTACTGGAAGTGTGTGTTAGCCGTGTTGTAGGCAGGAATGCAGGGAGGTGGTGGCATGGCTTACCTGATAGATGTACGGCTTTGTCCCGGCGGCGCCGGCCACAATCTTCTTCACGAAGCCAGGAACCTCGGCCATGACGTCTATCCTGTCCAGCCTCTCCTCGAGGCCACCCTCGATGACAGCCTCCACGGCCTTGCCATCCTTGGCTGTCCCGGCCCAAGTGTACTTGATGGTGGTCGGCTCGGGCCAGTCGTTCTCGGTGTCGCTCTTGGTTTCGAGATGCGTGGCGTCGCTCTTGCAGCCGCCCACAATGATCTCGCCATCCTTGGCAATGACGCCCACGTTCACCACGGTCGAGCCGTACGAAGGCGGCGTGGTGAACTGCATGAGGATGGCCGAGTACGTCGGGCCCTGGAAGTCGCAGAAATTCCACTTGGCCGCGGCGTGGTGGGGCTTCATACCCTGCAGCGCATGGGAGAAGAAGGCCTTGCCGGTGAAGTCGACGGGGCCGTCCTTGGTCGTGATTGTGCCCTCCGCAGCACACCTCGGCCAGAAGAGGTGGCGCATCGAGCCCCAGGGGTTCTCGAAATCGGTGCCGAACAGTGTCTTGCCGGTTTGGCCGGCCTTGAAGCCTGGCGCCACCCGCTTGACGGTCAGGTTGACGATGGCCTGCTCGTCGTTCATCGACTTGATCGTGTATGTGGTCCCGTCCTCGGAAAGCTCGACGGCACAATCATCGGCATAGAAGTCGGTCTTGTCTTCGCTGAAGTCGTAGTTGCTCAGCGGTGTCGAGGACCAGAGGTGGGGTGCCGAGCCGTCGAGGCTGAAGATCTTGCAGTTGAACTGGCAGGTAGTCCGGATGCCGCTGCAAAACGGTCAGCGAGGGAATTGCAGAGTCAGCAGAGACGGGCACCCACGCCACGTTGCTATAGATGACCTGAGCAAAGGCGAGCTGCCCGTTGTCGGCCATGAAGTAGAAGGTCTGCGTCTCGACGCAGGTCGATTCCATCACCTCCCATTTTGCGTCCTCCTTGGTGAGCTCTGTGTACGGGGTCGTTTCGGCCTCGGTGGCGACCGACTTGATGGCCTCGGGGCCGTAGACGGGCTCCTGTGTGCCGGCGACGTTGGCCAGCCTGTCGAAGCCCAAGTCAGCCCACGGCGACAGCAGGGACGAATGCGGGGTCCGGGGTGCTTGAGGACTTACTGCTGCTGCGCCCACTTGAACATGATGAAGGCTTGGGGGTTTGTGGATATGAGGGATCGGAGAGAGTTGCCAAAGAAGGACAGAGGGCGAGTACCAGAGTTTTCACAACGAGCGTGAAGGTTCTAGGTTGCGTTTTAACGCCATTCACCGCTGGTGCTGTCGAGGGGCGACCCCTCGAATAAAACGCCCGAGGCGGGAAGGGCTGGACGCTAGAGCCCCTGGTCAGATTTGGGCACGCGGACGTCACTGGGGCGCACGGGTCTGTCTGTACACAGCAGCTGAGTGCGCTGTGGATCACAGGCGCTCAGCAGCGCTGCAGAAATGCCGTGGCTGAGGGGCAGCAGCAGCAAGTGGCTGAGTCATCCACGCATCAACACCACCTTGCCAGCGTGTGGCTGGTGTGCTGCAGCTGCAAAGGCGTCCCAAATTTTTAGCTTTGGCCTTCAGGACGGACAGCAGCACAGCTCCGGCGCAACCCCGACACGGCACTTGACCTGCCTCGACCGATTCTGCCCCCGCCCGCAGCCGCGATTCCTGCCCCTCAACAATAACATTGCGAGGCTACGAGATCCGAGACCGCAGAACGCCTGGCCGAAAAGATGTCCAAGGCACGGTCCGCCGCTGTTGGCGGCGTGGATCAGGTGGTCAAGATTCTCGTCGGGGCTGGCCAGGCAAGCCCAAGCCCTCCTGTTGGTCCGGCACTGGGTAGCAAGGGCATCAAGTCAATGGACTTTTGCAAGGTTGGCAGAATCCCGCACCACGCAGCCGGAATGTGCGTTGGCTGACGTTCGGCGCAGGAGTTTAATGCGAGAACAACACACATCACCCCCGGCACGCCGATGCCTGTCCGGGTAACGGTCAGGCCCGACAGGACATTCCACTTCGAGGTCCGGACACCTCAGACATCTTGGCTCCTCCTTAACGCGGCCGAGGCGCCCATTGGCAAGAAGGGCAAGAGGAAAGGGGCGAGCAACCCAGGGTCGGAGACGGTGGGCACGGTCAGCCTCAAGCACATTTACGAGATCGCAAAGATCAAGCAATCTGAGCTCCGGCTTTCCGGCCTGTCGCTCGAAGGGCTCTGCCGCTCCATCATCTACCAAGCCAAGTCGATAGGGATCGCGGTCGTTGCTTGAGGGCTACGGTGGTCCAAAAATGGGATGGGAGCATGGGCGTTACGGTTGTTTAAGGATTGGCTCAGGCCGGGAGCATCGTGTGGCGAAGTGAGCATCAAGGACACCGTTCCTCTCTCGCCTCTGTACATTTTAGACATATGTATGATATTTGACCATGACGAGCACACCGCAGATGGGAACTCTTGGGGATGCCCCCGCGTTGGAGGGTTCGTGCTTCTGAAGGCCTCTGCCGACGACTGTTGGGATATGTTGACAAGGGAACCAGGTACCAAGCCAGGAGAGATTGCCCAGGGCATGCATACCATACATGTATGCGATGTCTCTCCTGCGCAGGCCCGAGTACCTGGTTAGCGGGTAGGTGCTCTGTCCCTGGTCTGCCCGCCGCGTCGGAGCTGGCTGGCGGCATCACGGGCCGGGCTTGCGTCGTATCCCCCACGGCGCGGCGTTGGGCTTGGCGCGGGCTTGCCAGACGCGCCGTGGGGGATACGAC